>ERZ772967.1486-NODE-1486-length-16038-cov-5.717700_pt1 | contig 16038 bp, 15 predicted proteins | sample MGYA00511677_ERZ772967 | MGnify/ENA primary metagenome ERZ772967 (study PRJEB29015, sample SAMEA2737931) | human oral metagenome | biome: human oral; feature: human-associated habitat; material: dental | place: China | collected 2146 ...
TCTTCATCGCAGGCGCGGATTCGCCCGTGATGGATGCCTGCGTCACCGCCGCATCGCCGCGCAGGACGCGCCCGTCGATCACAATCTTCTCACCCGCGTGGACGGCGATGATATCGCCGGGGCACACCTCGTCGACAGACACCTTGCGCTCGACCTCGCCGTCCGGCGTCTCCTCAACGAGCCACACATCGCGCTGCCCGAGTGAGAGCAGTCCCGAGATATGTGTGCGCGCCTTCTCCGCTGCGTAGCTCGTCAGCATCTCCGCACCGTTGCTGAGTGCGAGGAGCATGAGGCTCGACTCCGGCTTGCCCGCCAGCACGGAGGCAACGACCGCCGTTGTCGTCAGCGTGTCCGCATTCGGCTGTCGATCCTTGATCAGTCCGCCGATTCCCGTCTTGATGAAGTTGCGTGAGATTCCGAGGACGAGCAGGGAGCGCAGCACGGTCATCGAGGCAAAGAGCTCGGGCGCACCGCGCTTCAGGAGCTCCATCGCCGCAAAGCTCGCCAGCGAGATCACGGCATCACGCCGAAACTCCGCCATCTGCTCCGTCGGGGTCACCGACTTCTCCGCCGCCTCGCGCACGGCACGCTCCGCCGCCGCCAGCATACGAGCGGCAGGAATCGCCCCCTCATGCCAGACATCGACATGAGAGTCGCGCACGGATGCCGCCGTCACTGCGGGGAAACGGCGTATGCGCGCCGCAAGGCGCAGCGCATCCTCACGCGGGAGCGCCGTGCGCAGACGAATGCGCGTATGTATGAGCTTCATACCTTCCACCCTCTCATCAGCGTCAGAGCCCACCAGAGCATCTGCGATCCCGACGGCGTGTTATTCGTGAGCACAAGTTGGCGAATGCCGCGCAGGACGAATACGCCCGCGAGCACCGAGCTCAGATCGAGTGCTCCGCCCGTGTTTCGCTGAATCCATCCGCTGAAATCATGCACCGAACGGCGTACGCTCTGGGCGAGCGTCGCGGGCGGCGGTGCGGTGCGCCCCTCTGCAAAAATCGCCTCCAGCCCCTCTGCAAGGACGAGGATATGCGCCTCATCCTCCGGCGCATAGACGAGCAGGATGCTCCCTGCGAGCGCGTTGGCACGCACCGCCGTCACAAACGGAAGACGCGCAAGCTCCGCCTCAAGCACCTTTGCGAATTCCGCGGTCAGATACGGTGTCCGATAGCGCCGCCGTCCGCATGATGCGTGCACACAGATAAAGGGCGGCTCCGCCCGCACCTGCTCCGCGCGCTCCTGCGCCCGCACCTGTGCAGCCGCAGTTCCATGTCCACCCGTCCGGCCACCGCCAAAGAGTCCGGCAAGCGCCGAAGCTCCACCGGCAAGACCGCTTGGATCGGACGAGAACATATTTCCCTGCATGAAACGGCCATGACCGCCGCCCATCCCCTGTGCAAAAGACGCGCCGCCGCTGCCCGAGCCGCCGAGTGTCTGGCGCAGCATATTTGCAATCGACGCGCCGAGCATCAGTCCTGAAACATAGTTCATGATGCCTTCCTCCTCGCATGGGTGCGCATGTAGTCCTCCACGCGGCGCAGCTGGGCGTTCGCACGCAGACGCTCCGGCTCGTACGTGATGAGGATCGAGCCCGTCTCGATATTCGTCTCCACGCGCTCAATCTCCCTAAGTGCGCCAAGACGAGCCTGCACCTCGGCCTCGAGCGTCGCATTGTTCACCAGCTGCTTGCTGTAGAGGCGCACACGCCCCGGCATATAGGATGCAATGTCCGTCGTACGGACGAATACATCCACCGCCGACTGCGGTATCGCATTCTTGATCGTATCGAAAATATTCATGGAAAAATCGTTTCCTCCCTTTCTTTTTATGACTATTTTTACGTCTATAATATTCTGCAGCACCTGTACCGCAGGGTCTTTTTGAAAAAGGGGCTGTGCGCGATGCCGCGCAACAGCCCCAAGCCCAGTGGAACGCTCTTTTACTTCTCCGATGCAGACTGCGCCGCAATCAGATCCTCAAGCTCCTCCTTCTGACGCTGGAGCTCCGCCAGCGAAAGATCCGCCTGACCTGCCTCAAGAGCCGCAAGCTGCTGCGTGCGCTCCTGCATGAAGCGGTAGCCGAAAATACCGGCAACCGCACCGACCGCAAGGCCAATCCAGAAATCTGTCTTCGAGAACATGATAATTCCTCCTCTGTTCTATTGCCCGAATCAGGGCGTTTTCGTTTCTTGGCGCTTTGCCTCATATCGAGTGAACGTCTCCTCATCCCCCAAAGACCGGCTTGTGGCTTCCCTGAGCAGATTCGTTCGACGATGATAATTCCTGCGCCATGAGAACCGCAGTCGTGCCGCCATCCTCTCTGGAACCATCGTGTTGTTCTCAGTATATATGAGAATAACGAATATGTCAATAGTCCCGCGATAATCAGGAATAACTATTTACATCATACTCATCTAAATATCATTATCACTGTGTATGATAATTCCAATCATCACAACATTCCACGAAAGGGTATTCCCATGAAGATTCATCCCCGACGCTTTGCCCGCTTCCTCGGCAGCTGCCTCGCACTTGCTGTTCTCCTCTATGCACTCGCCCACCCGCCGGGCAGCGGAGACGCAAATCCACCAACATACAAAGCAGAGGTGCTCAGCGTCACAGAGACCGAGAACGAGATCACCGCCTTTGCGCCGGGCAGTAAACAGTACGAGGTGCAGCTCCATATCGATTCGGGACCGGCGGAGGGTACAGAGGTGACGATCACACATCGGACGCTGAACAATCCCGCCTTTGACATCCACCCGCAGGAGGGCGACAATATCATCGTACGCGACGAGAACGGCAGCTATGCCATTGTCGACTACGACCGACTGCCCGCGATGCTGCTCCTCCTCGTTGGCTTCGCCGCGCTCCTCATCCTCTTCGGCGGCATGACAGGGCTCAAGGCGCTCCTCGTCCTCCTCTTCGCCGTCCTCCTCATTGCAAAGGGACTCATCGCATTCATCCTCTTTGCGCCTTCGCACATTCTCCTCTGGACCATTCTCATTGGCACCATCATCACACTCGCGACCCAGCTCATCGTCAACGGGTGCAATGTCAAATCAGCAGGTGCGATTATTGGCACAATCGGCGGCATCCTCGTCGCGGGACTGCTTGCCATCCTTGCGATCCACTTTACCTATCTCACGGGCATCGACGAGGAGCAGGCAGGGATGCTCAAGGCACTCTATCTGCAGAACGTAGACTTTCGCGAACTGCTCTTTTCAGGCATCGTCCTCGGTGCACTCGGCGCAGTTATGGACGTGGCAGTCTCCATCGCCTCCGCCCAGTACGAAATGAAGCTGCTCGCACCGAAAACAAAGTTTCAAACGCTCGTCACCTCGGGGCTGAACGTCGGACGCGATGTCATGGGCACGATGGCGAACACCCTCGTCCTCGCCTACATCGGCGGCGCACTCCCACTCATTCTGCTGATCTGCGCACAGCCCGATATCCCCCTCCTCCACATCACGAACCTCAACATGATCGCAACTGAAATTGTGCGCTCCCTCGTCGGGAGCATAGGACTCCTCTGCGCCATTCCGATCACCGCCTATGCCACTGCTTTTCTCATCACCATCCGCCCGCAGCACTGACAACAAAAAAGACGCCAAAGGCGTCTTTTTTGTTCCCCTCAAAGATTCAGGATCCGTGCCGTGAGCGCAACGGCATCGGCAATCGTGTGGCAGCCGAATTGGTCGGCGTCGAGCGTAAGAACCCCTCTTTCCGCCGCATAGCCGATCTGAGGCATGACCGTCCGATCTACGGGACGCTCCTGACGCACAGGGGATTCGCAGAGCGCCGCATAGCGCTGCAAGAACTTTTGGTGCAGCGAACTGCTGCACAAGGATGCCGCATGGAGAAGCAGCCCATAATACCGCTCGAACGCGGGGTCCGTCGGATCGATGCACTGTGCAACGTACGCCAGAACCTCCTCCTCATCAAGTGCCGATTCCATGACGTTCATATCCCTCAGACGCATGACGCTGAAATAAAAGACAATTTTGTCCGCCGACGGAACATCGGGAATCCTCCATTCATTGTCACGCATGACATAAAATCCACGTTGCGCATGAACGGGTGGATGTATACTCCACACTTTTGCCTCTCTAAGAAGGTCATCCTTAAATGTAATCGATTGAACACCAACCGAATGTCCTGACTGCCCGGCGATCGTGAGCGGACATTGGATTTGTATCACATGGTCATTCAGGCAAAGGTTCACCACCGACATATAGCCGTCCTGTGAAGCCCCATCCAACACACGGCCCGTGCGATGCAGGATTTCCGACAAATAGCTGCGTCGGAATCCAGAGTTAATATAGAGGAGCGGCAACGAATAAAAGATGTGGGTAACACGCCGAACGATGTCCTCCCGATTCGTCGCCAGACCAAATCTCGCATAACGTGTACTCTGCTGTACATCATAGAGCGGAATATCGACGATTCGGCGTAGGTAGAACGCAAGATTCGGCCATGAGTAGAACCCCCGTGCCCAGCTGAAAATCTGCTCGTCCGGGAATTCGTCCAGCGCGTTTCTCAGATAGGTCAGCGCCCATGGACAGACACCATCATCCGCCCCAATGGAGAAGATAAATGCCCCGCGTGCATGGAGATAGGCAAACTCAAAGCTCTTGTCCAGAGAGAGTGGAAACGGGGTCCTATAGTAGCGGATGCGTGAGTCGCCAATCTCCTCACAGAGTTCGCGCACTGCCGTACATTCGGCGTCCGAGTTATCGCTCAGGACAATCTCGTAATCTCCCGCATAGTCGACTGCAAGGCAGGTCGCAAGCGTATGACGCAGCGTGTCCGCTGCATTCCGTACGGGAATGACAATCGAAAAATCGCAGGTGTCCGGTGCCGAAAGCAGTGCTTCGACGGGTTCCCCATAGAGGTCGCTCGCATAGCGAAGGTAGCTTCCCGTCCACGCGTATGCGAGTGCATAGGAGAACGGTGACGGCAGACAGCCAGAGAGGCGCTGGATGTCCCCTGCCAGTGCCGTTTTTTCATGCAGCTCTGCCATTTTTCGCTCCGTGGAAAAGACAATGAGAGGAGCCTCCTGCTCAATACTGCGGGCGAGCAGCCGGATGACAGAGGGGACGGCATCCACCATTGTGCCCACTGCTGTGCGGCATTTTCCCACCGTAACATGGATTTCATCGCCAACCGCTTCCGCTGCCTGCACGCAGTTCTCTGCATAGGCTTGTACATCCTGCGCCGCGCGTATTTCATCGTCCTCGTACAGGAGAATGACCTGCCGGCAAAGCAGACGCAGTGCCATCGCAAGCACGGGCATATCATCGTCGTCCGGCGCCATTAGGACGAGGAACGTATGGGGAGCACAGTCCGTAAGCAGATGCGCCAAATAGCCATCATTTCCATGGCAGGCGGGGTGCGGAAAAAGCTGTCCTGCATCTTGCAGGACATGACGCTCATACTCCTCCAGCTTCCCCATCTCACGGCACCACGCCATCATCAGAACAAAGGAAAGGAGAGGGTTGCGTGTCACATAGTATTGCTCCGCAAGTGAATGCAGTCCGTACACATCCATCGTTCCCGCGTGCAGCCGCGCCTTCATCTCATCTAGTACGACAAATTCCCGCTGCGGCAGTACACCAGAAGCATAAAATTCCGACAGAAATACCAGTTGTCGCCGCTCGGGCGTTCCCTCGGGATAAGTCTCGGCCTTGAGCGCAAACAGCTCAGAGAGTCCCTCCTGCGGATGAAACTCCTGCACGGCATAGTCAACCAGCACGCGGCAGTCCTCTGCAGGCGCCCCCTTCGCCAACAGCAGCGCCACCTCTGCCGCGATGTACGGGAGACGCTTCGGGTAGACGGAGCGCAGCTGCTCCAGCACGTCCTCCGCATTTTGAAGATCCTCCGGCGCACCGGATGCAATCCAATCGCGTACCTGCCGCACCGCCCCATCATAATTTACTTCCGCCATCAACATCCCTCTCCCATCAATAAATCCCCGCCGCCGTCATTTGCCGCGCAGGGCACCCTCTACCACCTGCGCCATATAGTCAATCTTCTCATCCGTCAGCCCCGGATAGACCCCAAGCCAGAATGTGTCGTTCATAATGCGGTCAGTCGTTGTAAGGCTGCCTGCAATACGATAGCCCTCGCCCGATGCACGCATCTCATCAAAGCAAGGGTGCTTCGTCAAGTTGCCTGCAAAGAGCATGCGCGTCTGGATGCCCTTCGATTCGATGCAGCGCACAACAGCCGTGCGGTCGATCCCTTCGCGGCAGGTCAGGAGGAAGCCGAACCAACTCGGGTCTGCATTCTCCGTCGCCTCAGGCAGGATGAAAAGCTCCTCCATATCGGCAAGCGCTGCGCGCAGCCGCGCGAAATTATGACGGCGGCGCTCGACGAAGGACGGCAGCTTCTTCAGCTGCTCCACACCGATCGCCGCCTGCAAATCCGTCGCCTTGAGATTGTATCCAAAGTGCGCGTATACATATTTGTGATCGTAACCGCGCGGCAGCTCCCCGTCCTGCCGATCAAAGCGATGCCCGCAGAGGTTATCCTGCCCCGAGGCACATACGCAGTCCCGTCCCCAGTCCCGCATGGAGCGAACAATGCGGTGCAGGAGGGAATCATTTGTGTAGACCGCGCCGCCCTCACCCATCGTCATGTGATGCGGCGGGTAGAAGCTCGACGTGCCGATGTCGCCGATCGTCCCCGTATAGCGTGTCTCGCCGTTCAGCGTGTACTGCGAGCCAAGCGCGTCGCAGTTGTCCTCGATGAGCCAGAGATTGTGTGCATCGCAGAATGACTTCACCGCCGCAAGGTCGAACGGATTGCCGAGCGTATGCGCGATCATCACTGCCTTGGTGCGTGGGGAAAGCGCACGCGCAAGGAGACTTACATCCACATTGTACGTCGGCAGTGTCACATCCACGAAAACGGGAACAGCCCCGTACTGGATGATCGGCGCGACCGTCGTCGGAAACCCCGCCGCCACTGTGATGACCTCATCCCCGCGCCGGACAGCGCGTTCTCCGAGAAGCGGCGACGTAAGAGCCATAAAGGCGAGCAGGTTCGCCGACGAGCCAGAATTCACGAGAGAACAATGCTTTACACCAAGATACGCGGCAAGCCCCCGCTCAAATCCATCCGTGTAGTGCCCTGCCGTCAGCCAGAACTCAAGGGCACTCTCTACGAGATTCTCCATCTCCTCATGATCGTAGACGCGCGCCGCATACGGCAGACGGTCGCCCGGCGTAAAGTTCTCCTTCGGCGCATGATACGTCTCACAATACTTCCGTACAAGCGCAAGGATCTCTCCGCGCATCTCCTGCTCGCTCATCGTACTCTCTCCTAAAACATCCAGGACGCACGCCTATGAAAAGAACGCATCCATCTGTGCTTCCGTCACACGGCGCATATCCGCGCCTGCCTTCCACTCCTTTGCCCACGCCACGGTATTCTCTACAGCTTCTGTGATATGCCAGCGCGGACGCCAACCAAGCACACTCTTTATCTTAGAACAATCGAGCTTCAAAAAATGTGCCTCATGCGGACCATGGTCTGTATGCGTCTGCCAGCAAGCACCATCGCCCCATGCCCGGCAGAACAGATCGGCAAGCGCACCCGTTGTCACGCAATCCGCATCGTCGGGGCCAACGTTCCATCCACCGACCAGTGTGTTATCTTCCGCCTGCCGCGCTGTCAGCATGAGGTAGGCCGAAAGGGGCTCAAGAACGTGCTGGTAAGGACGTGTCGCATGCGGGTTTCGTATCTCAATGGTCTGCCCCCGCACCGCCGCGCGAATACAGTCGGGGATGATGCGGTCGGGTGCGAAGTCGCCGCCGCCGATCACGTTGCCCGCCCGCGCCGTCGAGATACGCACATCCTGCGCTGTGAGGAAGCTCTGCCGATAGCTGTATACGGCGATCTCCGCGCAGCTTTTGCTCGCGGAATACGGGTCATAGCCTAGAAGCGGCTCGTTCTCGCGGTAGCCCCACGCCCATTCCCTGTTCTCATAGACCTTGTCCGTCGTCACAATGAGTGCAGAACGCACGGTGTCTGAGGTGCGGATACATTCGAGGACATTGACCGTCCCCATCACATTCGCCGCGAAGGTTTCCACGGGCTGACGGTAGCTCTCGCGCACGATGGGCTGCGCCGCAAGGTGAAACACGACCTCAGGGTGCGCTGCATCAAATGCGCGGCGCAGTGCCGCAAGATCGCGCACATCGCCGCGTACATCGCGCAGTTCTTTCAAGATGCCGAGACGCTCCAGAGCCTCCCGTCCGCCCGCCGTCGGCGCATCAAGAGAAAAACCCGTCACCGCTGCCCCTTCCCTGAGGAGCAGCAGAGAGAGCCACAACCCCTTAAAGCCCGTATGTCCTGTGAGGAGGACGCGCTTCCCCTTATAAGAGTCCAATACATTCATCTCCGGATTCCCCCTCACAATAGGTTCCTCCTCACACCATGAGAAAAAGCAGTCGTCGCACGCTATCCCCATCGATAAAAACGGTGCACTGCTTTTCAAACGCAAGACACGTGCCAAGCATATACGGCACACAGGGAGCCAGCGAACATCATCTGCCGTACGCGTTCGGATTCCATTCGCTGAACAACACCATGGCGTCCCCCGGATTGTTTCATTCTTTCCCTCTCTCCAATATCGTTTCGACAAGCTCGAGCAGTGCACCCGTGCCGCCCCTGCACTCCGTCACGATGTCTGCCGCTCTGCGCGCAGCAAGAACACCATCCTGTACAGTCACTCCAATTCCGGCGAGCTCAATCGCGGGGATATCACGTGCCGAATCACCGATGTAGCAGATCTCATCAGCCGAAAGCCCGAGCTGCAGGAGCAGGCCCTCGACCGCAGCTTTTTTATCCTTTGCACCAAAGACCACCGTATCGACCCCGAATCGTTTTGCCATAAAATGTGCAATGGGGGTATCCTCGCCGGTCACAAACGCAAACTCAATGCCGGCTCTGCGGCCAATGCCGATGGCATCCAGGTCACGGAAACAGATCGCCTTGCTCTCTTTGCCACGTTCATCAATACGAACGGTGCCGTCCGTCACGACGCCGTCCATATCGGCAAAGATGTATTTTATTCTTTTCACGCTTATCCTCTGAGTTTCTCGCGCACGGCCATCTCAGCAGGACTCAGCGTCTTTTCCCCTGTGCCGAGCGCGGACTCCATCATCCGGATGTCACACACGAGTGCCTTCAGCGGCTCCGGCTCAATCGATGCCTTCTGATCCGAACCATACATCGTCACGTCGAGTGTGATATGCCGCTCGATCGAGGTCGCGCCGAGGGCGACCGCACCGAGCGTCGCAACATATCCCGTCTCGTGGCTGCTGAATCCTGTCGGTACGTTGTACCGATTGCGGATCTCGGGGATGAGCAGGAGATTCGCATCCTCCACAGCCATGGGATAAGTACTGTTGCAGTGCAGCAGTTCAAACGGGCAGCCGTGGCGGCGGAACACGGCAACGGCCGCGTCTACCTCCTCCCACGTACTCATCCCCGTAGAGATGAATGTATAGCGTCCCTCGCTCGCCATCTCCTCAAGAAGCTCTATATCACCGAGCATCGCAGAGGCAACCTTATTGTATTTCAGTTCAAATTGGCGCAGAAAAATCTGGGAATCCACATCCCAGACCGAGGCAAACCACTCAATGTTCTTTTCCTTACAGTAATGATCGATCTCCCGATATTCCTCCAAGCCGAACTCGAGGCCTTCCTTCTGCTCCCGCTGCGTTGTCCCCCATGGGCTCTCACGCGGCTCTGCGAGGAACGCCGCCGTATAGACCTTGTCCACGGTGCGCTTTTGGAACTTCACCGCATCGCATCCCGCGTCCGCAGCAATATTAATCAGTTCTTTGCAGATCTTCATATCGCCGTTGTGATTGATCCCGATCTCAGCGATGAAAAAGACTTTCTTGTTTGTGTGCTCCATACTCTATAAAACCTCCCCGGCTCTTTCTCCTTGGCACAGCACGGCACTGTACTCCTTATCCTAATTATCGTATTTTTGTTCACCCATATAAAGAACCACTGACAACAATGAAGTTTATCGGATCGACATAGATGTTCTGACGAAGTGCGGGAAAAAAATAAGCTAAGATGGCGTGGTTGAATTTATCAGTGCTTCCTTAAAAATGCCAAGGAAGAACATGCGGACGAAAAGGCTCATCTCCACATCCGGAAAGGAGTTCTCATCAAGGCGGAGCAGGGATTTCATTCGCTCTGCCAGAACTGAGTCCACAGGGAACGTGATGGCATCCGTCTCATAGTGATGCAGCAAAGGATGTTCATAAAGCGCAGATAAGAGCTGTCGATAGGATATGCTGCGATAAGGCTTTACTTCCTTCTCCTCTGCGTATATGACTCGTGTGCCGCCGTGTATAAGACAGTCCAGCTCGTACGCGCTGCCTGGATTGCGCACGGGCAGCAACAGCATCCCTCCGGGGACGAGCAATCCATAGAGTGTTTCAAGATCGCCGACCACATCTCCGAGCGGCAACTCATCCAGACAACAGCCCGCAGAAATAATGCTGTATCCGCCCCCGCTCGCCTCAACAACATCCGCGATGCTTCACACCGGCAGAGTCTCATCAAAAAGATACGCCGTATCCAAAAGGTACCGTTGATCAAAAACTGCCGCTGTCATGTGCGGCACCATCCCGACACAGCGGTATGCGTTGACGAGATCACAAGCGATCCCCCCAAACCTCGGCTCAAGCACCAATACTCGCTCGCCGTCATGGAAGTCATGCCAGTTCTGCACAATCTCGGCACCGGGGAAACTTCCCCGCGCATCCCACGCATCCACGCCCCATTTCTCATAGTAGACACGCAGCATCTCATCAACGGCGTTATTCGTCCTGCTGTAGCGATCCACACCGAGGGTCACACCGCCGAAGTGGTGCATAAAGGTGTCCTTTAGGAGCAGCTGCCGCCAGCCTGTGCGCCGCAGAAGCGTCGACAGATCATCATCGACGAACTCCCCACGCGTATAGATCGGATCAATCAGCCCCATACGGTACACATCGGTACGTACAATGCAGAGAAACGGCATCAGAACGCTCCGCTCCTCCCATCGTTTCGGATCTTTCTGATTGTATTGAGCAGCGAACGCCTGCATGCGCTCCATCCCCTCAAAGGTATTCGGATAGGGAACAGGGATCCCCTGTGCATTCGATATACTCTCTTCGTTGCAGGTTGGAACGGCGTACGCGATGCGTTCGTCCGATTCCATCGCTGCAAGCAGATGCTCCAGCCAATGCGGTGTGGCAACCACATCGTTGGAAAATCCAATACAGTATTTTCCCTCAATCAGATACTGTGTCGCTTGAATGCCGAGAACATTGTATTTCAGATTGATCTTCTTCGTATGCGGAAGGCTTTCAAAGAACTCCCGCGTCCCGTCGTCCGAACCGTTATTGATTGTGATGAGTTCAACCCTGCCGCCCGAAAAGTCCGTATGAGCAAAAATGCTTTCAGCTGCCGCCTTCGTATACTCCAACTTGTTGTACCCAATCAGCACAATCGTCACATCGTATGGATATTCCTCGCGCGGCGCATTGTGCAGTGCCTCCATCCGCTGCATCAGCTCCGTTCGATAGCGCTCCATGCGCTCTGCATTCGAAAGAATATCCGTCGCCATACGCCAGAGGCGAGACATTTCGAGCACAAAAGGACGGACTTCGAGCAGAAAGATTCGCGCGGACAAATCCACATCATGCCGTATCTCATCGAGCGACGCCTGTATATTGCACGCATAGAGATGTACCTTCCGCATGAGTCCAACCGAGCTGCACGTTTCCTCTTCGAGCACTGCCGCTATCCGGTGCAGGTTGTCCAGCAGTTCCGGTACAGAGGCATCCGCCTCCCCACCTTCCAGAACCGTCTGTATGTAATCTGCTGCCTCAACAGAAATATCAAGGAGTGTCCGTACCTCGTCCCGCTCCATCCCGTTTCTCCTCCATTCCTCTTTTCCATGCGACGTGTGCAAGCCCGTACCCCCTGCACAGACCATCCACAAACGCTGTTACCGCCCGCCACCCCGTATCGCGACGAATCTTCTCTGTGGAAGGCTGAAGAGAAAAGGCTCCCGCATCCGCCGTGCCGTACGAAATCACGACATGGGGTGCAAGCACCGCCCGCGCCTCCTCGGTAAAGGCGCGCAGCGGTCTATAGTCGCCGTGCGCGATGTTGTAAATCTCCCCCGCGCATCCGCGTTCGGCAAGCGCATAGAGTGCATCTGCTCCATCCGCCGCATAGAGATAGTCCCAATTCTGCTCCGCCGAGGAGGAAAGTGTAAACAGCTGCCCTGCACACAGAGACTTCACAAGCGCGGGCAGCATACGGCTCCCCTGCTCATACCTTCCATAAAGACTGAACACACGCCCCCAGATCCACTCGATACCGAGATCTGCCGCACGCTGCTGCGAGAGGACACACGCGGCGAGCTTTGCCGCACCATAAGCATCGGCAGGGTGCGGACACGTCTTCTCCGTGATAAGATCTGTCTGCCGTCCGTACTCCGCCTGCGACCCCGTGCAGATAAACCGGCGGCAACCAAGACGGGTCGCCGCCTCAAGCGCGCCGAGTGTATCCGCGATATTCCCATACTGCTCCGCAAAGTCATAGCGGCCGCCCTGCCACGCGAGATGAAAGAACACATCGCACGGTGCACCAATCATTTCATCAAGATGTGCATAGTCCGCAAGATCGGCAGGGATGATCGTCAGCCGCTCCGATGCCGTAAGACGGTCATTGTGCCGCGAATTCGGACGTACGACGGCATAAACGTGCACATCTTCTTCCCGTGCGAGGCGCTGCACAAAGTTGCAGCCAAGAAACCCCGCAGCCCCAGTAACAATAAAGTTCTTCATGCCCCTCCCCCACCGCCATTCCTTCATACGCAGTACAGCACAAGATCCGCAGCAGTCTTGGAGTGGTGGCGCAGATACATTTGATACTCAGGTGCAAGCTGCTTTATGTATGAAGGAATCCGAATCAGATCATCACGTTTATGATAGACACAAATTGCCAAAAAAGGACGATTTCGCCGAATGGTCTTGGACGCCCCGTACAGTGCGTCCATCTCGCTTCCCTCAATGTCCATCTTGATGAAGCTTGCTTCTCCTCCTGCGATCACATCATCAATCGCGACGGTATTTAGCGTAATCTCCTGCGGCTGAACCGCCCCCACTTCGGAAACAGTTGTAACTATGGTCAGATCATTGTATTCACCGCAGAACAACGTTGTTCTTCCCTTCTGGCGTGCGGCGGCCGCCACATGAACCTCCGTGCGCGGGAAATGCTTTTTTTCGATAAGTTCCGCCGTCTTCGGGAACGGCTCAAAGGCATGGATCCTGCTGTACTTTCCTGCGAAAAAATTAATAAACGCCTCAATAGTATCACCCGAATATGCGCCAACATCCAAAAAAACATGATCGTCGCGCAGCGGTACAATCCCCGCTGGGAAGTAATCATTGCCAACAGCGATTTCCTCATAGTAAGCAAGGTCGGCAGTATATACACCCGCCAAATAGTTGAGCAAGGTTCGCCGCGAGTCCTCATCTGCCAGCCAATCGTAGACCCTTCGAAATTCATTGGTATGTGCCTCGATGTATGAGCGCGTCATCTTCTTGAACAAGGGATTCAGCACGTCAAACGAAAAGATGCGCTCTGCCGCAATCTCCGCAATTGTTCAAACAATTGCTGATGGTGGCCGGTTTCGACCGTTACTATCAAATTACCAAATGTTTCCGTGACGAAGACTTGCGTGCCGACCGCCAACCTGAATTCACTCAAATCGACTTGGAAACCTCGTTCCTGAACGAGGATGAAATCATGGACATCACTGAAGGCATGGCCAAACAAGTCTTCAAAGATGCTTTGAACGTAGATTTGGGCGACTTCCCACGCATGCCTTACTCTGAAGCCATGTTCTACTACGGCTCTGACAAACCGGATATGCGCATCAACTTGAAATTTACTGAGTTAACCGACCTGATGAAAACGGAAGAATTCAAAGTCTTCCGTGGCGCAGCCGACATGAAAGGCGGCCGCGTGGTTGCCCTGCGCGTACCGAACGGCGCGAAATTCAGCCGCAAAGAAATCGACGAATACACCAAATTTGTCGGCATCTACGGCGCGAAAGGTTTGGCGTACATCAAAGTGAACGATGTCAGCAACCTCTCCAACGGCGAAGACAGCGGTCTGCAATCTCCAATCGTGAAATTCCTGTCTGAAAACGCCCTGAAAGAAATCATTGCACGTACCGGCGCTCAAAACGGCGACATCATCTTCTTCGGCGCAGACAAAGCCAAAGTCGTGAACGAAGCCATCGGTGCATTGCGCATTAAAGTCGGCTTGGAACACGGCAAAGACAACGGCTACTTCGTAGACGAATGGAAGCCTTTGTGGGTTGTCGACTTCCCAATGTTCGAATACGACGAAGAAGCCGACCGCTACGTTGCCGTACACCATCCGTTTACCGCGCCTAAAGAAGGTCATGAAGACCTGATGGTTTCCGACCCTGCAAACTGCCTGGCCCGTGCCTACGACATGGTATTGAACGGCTGGGAAATCGGCGGCGGCTCTATCCGTATCCACCGTGCAGACGTACAAGAGAAAGTGTTTGCCGCACTGAAAATCAGCCCTGAAGAGCAACAAGAGAAATTCGGCTTCCTCTTGGACAACCTGAAATTCGGCGCGCCTCCGCACGGCGGTTTGGCATTCGGCCTCGACCGTTTGGTAACGCTGATGACAGGTGCAGAGTCTATCCGCGATGTGATTGCCTTCCCGAAAACGCAACGCGCACAATGCCTGCTGACCAACGCGCCGAATGCGGTGGACGATAAGCAGTTGCGCGAATTGAGTCTGCGCCTGCGTCAAAAAGCGGCGGAAAACAAAGAAGCGTAACCACGTCAACGAACGTGCAGGCTGCTTTTTCATCTCACCCAAACGATGAAAAGCAGCCTGCACTTATTTAAATACATGAAATCATGACACAATCAACCATCAAGCCGTATCGTAACAATCTTCTGGTCGGCATTCTTCCTGCCCCACGCCGTTTTATACAGCAGGCGCAGCAGCCACGGATAGCGGTGCAAACAACGCTCCATCAGGCTGCCGACCCGTTCCACGCGCAGCCCCGGCAGCCAGCTTTCCAGCGCTTTCGGGTCGGGTAGCGCCCATTTGAATTCCGGCGGTTTTCCCATTTTGCCCAGCGCATCGTGCTGTTTCGCGTGTTTCAACAACAACGGCGGAATCACGTCAAACACCAGTTCCGCACCCGGCAGCACACGGTTCACCATCGCAAAAAACTCCTTCACCCGCGCTTCTTCAAAATACATCAGCACCCCTTCCGACACCAGCAACACCGGCTTGCCGTGCGCCGCAGCCGTCCGCGCCCAATCCTCGTCAAACAGCGAACCGGCCAGATAATGATTGCCCGATTCGGGCAGCAGCAAGCGCCGCAAATCCAGCACGTCCGACAAATCCAAATCGTACCAGGCCGTCAGCTTCGGCCGCCCCAAACGCTCATAGCGCGCGTCCAGCCCCGCGCCAAGCTGCACCACCACGCCGTCCGGATGCACTTCGGCAAACCGCCGCACTTCATCGTCAATCAGCGCCGCCCTGCCGCAGCAGCCCGCCTGCGAAGCCTTCACGCCCGCAAATTTGCCGAAATCATAGTCAATCATCTCCTTCATGCGCGCCGCTTCCGCATCGGTCAGCAGCGCGTCCGGCCGGCCGTATTCCACCGCCTTCGCCCACAACGGAATCAACATGGTTTCGGACAATACGCTGATTTGGCTGGGCGAAATTTTATTGTTTTCCATTGCGATGACTCCTGTTTTTGTTGATAACGGTTATTATTCTACGCCTGCGCCACGGGAACGGCAAACGCGTACCTGCCTGCCTTTGACGGAAAACAAAAGCACCGCCGCCGCATTTGTCGGGCTTTTGCAAGCAAGCGTGCAGGCTGCTTTCTGAACAGCGAAACCGCAGGCCGACGGCGTTCATGGCGTTGCGCCGCCAT
>ERZ772967.1493-NODE-1493-length-15981-cov-4.969609_pt1 | contig 15981 bp, 10 predicted proteins | sample MGYA00511677_ERZ772967 | MGnify/ENA primary metagenome ERZ772967 (study PRJEB29015, sample SAMEA2737931) | human oral metagenome | biome: human oral; feature: human-associated habitat; material: dental | place: China | collected 2146 ...
TTCGACTCCGCCATAAACATCCCCTGGCTCGACTCCCCCATCGCCATGCCGAATGAGTGAAACGGGATGAAGCGCGAGGACAGTGGCTTCACTGTATTCTCAAACTCAAGCAGCTCCTTCTCATTCAGATCATTGATGCCAAGCTTCGCCGCGGCAAGATGCACGATCTGACGATCGTAGAGATGAACGCCCAGCTTCTCCGCAAGCAGCCCGGCAAGCTCCCGTCCGCCGCAGCCATATTGGCGGCTGATGGTGAGAATGAATTTCTTCTCCTCCATGTGACTTCCTCCTTCATCATTGGGAAACGGCTATGCGTCTCCCGTAAACAAACCTTGAAAATAATAGGAGCGGGAAATATGGTAAACGTTTTCTTTCTTACGTTTTTTATTATACTCTACGGATTTTGAAAAAGCAAACGTTTTCTTTTAAAAATACAAAACTTTTTTCTCTATAAGAATACGGCCGTTCCTGATGATATACGATGGAGGCGAACGACTCAACAACGCGACAGAACGACGGATCGCCGCAATACCCGTACAGCAGATGCTTTGCCTGCAGCCCGAAGGACGCGGACGGATTCCCCATGCTCCCGTAAGGCACAAGCCATAAATTGATACAGGCGACACCGAAGATCGTCCTGACTTCCTCTAAAAAACAATGAAAAGACGCGCCGCCGGCAAAATGGCTGCGCGTCTTTTTGTGACCCAATGAAGCACGGGCAAAATAGAGGGAGCTCTTAATTAATCGGTGCTTCCTTAAAATGGGTTGATCGTCTTCTCCTTCGCCAGCGGAATCTGCTTCATCCTCTGGTCGTAGTCTGCCGTCAGGTAGTCGCCCAAGAGGGCGACCTTGAACTTTCCCGGGTGATCGTCGGGCAGGAGGTCGTTCGCCGTCAGCAGCATGTCGAGCGCGGGCGCGGTGCGCATGGCGGTCGCGCTCATGTGCATGACGAGGATCGCGCCGCGCTTCACCGAGCCGTCGTCTTCGTGCGTCAGGCGATGCAGGATGCCGACGAGGGATTCGAGGGAGACGGCGTTGTAGTCCTCCGTGCTGCCGCTGCCGTTGACGACGTAATCGAAGCCGTTATGCAGAATGCTCGCGACACCCGTGCGGCTCACGGCGAGCGTCGGCGGGCGCAGGATGCGCGTCAGGGCGTATCTTCCTGACGGCAGGCGCATGTCTCCCATGGTCAGCGCGAGCTTCTCGTAGGAGGAGCGCACGTCGAGTTCGTAAGTCTCCTCGTCCATGATGGCCTTGTTCCTGCCGCCCTTGTCCTGCACGCACATGGGCGTGTGCGTGTCCGTATGACTGCCGACCTCGTTGCCGTTCGCCACGATGGCACGCACGAGGTTCGGATTGTTGTGGATGTTCTTCGTGATGATGAAGAACGTGCCATGCACGCGATGCTTGTTCAAGACAGCGAGCAGATGGTTGATGGAATCGTCGCTTCCCCAGTCGTCAAAGGTGAAGAACACGGTTCGCGCGGGCGCCGTCTTGACGATGCCCGTCCTGTCTGCGCGGCGCATCTCCATGCGCGAAAAGCCGAGCATGCGATCCGTCTCGCCGACTTCGGGCGCACCGACGTAGCGCTTGTAGAACTCCTGCGAAAACGCGCTGCCCTTGAGCTTCTCCTTGCGGATGTACGGGCGGATTTCCTCGGGCAATGTCGCCAAATCGACGGGATATGTATAAAGAGTCGATGTATCGCCGAGAACATCGAGGACGGATGTGCAGGCATAGCCCGAGGCCGCCCGCTCCCGCTCTCGCTCCTCGGGCAGGGCGTGCGTCGTGTATGCGATATTGTCGACCTTCTCTCGCTTCAAGGTGCGCAGAAGCTCAACGGCGAGCGAGGAGTGCGTGTAGTAGTCCGTGCGCATGTAGATGATCTCGCCGCGATTGAACGACGTCGTCCAGCGTCCGAAGAGATCGGGCATGACTTCTGCGGGCGACTGCGCGTCCTTGTGCTTCGACTGCACGGCGTTGAAGCCCTGTTCGACGAGGATGCAGCCCATCGCCGAAACGGCCTCGCCGATCGCCGGCTCGTCCGCGCCCGACATCTGACGCACGACATTCGTTTCCTGGCCGTAGGCTCGAAGCCCTTCGCGGATGCGCTCGATCTGCGCACAATAGTCGTCGAAGCCCGCGCCCTCCTCGGGGCGAAGCCCGACGCCGAGTTCCTGTCCGTAGGCGCGAATCAGCTCGATGTTCTTTCGATTCCTCGAAAGCTCGCGCTCCGTGACGAAGAAGGTGCCGCGCATTCCCTCTGCCTTCATTTCCTCCAATATTTCGAGAAGCGGCGCTTCCTTCGACAAACCGCCGAACGTGAAGATGACGGCGGGCTTCGTGCTGCAGATGAAGCGCTGTTTCTCGGCGATATGTCCGCGATTCTTCCTGCGCAGCGCGGCATAGGCGCTCTCCGCGGTGCTCTCCTGCATCGTCTGTCCGCGCAAGCCTTGCGCTTCTTTCGCCTCGTCCGGCAGTTCCAAAGCCTTCCCCGCCTCTTCCTGCCGCGCAGAAGCTTCCGTGCCCGCGAGCGCCGCGAGTCTTGACGCTTCGAAGGCGGCAGCAGCATCGGCTCTTTCAGCCGCAGGCGCGGCGGCTGCTGCGGTGCTGCAAAGGGCGGCGAACAGGAAGGCCAAGGCGCAGAGAGCGCCCTTCTTCCCGCTTCTTTTCTTTATCTTCCCATCGCGCATGACTGTTCCCATCTCTTCCTTTCCTCTACTCGCATCGTACATCGGCGAGGGTTTCGCTGCCGCCGAGCCGCCAGAGGCTCACCGCCTCGACGCCGTTTTCCGCCGCGAGCGTGATCCACGCGTTCAGCGTCTCCCCATCCGCATACCAGACTTCCCCATCGTGCCCGTCTGCCGAGAATGTGAAGTGAAGCGCCGCGCTCTCGGGGTCGCGCTCGGGCGTCCTGCCGTGCTTCTTCGCCAAGGCGGCCGCCTCCTTCTCCGTGAGGAAGCGAGCCTCGCCCTTCTTCAAGCCAAAGAAGCCGTAATCCTGCCACAGACAGCCGCCCGTCGCAAACGCCGCCGCCTTCCTGCCCGGCAGCGCCTCCATCTTCTTCAAAGTCTTTTCGATGAAGGCTCGATCCGCTTTCGGGCCCGGGCCGCTGTGCTTGCCGTGGAGGTTGTAGAACATCACGACGTACTCGGCTTCTGCAGGAAGCCCCTCAAAAGCCATCGCGGGTTCGAGCACGACGCGAAGCTTCAGGCCGCGCTCTTTCGTGACCTCGGCGAGCTTCTGAAGGAAGGCGCGGTAGCGCGTCATGATTTCTTCGTCCTTGCGGAAGTTCTCGTAGTCGAGTTCCACGCCCTCCATGCCGAACTTCTCTGCCATCTCCGCCATCGCCTGCGCCTCTTTTTCGATTCCCTCTTCCGTCGCGAGGAGGCGGCGCAGAAGTTCCCTGTCCTTTTCCACATGCTTTTTCCCCAGGATGTCATTCGTGAAGCTCAAGTACCGCTCGACCTTGCGAATGCTGTAGGCGTTTACGAGCGCCTGCACCTCCTGCGGCACATAAAGCTCGTCCTTCTCGTCGTAGCAAGCGGCGAAGATGACGACCTTCGAGAGCTTGCCGCGCATCGCGCGATAATCGGCATCGCCGGCCGCCGCATCCCAGCGAACGTGCCAGGAAGAAAGTTCCACAGGCGTGTGCGGCGCACTCTGCAGCGGCTCCGCCTGTGCGCATCCCCCGAGGGAAAGCCCTGCGGCGAGAAACAGACCCAACATCCACCAACGCATAAAAACAGCCCCTCCTATACACCACATAGGGCGCGCAAGCTTCTCTCACGCGCCCTCTCTTCGGCATACAAATCATACGTATTCGAGGAACCAGCGCAGGACAGTGTCCCAGATTTCCCCTGCCCTGTGCTTCGCCTTTTCCCATCCCTTGTATTCGCTCGTGTAAAGGACGCGCTCCTCCTTGCTCTCGCGCCCCGTTTCCGTCAGGACGCGCACCTTCTTGAAGACGCCGTCGTAAACGTCATCGGCGAGATTGCGCTGACTCCATGCCTCACCCTGCCAGGAAGCGCCTAGGAAGACTGCGCCGCGCTCCGTGCGGGAGACGGCGAGATCCTCAGGGCCCGTATGTCCGTCCACCTCGACGCTTAGGCGGTCGCCCGAAAGATGAATCACGAGCCTGCATTTGCCGCGGCGATGGAAACTCTCGCGCCCCTCGTAGGGAGCGGCGCCGTCCTCGACGGCAGCGGCGTACGTCTCGCGAACCGCATTCGCGCGTCCCATGTACTCGTTGGCTGCAGCGGGCGATGGCGCATAACGCGCGAAGGCCTCGTTTTCGGCGATTTTCGCCTCCTTGCGCGCCTCCTCGACAGAAAGGATCTTCTCGCCGAGAATCACGGGCAGCTTTTCCCGGTAAAGCTCGCGCTTCGCGCCGCCCGCGATTTCTGTCACAACGAGTTGATCGTTGACGAGTGTGACGCAGACGGCGTCCGAAAGATCGGCGGAGCTTCTGAGGAAGATCTGCTGCGAGCCGAAGGCGTTGCCCTCAAGCTCCGCTTCCAAGCGGAGGTCGCGCAGATTTTCGACATCCGCGAGGCGGGCGAGCGCCTTGCCTTCGGGCAGCGTCGTCAAGATCAACGTCTCCTCACGGGCTTCGAGCGCCCCTTCCTTGAGTTCCCAGGCGCGGCGTCCTTCCTCACGCCCCTCGACGAAAGAGAGGGCGCCGTCCGTATCGTAGTTGATGCGCATGAGCAGGTGGTTGATCGGCCAATAGGGCTGCGGCTGCATGCGCGTGAGATCGTAGAGGCTGCTCGTGCGCTTGTTGAGCACAAAGCCCTCGCGGTTGAAGTTCATCGGGAAGGAATCACGAATCTCGCGCTCGTTGACGGCGCTGACGCGCGGATTGTTGCCGAAGCGTCCCGTATTCGCGTGCATGAGCACATGCGCCTTGGGCACATAGCCAAGTTCCTCGCCGTAGATGTCGCGAAGACGCGCGTAGTCGTAGGCGACGCGCCGCTCCATCTGGCGCTCGCTCTCCGTCGGCACGCCGTCCTTGTCGCGGATGTAGTCCATCAAGTAGTGGTTGTAGCGACGGCCGAGACAGCCGCGCACCATATCAAAGCGCAGCGGGTCAAGCTCGCCGAGAAAATCGTCGTAGCGGTCGAAAACATTGATGTAGGCGAGACGGTAGCCGTTCGATCCCATCTCCCAGAAGGTCGAGCTTTCCATCTCGTGCAAGTCCTTGGGACTCAGGAACTTCGTGTCCTTCTTGGCAAATTTCTCGGGGTACGTCATCATCGTCGCCTTGAAGTTCAAATCCTCCATGATCTCCTGCGCGAAGATCGCCGTGTCGCGCCGCCCGTCCTCAAACATGAGGAAGAGCGAGCGCTCGGGCAGCTTCTTTCCCTCGCGGTAGTAGTCGAGGACGTCCTGCTGCGAGATGGTCACATAGCCTTGGCTCTTGAGCTCGGCGAGATGGCGGCGCAGCTCTTCCTTGCCGATGAGCGTCGATGTATCGCCGTTTCGGTCGACGCCGAAGTAGGAGAGGGCGATGAAGCCCTTGTCTTGTGCGCCCGCCGCTGCAGCAGCCGCCGGGTCGTACGTCTTGAGTGTGAAAAAAAGCTCCATGAGCACGAAGAGCGCGGCGGCGATGCAGACGAACTCCATGGCAGTGCGCACCTTCTTGCGGCGGTTCTTGCGCCGCGTGAAGGCAGCGTCCGCAAGTGCAGGCTGCGCTTTCGGACGCTCGTTCTGCGCTTTCGGCTGCTGCTGCGTCGCTGGCGGTTGTTGCTGCGCCGGCTGCGGCGGCGACACTGGCGGCTGCTGTGTTTGCTGCTGCGCTTTCGGCGCGGACTGTGCTGCCGGCGGCGGCGGTGGCTGTGCTTGCGGCGGCGCGGGCTGTATCGGCGGCTGCGCTGTCGACGGCGTCTGCGTAGGCTGCATTGACGACTGCACTGTCGATGGCTGCGGTGCGAACTGTGCAGCCGGAGGCGGCTCTTGCCGGGACGCTGGCTGCATCGACGGCGGCGCTTGCGACGGCGCGAACTGCATCGGCGGCTGCACCTGCGGCGATGCAGCAAACGGTACGACGGGAACCCACTGCGGACGTCCCTGCGCATCGGTCACACACATCAGAAACGGCACACCCTGCACGTTCGGCATGCCGCTCTGTGTATTCGGCAGCGTACCCTGCACATCCGGCGAAGCGGCAGAGTCCCCTGCCGCCTTTTGCACCTGCCGCTCCTGTGCCTGCGACAAGCCCTGCCCCAAGCGCACAAATACACGTTTCTTCTTCATGCTGCCTTCCCCGCTGCCTTGTCGAGTATGACGCGGCCGTCCTTCTCCTTGTTCTTTTTCTTATTCAGCGCGGCGATGTCGGCAAGCGTCATGCGCGTGCCCCACGTCGTCTTCCAGAACGTGACCCAGGCGACGGGCATCTGCCACAGGAGCACCGCTTCATAGTAAATGCAGAACCACATGGCATAGATCCATGTCGTGCTGCGCCGGATGAGAAGCTGCGCCATGCTCATGAGGAGCGCCATCATCAGCATGCCGACGACGAAGCTCACGGGGAAGACCCGATGCATGATCGGCACGTAGAGAAGGTTGTAGATGACGACGACGGGCGCGGCGATGGGCACGAGAACGCCCATGTAGAAGCCGAGCGACATGAAAGGCTCCTTCTTCCACATGAAGCGGCTCGCGATCAGAGACTCGCGCAGCCAAGAGCGCTTCCAGCGCATCTGCTGGCGCAAAAACACGGAATAGGAGCGCGGCACGATCGTCATGCAGACGGCGGAATCCTGATATGTCGTGCGATTGTGGCGCAAGATAAAGTTCGTCATGCTGCGGTCGTCGCCAAATGTCGCCTTCTGTCCGAGGAAGCGCTGGTTGAGCCACGCGTCCATGTATTTCAAAACGAGATCCTTGCGGTAGCAAGACAGAGGCCCCGAGAGGCACGTCGCCGCATCGAAGTAGCCTTCCGCCGCCTTCATGACGCGGAAGGCGATGGAGTAGCGCACCGCCTGCATCTTCGTCAGAGCGTTCGTGTACGTGTTCGCGACGTCCGTGCGCCCCGATACGCCGCCCATCTCCGCGTCCTTGAAGGGCTGCACGATGTTGCGGATGGCGAAGGGATCGAGGAAGCTGTCCGAATCCACGAAGACGAGCAGCTCGTGCTTCGCCTCCTTCGCGCCGCGCGCCATGGCGTCGCGCTTGCCCAGATTCTGCGGCTGCTGCAGGAAACGAATGCGCTCAAAGACGCGGTAGGCGCTGTCATTCGTATCCGCCGCCTTCAGCTCGGCGATCATTTCCTGCACGCGCTCGGCGGATCGGTCGTTGGAACAGTCGTCGACGACGATGACTTCGATCTTGTCCACGGGATAGTCCTGGTTGATGCAGCTGTGGATCGTGCGCTGAATCCATTCCTCCTCATCGAAGCACGGAATGATGATCGTCACGCCGGGCGTATAGTCGGGATCGATGGGCACGGGGCGGTAGAACATCGCAAACAGGTAGCGCGTCAGAAGGAACGTCGCGGCAATGATGCTGTAGAGATAAAGCCAGCGGTTGAACTTGAAATAGATGACGGATTCAGCTCGCATGAGCACGATGATGAGCGTGATGACGGCGAGGAAGAAGATCGCCAGCGTGAACATATAGCCCTGCCTGCGTGCGGCGGCATACTGAGCGAGCGACTTCTTGAACTCGATGCCGTAGAGCTTCTCCTCCTGCCCGAAGCTGCGCACGACCGTCGCCGGCAGCTTCTTCACCTTCATCTCATATCCCTCGGGCATCGTGCCCGGCTCGATCTCGAAGGTCAGCTTCACCTCGCCCGAAAGCTCCGCTCCGCACGCATCCTCTTCCAGCCGCACGAGGATGCCCGTCGTCGAGATGTCCACGGCGCGCGCCGCAAGCGTCCCCGCCGCCCCCTCGATCTTCACGGGATAGTCGACGAGATAGCGCTGCCCGTTCTTCGCATCCTGCTCATAGAGAACGTAGTCGTCGGACTCCATGGCGACAGACGCGCCGCGCCGGCTGCGGTTGCTGCGATGTCCCGTCGCGTCCGGCACATGCGAGAGCAGACGGCGATCCTCCTTCACCGTGTAGAGAACCTCGTCTTCTTGAGCCGCGCCTGTCGCCCGATTCACCCTTGCGCCGCGCTCGGCAGCATCCATATCTTTTCCGGCGTCGTCTGCGGACGCATATCCCTCTTTTGCCATTTCTTCACCTACTTGCCTTGCACTGCCGCCGATGGCGCGGCGGGAACGTATCGAATTTTACGAAAATCATGAATGTTGCCCGGTGTCTTTCCCATGCTCTCCAGCGCCGTCAGCAGCCAGTCCAGTTCGTCGGCGGCATCGACAGGCGCAGCCTTGCGTTCCCCGACGGGCTTGTCCTCCACGGTCGGCTGCTTGTCCACGGCCGGCCGTGCATCCTCGACGGCTGCATCCTGCGCCGGGGCTTCGACGGGCACGGCGATGTCGATCGCGATGATGCTGCCCGCAGGCACCGTCGCCGCATAGGCGGCCGCGCCCGCCTCGTCCTTGAGCCAGCCCGGCGCGTAATGCGCGCTCTCCTTCACAGCGCACTCGACGCCTGCGGCGCGCAAGGCGCGCCGAAGCTCCTCGTCATAGACGGTGCGCGGCGCCCGAAAGAGCTTCGGTTTCGTCGCGGTAAGAACCTCGACGACCTTCTGCGTGCGGCAGATCTCGGCGAGCAGCCGCTCCTCGGGCAATTCTTGCGCCGCCGCGACCCCCACGAAGGTGTAATTGCCGATCTCCTGCCCCGCCTCGCGGATGAGCTCGATCGTCTCCGGCTGATTCGCCGCGTTCTGTCCTTCGACGAAGAACACGGCGCTCGCGCCATGCTTCTTCAAGACATCGAGCAGACGCGCCGTCGTCGTGCGGTCGGGCAATCCGTCGATGACGAGGGCGACGTGAGGCTTCTCGTCCTTCGTCATGATCTCTGCCGGCTCGATGCCCTTCTGAAACTGCTCTTCGGCTGCCGCAATCTCCTCCGTCGCCTCGTAAAGACTGCCGAGATCAGCAAGCTCCGCCTGCGCGTTCTTCGTGCCGATCACATGATCACGGAAGACGATGAGAGCGCCCGCGACGATCAATATGCCCGCTATGGCGAGAAGCCCCATCTTTTTCAGGCTCATGCTCCGCCCCCTTCCTCAAAAACCGGCTTGCAAACCTTGTCCCAAACTCAAAGACGCCAATAGCCAAAGCCCTCGCGCTCTGCTTCCTCGCGCGAGTACATCCCCTTCACGTCGACGAGCAGATGCGGCCCGTCCGCACGGCACATCGCACGCAGTTCCTCCCACGACAGACGGGCGAATGCTTCATGCGCCACGAGAAAGACGAGGGCGTCCGCGTCCTGCACATCGTGCAGCGATTCCAGGCTGAAGCCGTATTCCGCGCGGAAGGCTGCCGCATCGACCTCGGGATCGACGGCGGCGAGCGTCAGATCGTACTCCTGCAAGATGCGATATACGTCGGCGGCGCGCGAATTGCGCGTATCGGGGCAGTTCTCCTTGAACGCCATGCCGAAAAGATGAACGCGCGCCTTGGCGAGATCGATCTTTGCACGCACAAGCTCGCGCACGACGGCGTGGGCGACGAAGCCGCTCATGTCGTCATTGATGCGCCGCCCCGTCGAGATGAGCGGCGAATAATAGCCGAGATTCTGCGCCTGATAGATGAAATAGTACGGATCGACGCCGATGCAGTGACCGCCGACGAGTCCCGGACGGAAGCCCAGCGCATTCCACTTCGTATCCATCGCATCCGCCACAGCCGAAGTGTCGATGTCCATGCGGTGAAAGACGAGAGCCAGCTCGTTCATAAAGGCGATGTTGATGTCGCGCTGCGCGTTCTCCGCGACCTTCGCCGCCTCCGCCACGCGAATCGACGGCGCACGATGCAGCGTCTCGACGACCGTGCCGTAAACTCCGGCGATCGTTTCAAGCGTCTCTTCGTCCATGCCCGAAACGATCTTGACGATGTTCTCCAAGCGATGCACCTTGTCGCCGGGATTGATGCGCTCAGGCGAATAGCCGATCTTGAACTCGCCGCGCCGCATGCCGGACTCCTTCTCCAAGATGGCACAGCAGATGTCCTCCGTCACTCCCGGGTACACGGTCGATTCGTAGACGACGATGCTGCCCGGCTGCAGATACTTGCCGATGGTGCGCGTAGCCTTTTTCAGCGGCTTGAGATTGGGCGTCTTGTCGCCCTTGATCGGCGTCGGCACAGCGACGACGATGAACGACGCCGTGCGCAGACGCGCCGCATCCGCCGTAAAGTCGATGCGCTCCGCCGCGCCTTCTTCCGCGGCAAGCTCGCCCATCGGATCTTTGCCCGCGCGGCAGTCCGCGATCTTCTCCTCGTCGCTGTCATAGCCGATGACGCTGAAATGCCTCGAAAACGCCACGGCGAGCGGCAGCCCGACATAGCCCAGTCCCACGACGGCGATCTTCGCCCTGCCATCGTGCAAAAGCTCCAACATGCGTTTGCCTCCTTCTTTCCGCACTGCGTACTTGTTCAATCCTCATAATTTTTGAAATATCCCGTAAGCGACGCCCAAACGGTACGGCTGCGCCTCGCAGTATCGAGGTCGAAGAGATCGTAATACTCAAGCCCGAACATGAGATCCTTCTGCAGCGTGTAGGAGAGGCCCGCGCCCCAGCCGCGGAAGCCGCCGCGTCTCGGGCCGTCGCCCGTCGCATCGTAGCTCATGTAATCTGCCATGCCGTTCATCGTGTGGCTGACGTAGGTGGCGCTCGGCTGACGGTAGTACTTGAGCCAGTAGGACATCGAACCGGGACGCCAGCCGTCGCCTTTCTTCGCGAGCGTCAACACATAGCCCGTGCCGTTTCCCGCCCTGTGATCCGTGCCATGGAGAAGCATCGCGCCGAAATCGAAATCTCCCAGAGGTGCGCGGAAATTTCCCATGTAGATGTTGCGCGCCGCACCGTTGATCTTGTCGAAGCGGTACATGCCGGCGTCGACGCCGTAGAAAGGCGTATCGTAGCTTGCCGAAAGTGCCGCCACCTCGTGCGCCCGCTCGATCTTACCGTAATGCAGCGTATAGCGGACGGGGCTTCCCATCGAGAGGCGCAGACCGCGGAACTTGCTGTCGTAGATATTGCCCTCGGCAAAATCCGCGCTAAAGACGCCGACGGTCGTATCAAAGACGCCGCTCCTGCCCGTCAGATAATATCGGTCAAGACGGAGTTTGCCGTCGTCCGTTCCGCCGTTCAAGTACTTCTCATACTCGATCATGCCCGCCGCATGCCAGTTGCCGTCGATGTCGTAATCGGGGAAGACGCGAAGGCGCAGCCGCGCACGGCTGTCGCCGCGCTCAATGCCGCCCGAGCGCGAAGCATCGGCACGCACCTCGGCGTCGACCTTGAGTCTCGGCTCAGGCTTCTCGGGCAGGAGCACCGACGAATAGAGCTGCTGCTCGGCATTCTCCTCGTCCGCATAGCCCATGAGCGCGAGATCTTCAGCGAAAGCCGCCCGAAGACGCATCGCCTCATCCATGACGCCCGGCTCGACAAGCGGCTCGCTGTAAGAATATGCACCTTCCACGCCGGCGGGGAGGGAGTCAGGTGCAGCAGGGACGACCACGGGCGAGGCGGGCGCACCTGCTGCAGCGCCTGCCTGCACCGCGCCTTCTCCCAACGTCATGCGCGAGAAGACTTCCTGCCTGCGCTCCGAAACCTTCGCCAAAGCAAGCTCGCGCTTCTCGCGCCGCATCGTGGCGAGCGCGTAGTCGCGCGCCGCGGACTGCAGGCGAAGACGCGCCTTTGACGCCTTTTCCTGCAGCGGCTGCATGACCTCCAAGCGGTTCGTGCCGCGCAAAGACTCGCGCACGAGGCGCTCCTCCGCCTGTTTCGCCGCCGTCTCGGCATCGGCGAGCGCCCTCTTCGCCAGGCGCTCCTGCTCTCGGTAGAGCTTGACATGCACCTCGTCGCGCACGGCGAGACTCGAAAGACGCCCATACTCGTCCGCGAGCGTTCCCTGCTGTATGCGGTCAACCTCGTGCAGCCCCTGCGCCACAATGTGGACAAGCTCCTCGCGCGAACACTCCTGCGGCATCTTGCCCGCAAGATCGACATAGCCCTGCGCCTCAAGCTGCCCGACCGCTTCATAGACCCAGTCGGGCACAGCCTCCGCGGCGGAAGCCGCTGTCGGCAGAATGCCGAAGATCGCGGCACAGAAAACGCTTGCGCGGCAGGCATGTCCCAAAAACAAAGACTTTTTTTCCATTTCCATCATATCAGGTTATTTTCCCCTTATTTTTTCTTTTTAATAATTATTACTCATGAGTTATATATTTAATAAATTATAGTAGGTTTCGGGGATTTCTACAATATTTCGCCCGATGGCATTAGGTCTTTCTCTCTATTAGTTATACAATATAGCATAAAGCAAGCAGATTTGCAAGGAATTATTCTCGCATTTCTTCTTTTTAGGACTTATAGTCTGAAAATATATGCTAGATATTTTTCCTATAAATATAGAGTGCATAGCGTTTTTATAGGGAGAAACCTCCTATCATATAAGACACAAAAGAGGGGGAGACTCTCATCTCCCCCTCTTGCACGCTTTTGTCTTCCGTCAAGCTTTCTTTGCCAGCCTCACTCGCTCAAGTAATACTCGATATGCACCTCGGCACTCATCTCCAACATGCCCGGCGCAATCGGCGTCGGAATTGCATCGGCGGCCATGAGCATCTTTGCGCCCGCGCTGCGCTCAGCGAACGGATAGGTGTTCTCTGAGACGGCCTTCAGTCCGACGACGCGCCTACCCAGGGCGGCGGCAAGCTCGTCCGCCTTCTTTCGTGCGTCATTGACAGCGGCAGTCAAGGCAATCTTGCGAACCTTTTCCGCATTCTTCACGCCAAAATCCAGCGAAGATATGCTGTTCGCGCCATTCTTGAGCGCGAGGTCAATGACGCGGCTGACATCAGTGAGATCGTCGACACGCACCGTCACATTGTTCTCCGCGCGATAGCCCGTGATCTCATTCTCGCGCGTCTCGCGCTCATAAAGCGGCTGGAAGTAGTAGCCGCGCGTCTGGATGTTCGCCTCGGGGATGCCGGCTGCGACGAGCGCCCGCTGCACCGCCTGCGCCTTCTTCGCATTCTCCTCCTGCGCCGTCTTCGCGTCCGCCGCCTGCGTGACGACGCCGACCGAGATCGTCGCGCAGTCGGGCGACGCCTCCGCCCTGCCCGTGCCGTCGACCATGAGGACGGGCGGCTCTGAAGTCTGCGGCGCTGCTGCTGCCTCTGCCGCCTGCGGTGCGCACAGGAAGAGTCCCGTTGCGATCACAGCGAGGAAGGATTTCATCTTGTTCATCTCGATCTCTCCTTTTCTTTCCTAGATAGAAAATTTTCCCTCGACGTGTTTCCCCTCCGTGGATATGTCCATTATAGCATGACTCCTGAGAAATACGAGTTAGAACTCTCTCACGCCCGCATGTGGTTTGCACATCGCCTGCATTGCTGATATACTACAACAAGAAGCTAGAATAGATACAAAAAGAGCATCGGGAGGAATCATCTTGAGCAATCGTATACGCACGCGCTTCGCGCCCAGTCCCACGGGCTACATGCACATCGGCAATCTGCGCACGGCGCTTTACGGCTATCTCTTCGCGAAGTCCCAGGGCGGCGACTTCATCCTGCGCATCGAGGACACGGATCAGGAACGCTTCGTCGAAGGCGCACGCGAAGTCATCAATGAGAGCCTTGCCGCCGCGCACATCATCGCCGATGAAAGCCCCGAAAAGGGCGGCGCTTTCGGCCCCTATGTGCAGAGCGAGCGCAAGGCGATCTACAAGGAATATGCTGAAAAGCTCGTCGCCAGCGGCCACGCCTATCGCTGCTTCTGCTCGGCGAAAGATCATGCGCACGAGTCGGAATCCGAAAAGTTCGGCGGCTATGACCGCCACTGCCGCGACCTCGCGCCTGAGGAAATCGAGCGCCGGCTTGCGGCGGGAACGCCCTACGTCATCCGCCAGAAGATGCCGCTCACCGGCTCGACGACGTACCACGATCTGATCCTCGGCAGCATCACGATCGAAAACAGCGAACTCGAAGACCAGATTCTCTTGAAGAGCGACGGCATGCCGACGTACAACTTCGCCAATGTCGTAGACGATCACCTCATGGAGATCACGCACGTCATCCGCGGCAACGAGTACATCACCTCGACGCCCAAGCATGTGCTGCTCTACGAATTTTTCGGTTGGCAGCTGCCCGAATTCATCCACCTGCCGCCCGTCATGGGAAAGAGCGAAGACGGCACGGTGTCGAAGCTCTCGAAGCGCCACGGCGCAGCGAGTTTCGGACAGCTTCTCGACGAAGGCTACCTCGCCGAAGCCGTCACGAACTACGTCGCGCTCCTCGGCTGGTCGCCCAAGGATACGAATCAGGAAATCTTCACGATGGAAGAACTCATCGGGGCGTTCTCCCTCGACGGCATCAGCAAGTCGCCTGCCATCTTCGACTACAAGAAGCTCGATTGGATGAACGGCGAATACTTCAAGTCGATGGATCCCGCCGCCTTCGCCAAACTCGCGCGCCCCTTCGCCGGCGACCTGCCGGCAGAACTCGCCGAGAAGTGGGACTATGCCGCCGAAGTTCTGCGCCCACGCCTCAGCCGCCTCGGCGAAATCAAAGAGCAGATCCATTTCCTCATCGAGATGCCCGACTACGACCTCGACTGCTATACGAACAAGCGCAACAAGACGAACCCGGAAAAGGCGCGCGCCCTTCTTCCCGAAGCACTGCCGATGCTCGACAGCCTAGAGCCGTGGACGCCCGATGCCATCAACGCGGCGCTCGACGCCTTCGCAGAACAGCGCGGCGAAAAGAAGGGCGCCGTCATGTGGCCGCTTCGCATCGCCGTCTCAGGGCAGAAAGTCACGCCGGGCGGCCTCACGGAAGTGCTCTTCCTGCTCGGCAAAAAAAATTCTCTCGATCGGCTCAAAAAAAGTCTTGCCAAACTGCAGGATATGTAATATAATAAATCGTGTTCATGCGGCTCCTTCGTCAAGTGGTTAAGACACCGCCCTCTCACGGCGGGTTCATGGGTTCGAATCCCATAGGAGTCACCAAGAAATTTCAGGGCTGAAGCCAATGGCTTCAGCCCTTATTTTACGTCATTCCACTGCGCGACCATCTCCCGCGCCGCTTTCTCTGCATCCGCTGCCGCTGCGACGGCGGAGATCACGAAGAAGCCGGCGGCGCCTGTCGCCTTGATGCTGGGAAGATCCGCCGCCTTGACGCCGCCGCCGACGATCACGGGCGCGGGGCTCTTTTGGGCGAAGGCGGCGATTTCCGCCAAGCTGCGCGTGCGGAAGCTGCCGTCCGCCTCGATGCCGGCATCGGGCTTTGACGCTGTCGCGTGCAAAGGACCCGTGCCGATGTAGTCGGCAGCCGCCAGATCCTCAGGCGCAAGCCGAGGCAGATCCTGCGGATGCGCCGACAGACCGACGATCGCCGCTTCCCCGAGAAGGCGGCGACAAATGTGCGCGGGCACGTCCTTCTGCCCCACATGCACGCCCGCGACGGCGATGCCCATCTCCCGCGCCGCGAGCGCGACGTCGAGCCGATCGTCGACGAGAAGCGGCACGCGTGACGACGCGCCGGCCGCCTCGATCGCCCGCGCCGCCTCGCCGAGCAGCCCGATCTGTTCGCGTGCGCTCTCCTCTTTCGCACGAAGCTGCACCGCCGTGAAGCCCGCACGCACCGCAGACTTGACGATCTCGCCGACGCGCCGCCCCTTCGTATCACGAGGCCCGATGACGAGATACGCCGTGACCGCAAGATGCGAGCGCAAAGTCATATCGTTCACGGAAAAGCCCATAGGCGCGCCTCCCATCCCTTATCCATACAAAAAGAGAGCCTTTCGGCTCTCTTTTCCTTACTCCGCAGTGAACGGCAAGAGCGCAATATTGCGCGCACGCTTGATCGCAAGCGTCACCTGGCGCTGATGCTTCGCGCAGT
>ERZ772967.1496-NODE-1496-length-15975-cov-3.794410_pt1 | contig 15975 bp, 9 predicted proteins | sample MGYA00511677_ERZ772967 | MGnify/ENA primary metagenome ERZ772967 (study PRJEB29015, sample SAMEA2737931) | human oral metagenome | biome: human oral; feature: human-associated habitat; material: dental | place: China | collected 2146 ...
AGGTATTTGAGGAGAGCTGTTCCTAGTACGAGAGGACCGGAATGGACGAACCGCTAGTGTATCGGTTGTGGCGCCAGCTGCAAAAGCCGGGTAGCTATGTTCGGCCGGGATAACCGCTGAAAGCATCTAAGTGGGAAGCCCCCTCCAAGATGAGATACCTGACTCGTTACGAGATAAGACGTCCGCAAGACGAGCGGATAGATAGGCCGGAAGTGTAAGCGTTGAGAGGCGTTGAGCTGACCGGTACTAATACGTCGAAACTTTGCACTCCAAATCATCGATGTTTTCTGTTTCGGTTTGTTGGTATATGCAGGGTAAAGAATTGTTTTCTGGTGGCCATGGCGGCAGGGGAACACCCGGACCCATGCCGAACCCGGAAGTTAAGCCTGCAAGCGCTGATGGTACTGTGTGGGGTACACACGGGAGAGTAGGTCGCTGCCAGAAAACTGATTTAAAGGCGGAGGAAGCTGATGTGTGTCAGTTTCCTCCGCCCTTTTTTATACTCACTTGCCCCCCTGCAAGGGGACTGACCCGTAGGGGCGGGCAATCCAGCGCAACGATCCCCGCGGAACCCTCGGCCAAAATGGCCCCGCTCTACGCGCGGTTGACCGAACCGAAGAGCTCCATCTTCTCCTTGACCGTCGCCCTGATGGCGTCCATGCCGGGGGCCAGGAGCTTTCGGGGATCGAAGCCCTTGCCCTGCTGGTCCTTGCCCGACTCGATGTACTTTCGGGTGGCTTCCGCAAAGGCGACCTGGCACTCCGTGTTGACGTTGATCTTGGAGACGCCCAGGGAGATGGCCTCCTGGATCATGGCTGCGGGGATGCCCGATCCGCCGTGCAGCACCAGGGGGAGGGCGCCGGTCCTCTTCTGGATGGCGTCGAGCGTCTCGAAGGAGAGCCCCTGCCAGTTGTCGGGGTACTTGCCGTGTATGTTCCCGATCCCTGCGGCCAGCATATCGACCCCAAGTTCCGCGATGATGCGGCACTCCTCCGGGTCCGCGCACTCGCCCATCCCCAGGACGCCGTCCTCCTCGCCGCCGATGGTGCCCACCTCCGCCTCGATGGACAGCCCCAGGGCGTGGGACGCGTGGACCAACTCGCGCGTCTTCTCCAGGTTCTCGGCGATGGGGTAGTGCGAGCCGTCGAACATGACGGAGGTGAAGCCGGCCTTGATGCACTTGTAGACCCCTTCGTAGGTGCCGTGGTCCAGGTGCAGCGCGACGGGCACCGTGATCCCCAGGCCCTTGTCCATGGCCCTCACCATCGCGGACACCGTGTCGAAGCCCGTCATGTACTTTCCCGCGCCCTCGGAGACGCCCAGGATGACGGGGCTCCTCAACTCTTCCGCCGTCAGCAGGACGGCCTTCGCCCACTCCAGATTGTTGATGTTGAAGTGCCCGACCGCGTAACGTCCCTCCCTCGCTCTCTTGAGCATTTCCGTTGCCGTCGTCAGCATTCTGAAAACCCCTTTGAATGAATTTTGTTTTTGCACTTAAAGTCGGATCGAGAAAGCACCGGCTGATCGCTGCGCTTCTGTTCATTATAGCATTGCGGCATTGTGCGCGAGCTCTCGACCAATGTGGAGTGGTACCTCGCTCCGCGCTTTGTCGCGCACTCGCTGCTGCCAGTATAACAAAGGTCGGGGGCGTTTGAGCGAAGGTGCTCAGAAGCTCGGCCTTGTCGCTTAGGCACAGGTTTTGCCTCCCCATTAAGAGGAGGTGGCGAACGAAGTGAGGCGAAAGGAAAGGGGGCAAGGAAGAAGGTTTTAAGACAGCTCCGCCTTGAGCTGAATCTCCTTTCGCTTTGGCTGTCCTCCGGCTTCTCAGGGGCCAGGGGCAGCGGCAGGCTGAGGCCGATGGACAAGGAGGCTGTTCAGACGAAGGAGGCCTCACGCCCCAACGCGCCGTTGGGACCTGGAAAAGCGCGGCCGGACATGCGGAAGGGCGGCAGTCGTCGTATAATCAATATAGAAAAAATTAAGGAAAGCGAGGTTCAGAGCCATGCTGGTTCTCCTGGTGCTTGCGATCTTCTGGTTGATCCTGGCGCCGTTCCTGATCCTGGAGAAGATAGGCGATGGAACGGAACGCCTGAGCCGCCGCATCACGGCGCTGGAGAAGGCGCTCGACGCGATGCGGCAGAGCTCGATTCCGCAAGAAGCCTCGAAGGAACAGCCCTCCGTCACGCCTCTATCCGAGGTGCAGCCCTCTGCCGACCTCCTGTCCGAGGAGCTGCCGCTGCCGGAGGCGTCACCCTCCGTCGAAACTCCCGTGGAAGAAGTGCCCATCGACCTTGAGCTTCCGAAGGGGCCCGAAGTCTCCCTCGAGGCGTCGGAGCCTTCGGAATCCCTCCGGGAGACGCCTGAGGAGCCCGCCGTCGAGGAACTCCCCGTTGCCGCCGCAGCGGCCCTCCATTCCAACGGTTTCAACGGTCCCAACGACGCCCGCGACGGCGCTTCGTTGTCCCGCCAAGCCGGCCCCGTCGCCGTCGCGTGGTCCCGCCTCCTCACCTGGCTGATCGCCGAGGGGAACATCTGGGTCTGCACGGGCGTGCTCCTCTTCCTCGTGGGGTTCGGCCTGCTCTTCAGCTACGCGGTTCACCTCGGTCTGCTGACCCTGGAGATGCGCCTGGCGGGCGCCGCCGTCACGGGCCTCCTGATGGTGGCCTTCGGATTTCGTATGCGGCTGCGGCGTCGTGCCTACGCTCTGGTCCTCCAGGGAGGCGGCATGGGCGTGCTCTACCTCGTCGTGCTAGCTGCCGCGAAACTCCATTCGGCCTCCACCAATGTGCCCATCCTGCCGGAGGGACCGGCCGTTGGGGCGATGATCTTCCTCTCCGTCGTCACCGTCGTCCTGGCGCTGGTGCAGGACTACGAGCCCCTGGCGCTCTTTGCGGTCCTCGGCGGCTTCGCCGCCCCCCACCTGCTTCAGGTGGGAGCCCGCAGTCCCGTAACGCTCTTCTCCATCTGCACGCTGTTGAACTTCGAGATCCTGGCCATCGCGTTCCGACGCCGCTGGCGCCTCCTGAACCGGATGGGCTTCCTCCTCACCGCCGGCATCGCCCTGTTCTGGGGCCAGCGCAACTGGAGGCCCGATCTCTTCTCTGCGGTGGAGCCCTTCCTGCTGATCTTCCTTGCAACCTACACGCTGATCACGCTTCGCTTCGCGAGGCGCCGTGCCGAAGGGGAGCCCGCCGCCGCCGATATGCCCCTGACCGTCCTCGTCCCCTTCGTCTTCTTCTTCCTGCAGTCCCACGCAGCGGGACACCTCGCCTACGGCACGGCCTTGACCTGCCTGGGGCTTGGGGTGTGGTACCTGATCTTCGGGGTCTGGCTGCGCCAAAGGGGGGAGCGGTATCAGCCCGCGGTCTGGCGCCTCTTTGCCGCGCTGAGCATCCTGTTCTCGAACCTCGTCCTCCCTTACGCCTTCGAGCGCGTGCTCTCGTCCGCCGTATGGGCGGCCGAAGGGGCGTTCCTGGTCGTCGCGGCCTGTCGTTACGGAAGCCTGAAAGCCCTGCTGGGCGGAATTCTTCTGCAGGCCGGGGCCCTCTGCCTCTACGCCCCCGAACTGGTTCGGGTCGACCTGACGGTCGATTCGGCGCTGAGCCCGATCTTCGCCAGTGGCGTCCTGTTCGCTGCCGCCCTGTGGTGCAGTGGCTTCTGGATCACACGCTTCCGGCTGCGAGGGGAAGACCTCCCTCGTGGAACCCGATGGGAACGTCAGGTGTCGGAGTTCCTCCGCTCCAACGTGGACTCGGCCTGCGTCGTCTTATCCTGGGTCCTGACGGGTACAGGGGCCTTGTGGTGGTGGGGGACCATGGGCGACCAGGTGCCTCGCATCGGGCTCCCCTGGCTCTCGGCCTTCCCGGTCGTCTGCCTGACCGCCCTGGCTGCCTGTTGGGCCTCCCTGCGCCTCGACTGGCGTGCGGCCCAGCTCCTCCTGTTCGGCCCGCTGATCGCCGGCATCCTTTGGGTCTTCGAGACGCTGCCTTTCGTCCTGCGCCCCGTGACCCTGGACTTCTTCGGCATCGGGCGCAGCCTTACGGCGAGCGCCATCGTCTACGCGGCGACGATCGGGCCGTCGCTTCGCCTGCTGCATCAAACGAAGGCCGGCTTTCGAGGCATCGAAATCTTCCACTTCGCCGCAATCCTCGTGGGGCTGAGGCTGGCCGACATGGCCCTGGGGCGATGGGGGCTCCGCTGGGGAGGGGATTGGGCGCAGCTGCTCTCGCTCCTGCCCCTGGCGGCGCTGTTGCTCCACGTGTCGCGGGCGCGGGAGCGCTCGGCCTTCGCGGGGAGCCCCAAATCCCTGGCCTTTGCCACAGCGCTTCCCCTGCTGTTGCAACTGCCCGCTTTCGTCGACAGCTTCAAGTGGAAGGGGACCGCCGTCGGCGGGCTGTTCGTCCCCCTGTTGAACCCCCTCGAACTGTGGCAGGCGACCTTCATCCTGTCCTGCGCCCTCTGGTTCCGCTGTTCCTTCGGCAAGGACGCCCGTCCGTCCCATCCCCTGCGGCAGGGGTTCTTCGGGTTCCTGTTCGTCTGGGTCAACCAGGTCGCCGCGCGGGCGGCGTGGTGGTACTCGGACGAGGCCTTTTCCTCGATCTGGATGGCGCTGAGGACGTCGCACTGTCAGGGGATCATCGCTATCTTGTGGGGCGTCCTGGGCCTCGCGGGGATCCTTCAGGGGAAGCGATTGAGAAGCCGTTCGCTCTGGCGTGCGGGCGCGGGGCTGCTGGCCGCGGACATGGTCAAGCTGTTGATCGTCGATCTGAGCCGCAGCGCCACCCTGACCCGCATCTTTGCCTTTCTGGTGCTGGGAGGTCTGTTTCTGCTGATCGGCTGGGCTGCGCCGCTGCCTCCCAGGGAGACGGCTGCACATCAAGGGAAGGAGTGAGAGCGATGCTCAGGAGCGAGTTGCCGGCGCGTCGGGCAGCGGCATTCCTGCTGACGCTGGCCGTTCTGCTGCCCTGCGGGGCCTGGGGCGCGAGCCCGAAAAAGCCGGTTTCGCTGGAAGATTTCGTTCATGCGAACGCGTTGACGGGGCAGGAGCTTGACGGAGCGCTCTGCAGAGTCTCCATTCCCCAGGAGGTCTACCGCGGGCTGGTTCAGTCTCAGAACTGCGACCTTGCCGTCTTCGACTCGACCGGAGAGGTCGTCCCCTTCGTCGTGGTCTCGGAGGCCGCGGACTCCGGAGCGCCTCCGACGCGCGTCGAGGCGCCCGTGCCGTTCTTCGAGCTCCCTCGAGAGGATGGAGGGGGCGCGGAGGAGGCTTTGCCCGCGGACATCTCCGTCCGGGTCGATGCGGACGGCCGCATCGTCGAGCTTCGGGAGCGGCGCCCGCACGGCGTCGGGGCCGTCCGAAGCTACCTCCTGGACCTCGCCGCCATCGCACCGGGCGGGGCTCCGAATTCGTACCGGCTGAACCTCCAGACCTCCGGGGAGGCGGAACTGAACGCAAAGGCCGACGTCCTCCAGAGCGAAAACCTGCGGGACTGGAACGCGTTGTGTTCCGACATGCCCCTGCTCCGACTCCGCAGGGGAGACGCGCGCTTCGACAGAAGCGAGATCGAGCTACCCCGGCCTCCGGGCCGCTACCTTCTGCTGAGGGTGCGCGGCGTGGACCCGACCTTCGCGCTTGCGGAGGTGCGCTGTTCCTGTTTGTTGCAGCGAAGGGCGTCCGAGGACGGAAGCGCCGAGTTCGAGGGCGTGGCCGCTCCGGACCGTCGGGCGGTGGAGTACGACCTCGGAGGGGCGTTCCCCGTCACGCAGCTCGACTTCGTCCTGCAGGAGCCGGGGTTGTATGGGGCGCGTTGCTCCTCCCGCCCCGATCCGGGGACGCCGTGGCGCGCCGCCGGGTCGGCGGTGCTCTTCAGGGTGCGCGAGGCGGGAACCCTCCGGACGAACGCCGCCATGAGCGTTGGCCGGCGTGAAGACCGCTACTGGCGTCTGGACTTTGACCGGGACTTCTCCGCGGCGCCGCCCCGGCTGAGGGTGGGATGGCATTCCGGCACCCTGTACTTTCTGGCCCAGGGCCGGGCCCCGTGGATACTGGCCTACGGCAGCGCCCGAAAAGACCTGGCGCTGCAGAGCCCACACCTGCTTCAGGACGTGCGGCCGAGCGCGGAGGCGGAGGTCGGCGCGCCCCTGGACCCCAATCCGGCAGGGGAGGGCCCGCGCGCCGAACGCGGCCGTCCGGACGGAGGCGAGTGGCAGCGCCGACTGGTGTGGGGCCTCCTGCTCCTGGGGGCGGTGCTGCTCTCCGCGATCGCCTGGAAGCTGCTGCGCTCCGGATCGGGTGCGGGGAACCAGGACTAGATTGTCAGTTAAACGCAACGGGGCCGGAAACTGCACCGACTTCAGAGGACAACCCCTCCGGTTCGCTGGCGCGAACCACCTCCCCTTTCAGGGAAGGCAAAATGAAGAAGTGCGTTTTTCAGGCTCCCCGAAGGGGGCGTGAGGGGTTGTTTCGGCCCTACGCCTCCGCCAGGGAGCTCCCCGTCTTGAGCTGTACCTCCAGGGGCAGGGAGAGGGTGGCGGCGTTCATCATGATCTCCCGGAGCGAGCGCCCCACCTCCTCCGCCCTGGCGGCGGGGCACTCGCAGACCAGCGAGTCGTGGACCTGAAGAAAGAGGCGCACCTCCCCGTCGTGGCGGAACGCGCGGTCGAAGTCCACCATGGCCTTGCGGGCGATGTCCGCCGCCGTGCCCTGGATGGGGGTGTTCACCAGCACCCGATCCAGCCCTCCCCGGCCCGGCGCGGTCACCTCGTCCACGGGCCGAATCCGCCCCGCCAGCGTGCGGGCGAAGCCGGCCGCGTGGGCCTCCTTCACGATGTCCTTCAGGAAGCTCTGCACGCCGGGCAGCGCCTCGAAGTAGCGCTTCACGATCATGGAGGCCTCCCCGCGGGGCATGTCCAGCCGTTCCGCCAGGCCGAAGGCGCTCATCCCGTAGAGCAGGCCGAAGTTGATCATCTTCGCCACGCGCCGCAGCTCCGGCGTCACGAACTCCGGGGCCATGGAGAAGACCCAGGAGGCCGTCTCCCGGTGGATGTCCCTCCCGTTCCGGAAGGCCTCGACGAGGCGGGGCTCCCTGGACATGTGCGCCAGGACGCGCAGCTCGATCTGGGAGTAGTCCGCGGCCACGAACACGTTTCCCTCCCGCACGGGGACGAGGCCCTGCTTGATGCGTTCCGCCCACTGGCCGAAGGCGGGGATGTTCTGCAGGTTGGGGTCCCGGCTGCTGAGGCGTCCCGTGCCCGTGAGGGCGGGCTCGAAGGTGGTGTGGATGACGCCCTCCCCCTCCTCCGCCGCCTTCTGAAGCGGCACCACGAATCCGCTCTGCATCTTCGAGAGCTCTCGGTGCTCCAGCAGCAGGGCGGGCACCTCTCCTCCGGGCAGGCGGGCCAGGTGCTCCAACACGGCCGCACTGGTGGAGAAGCCCGTCTTTCCCTTGGTCTTCCCCTCCGGCGCGAAGCCCAACTGGACGAAGAGGAGGTCCGCGACCTGCTTCGGCGAGTTCAGGTTGACGGCCGTCCCCGCCATGTCCTCCACCTGGGCCTCGATGGCGCGGATCCGATCCGCCAGCTCCTCCTGAAGCGCAGCGAAGCGGGAGGGGGCCAGCCGCACGCCCCAGCGCTCCATCCTGAGCAGGACCGGAATGAGGGGCAGGTCGATCCCTTCCATCACGTCGCGCAGTCCCTGGTGCCGGGCCATGGCCGCGTCCAGCTCCTGCCGCAGCCGGAAGAGTGCGGGAGCCGGGGCCTCCCCCTCCGCGATCAGCGACGGGAACGTCCTCCCGGCGATGTCCGGGTGCAGCAGGTAGTGTGCTGTCCGCAGGTCCCACGCTCCGGCTTCCGGGACCGTCAGGCCGCGGGCAGACATCGCCTTCCTGTCGTACAGCAGGAGCTCCGCCGGCCGCACCCGCTCCAGGAGGGCCAGCGCCTCCTCCCCGGAGCAGTCCGCCGCCCTGCCGTCCTCCGCGGCGACCTGCACCCGCCCGTCCTTCAGGGGGGCCATGGCCAGGACGGACGGCCCCTGGGCGCCGCGGGCCTCCGCCAGCTCCGCCGGGGACACGAACCGGACCTCCGGTCCCGCAGCAGGAGCCGCCGGGCCCCGCCATGATGTGGCGGGCCACCTTCCGAAGCGCCAGGCGCTCCGTGAGCGCCAGCGCGGCGGCGGGGTCCGCGGGGGCGCCGAGACAGCGATCGAGGTCCAGGGGGACGTCGAGGCGCAGGCGGATGAGGTCGCGGGACCGCAGGGCCGCTTCGAGGCCGGAGGCCTCGAGCTTCTTTCGCACGGCGGGCCGGACCTCGCTCAGTCCGTCGAAGACCCCCTCCAGCGTCGGCCATCGGGAGATCAGCTCCCCGGCGGTCTTCTCGCCGATGCCGGCCACCCCCGGAACGTTGTCCGCCTTGTCGCCCAGCAGGGCCAGGTAGTCCGGCACGGAGGAGGGGGAGAATCCCTTCTCCGCCTCAAAGTCGGCGGCGCTGTAGATCTCTGCCGACGAGACGCCGCTCTTGAGGGGCCGCATGATCAGGACCCCCGGCCCCAGAACCTGCATCAGGTCCTTGTCCGACGAGAGGAGCACCGCCTGCCACCCCTTCTCCGTCGCCCTCATGGCCAGGGAGGCTATGACGTCGTCCGCCTCCACGCCGCTTTGGATCAGCAGGGGGTATCCCATGAGGCGCAGCAGCTCCTGAAGCAGGGGCACTTGGGCCTTGAACTCCTCCGGGCTCGGCTTGCGCGTGGCCTTGTACTGGGGCAGCATCTCGTGGCGGAAGGTGGGGCCCGGCGCGTCGAAGGCCACGGCCACGGCGCGGGGCTTCACCTTCTCCTCCGCGAAGAACAGCATGTTCATGAAGCCCGTGAGCACGCCCGTCGGCGTTCCGTCCGGCGCGCTGAGCTCCTGACGCTCCATGGCGTAAAAGGCCCGGTAGGCCAGGCCGTGCCCATCCACGATCAGGAGCCTGTCCCGCCCCTCGTCGATCCTCTCGTCTATCCTGTCGCCTATGCTGTCGTGCATCGAAACCCAAAGCCCTCCGTCCAAAGCGCTTTCGCGGGGACCGGCCCTCTCCCGTCGGGGGCTTCACGGCCCTTCCCCACTTGCGCTATAATCTTTTAAGATACCATTATAGAGGATATCCGCCGCATCCGGTCACGAGCGCCGCCGGGGCGGCCGTGCCGAATCCACGCTGTGGACATTGGAGGAAGGATCATGACGGAGAACAAAAACGTGCGGGTGCGCTTTGCGCCCAGCCCAACGGGGGCACTGCACATCGGGGGCGGGCACACCGCCCTGTTCAACTGGCTGTGGGCCCGCCACACGGGGGGACGCTTCATCCTGCGCGTCGAGGACACGGACCGGGCCCGCTCGACGAAGGAGTACGAGGAGACCATCATGTCCGGCATGAGGTGGCTGGGGCTGGACTGGGACGAGGGGCCGGACAGGGGCGGCGACTACGGCCCCTACCGCCAGTCCGAGCGACTGGACCTGTACCGGCAGTACGCCCGGCAGCTGCTGGACGAGGGCAGGGCCTACCGCGACGGGGAGGCCATCGTCTTCAAGGTGGAGCCGGGACAGGACCTGTCCTTCGACGACTGCGTCTACGGGCGCATCGAGAGCATGAGCGACGGACTGAAGGAGAAGGACAGCGAAAAGCTCAAGGACATCGTCCTCATCAAGAGCGACGGAATGCCCACCTACAATTACGCCGTCGTGGTGGACGACCACTTGATGGCCATCACCCACGTCATCCGGGGCGAGGACCACATCTCCAACACGCCGAAGCAAATCCTCATCTACCGCGCCCTGGGCTGGGAGACGCCGCGCTTCGCCCACCTGCCCATGATCCTGGGCAGGGACAAGAAGAAGCTGAGCAAGCGCCACGGGGCGACGAGCGTCTACGAGTTCCGGGACATGGGCTACATGCCGGACTCCGTGTTCAACTTCCTGGCGCTCCTGGGCTGGTCCGCCGGCGACGACCACGAGATTTTCACGCGCCAGGAGGCCGCGGACCTCTTCGAGCTGTCGCGCGTCACCCGCAAGCCCGCGGTGCTGGACGTGGACAAGCTGAACTTCATCAATCAGGAGCACCTGAAGCGGCTGGACCCCATGACGCGCCTCGCCATGGTGCGCCCCTTCTGGGAGGCCATGGGACTGCCGGTGAAGGAGCACGGCGACGAGTGGCTGGCGGGGGGCCTCACCCTGATGGAGGGGCGCGGCCGCACGGCCAGGGAGATGGCGGAGTTCACGGACTACTTCCTGTCCTTTGAGCCGGTGAAGGCCCGCTGGGACGGCAGTGCCCTCACGGCGGACGAGCGGGGGCTCTTGAAGGAGTTCTTCACTGCCATGACGGGCCTGCCCGACTGGACACCCGCGGGCCTTGAGGCCTTTGCGCGGAGCTGGACCGCCGAGCGAAACGTGAAGATGAAGGATTGCTCCATGCCTCTGCGCTGGGCGCTGACGGGCATGAAGGTCAGCCCCGGCATCTTCGACGTGGCCGTCCACCTGGGGCGGGACGAGGTGAAGCGGCGCCTGTCCCACTATGGGTTGATTTAACGCAAGGCCGTTCCCAGCGGGATTTAAGAGAAGGTCTGTGGCACAGCTGTTCCTCCACACGCCGCCGTCAGCTGTCCGAAAACGAGGAAGGAGACGGCCATGAAACAGCAGAACGCAGTGCGTTACGGTGTTTCCCCCCTGACCGACTACGACATCTTCCTGTTCAAGCAGGGGACCCACTACAGCCTCTACAACAAGATGGGAGCCCAGAGGTTTGCGGACAAGGACGGGACGGAGGGCGTGGCGTTCTCCGTGTGGGCGCCCAACGCCCAGGAGGTCAGCGTGGTGGGCAGCTTCAACGGCTGGACCCCCGGCGCCCACCCGCTCTCCCCCCGCTGGGACGGGAGCGGAATCTGGGAGGGCTTTATCCCCGGCCTCAAGAGGTGGGACCTCTACAAGTTCCACCTCAGGAACAGCCGCGGCGAGGAGAAGGACAAGATGGACCCCTTCGCGCGCTCCTTCGAGGTGCCGCCCCGAACCTCCTCCATCGTCCACTGGCCTGAGTACGAATGGGGCGACGGCGACTGGATGCGGGCCCGGCCGAAGAACCTCTCCCTCTCCGCCCCCTGGTCCGTCTACGAGGTCCACCTGGGCTCCTGGCGGCGCCACTGGGACAACGGACTCTCCCTCTCCTACCGCGAGATGGCGGAGGAGCTCCCCGCCTACTGCACGGACATGGGCTTCACGGCCGTGGAGTTCCTGCCCGTGATGGAACACCCCTTCTATGGCTCCTGGGGGTATCAGATGCTGGGCTTCTTCGCCCCGACGAGCCGCTACGGGACGCCGGAGGACTTCATGGCCCTGGTGGACGCCCTGCACCGCAGCGGCATTGCCGTGATCCTGGACTGGGTGCCCAGCCACTTCCCGACCGACGACTTCGGCCTGGCCCGTTACGACGGCACGGCGCTCTACGAGCACGAGGACCCGCGCAAGGGCTACCACCCCGACTGGGGCAGCTACATCTTCAACTACGGCCGCAACGAGGTGCGCAGCTACCTCATCTCGAGCGCCGCCTTCTGGATCGACCAGTACCACGCGGACGCGCTGCGCATCGACGCCGTGGCCTCCATGCTGTACCTGGACTACTCCCGCAAGGAGGGGCAGTGGACGCCCAACGTCTACGGCGGGCGCGAGAACCTGGAGGCCATCTCCCTGCTCCAGGACCTGAACCGCGAGCTCTACGGGAGGTTCCACGACGTCCAGACCATCGCGGAGGAGTCCACGGACTGGCCCATGGTCACGCGGCCCGTGTTCCTGGGCGGGCTGGGGTTTGGCATGAAGTGGAACATGGGCTGGATGCACGACACCCTGGACTACATGAGCCTGGAGAGCGTCTACCGCGCCTGGCACCAAAACCAGCTGACCTTCAGCATCTGGTACGCCTTCTCCGAGAACTTCATGCTGCCCCTGTCCCACGACGAGGTGGTGCACGGCAAGCGCTCCCTCATGAACAAGATGTCGGGCGACTGGTGGCAGAAGCGGGCCAACCTGCGCCTGCTCTACGGCTACATGTGGACGCACCCGGGCAAGAAACTGCTCTTCATGGGCTGCGAACTGGGGCAGGGGTTGGAGTGGAACAACGACGCGGCGCTTGAGTGGCACCTCCTGGACAAGCCGGAGTTTCGCGGCATCCAGCAGTGGGTGCGCGACCTGAACGGCGCGCTGAAGCGGTATCCGCCGCTCCATGAGCGGGACTTCAACCCGGCGGGCTTCCGGTGGGTGGACTGCACCGACTGGCAGCAGAGTGTCCTCGTCTGGCTGCGCATGGGCGAGCGCAGGGACGAATACGTCCTCTGCGCAGCGAACTTCACGCCGGTGCCCCGCGAGGGCTACCGCGTGGGGGTCCCCTGCGGCGGCTTTTGGCGCGAGGTCCTGAACAGCGACGCGACCGTCTACGGCGGAAGCGGCATGGGCAACAAGGGGGGGATGGAGGCGGAGACGATCCCCTGCCACAACCTGCCCTGCTCGCTCCCCCTCACCCTTCCGCCCCTCGCGATCGTGGTCTTTCACTTCACGGGGGCCCCGTCCTCCGAAGGACCCCAGGGAAAGGCGTAGACGGGGCCCTGTCCGCCCCTCGGGCCGCGGCCGACCATCCGGGACAAGGGGCCCGGTCCCTTCTATTGCGAAAGGAGCTGCAATCTGCCCATGCCTCGTTACGTTTGCATTCACGGCCACTTCTACCAGCCGCCGCGCGAGAACCCGTGGCTTGAGACGGTGGAGCTTCAGGAGTCGGCCGCGCCGTGGCACGACTGGAACGCCAGGATCGCCGCCGAGTGCTACAGCCGCAACGCCGCCTCCCGGATCCTGAACGGCAGCGGAAAGATCGTCAAGATCTGCAACAACTACTCGCGCATGAGCTTCAACCTGGGCCCCACGCTGCTCTCGTGGCTTCAGGAGAACGACCCGCTGTGCTACGACGCCATCCTGGAGGCCGACGCCATCGGCGCGCGCCGCTTCTCAGGCCACGGCCCCGCCATGGCCCAGGTCTACAACCACGTCATCATGCCCCTGGCGAACCGGCGCGACAAGGAGACCCAGGTGCTCTGGGGCATAGCGGACTTCGAGAAGCGCTTCCGCCGCAGGCCGGAGGGCATGTGGCTGGCGGAGGCCGCCGTCGACACGGAGACCCTCGAGGTGCTGGCGGAGAACGGCATCCTCTTCACGGTGCTCTCCCCCTATCAGGCGGACTCCGTGCGCCCCTGCGGCGGGGGCGTGTGGCAGGACGCAAAGGGCGGCCGCATCGACACCACCCGCCCGTACCGCTGCAGCCTCCCATCGGGCCGCAGCATCGCGCTCTTCTTCTACGACGGCCTCCTGTCTCAGAAGATCGCCTTCGGGGGGATGCTGGACAACGGCGAACACTTCGCCCGTCAGCTCATCGACGCCCACCCGGACCGCGGCTTCCCCCTCCTGTCCCACGTGGCCACGGACGGCGAGTCCTACGGGCACCACCACGACCATGGGGACATGGCCCTGGCCTACTGCCTCGAGACGGTGGACCGCTCCAGGGACGCGACGCTCACCGTCTACGGCGAGTACCTGGCCTTCTACCCGCCGGACTGGGAGGTCCGCATCATTGAGAACTCCTCCTGGAGCTGCGCCCACGGCGTGGAGCGCTGGCGCAGCGACTGCGGGTGCAGCACGGGGACGCCCGGATTCCATCAGAGGTGGCGCGCCCCCCTGCGTCGCGCCATGGACATGCTTCGGGACGAGCTCATTGCGCCCTTCGAGCGGGAGGCGGGGAAGCTCCTCGAGGACCCGTGGGAGGCCCGCAATCGCTACATCGACCTGATCCTGGACCGCACGCCGGAGCGCGTGGAGGCCTGGCTGAAGCAGAACGCTTCCCGCTCCCTGACGGACGAGGAGCGCGTCCGCGCCATCTCCCTCCTGGAGATGCAGCGGGCCGCGCTCCTGATGTTCACCAGCTGCGGCTGGTTCTTCGACGAGGTGTCCCGCATCGAGCCGGTGCAGGTGATGCGCTACGCGGCGCACGCCATGGAGCTGGCGGACCGGTTCCTGGGCCGCGACCTGGAGCCGGCGTTTCTGGACATCCTGAGCGAGGCCCCCAGCAACGTCCCGGAGCTGAAGAACGGGGCCAAGGTCTACGAGCTCCTGGTGAAACAGGGGCGCGTCGACATGCCCCAGCTGGCCGCTTACTGCGGCATCACCTCCCTCCTTCAGGGCTTCAGGCAGAGCTTCCGGGAGGGGTGCTGGAACCTGGCGGGGAGCACCCTCATCCTGCGGGACGGTTCGGAGGACGCCTCCGCCTTCTCCGCGGGGACGGTGCGCGTCACCTCCCGCATCACCGGGGAGAGCGGCGCCTTCCTGTTCGCCGCCAACCACCGGGGCGGGATATCCCTCCTCTGCGGCGTGACGCCGGAGAAGGAGATGCGCCCCGTCTCCAACCAGGAGGCTCTGGAGTTGAGGCGCCTCTTTGCTCCCGCCATGGAGAGGCCTATGGTCGATCGCTTCGGCTACACGCTGTACTCCCTGAGGCACATCCCTGCGGACGCCCAACGCCGCCTGCTGGACGAGCTCTTGAAGCAGGACGTACAGCGCATCGAGGCCGTGGTGCGCAGCATCGTGCAGAACTATGACCAGCTTCTGGAGTACATGACGACCCTGGAGGTGCGCCCGCCCGAGATCATCGCCTCCGCGGCGAAGATCGTCATGAGCGCCTCCCTCCTGGACCTCTTGAGGCAGGACCTTCCGGACTTCGAGGCCCTGAGCCGCATCCTGTCCCTGTCGGTCCAGCGCCAGATCGCACTCCGTTCGGACCGGCTCTGCTTCGCCGTCTCGGAGTGGCTCAAGACGCGCATGATGCGCCTGTGCGGCAACCCCCTGGACCTCCAGCAGGTCCAGGCCGCGACGGACCTGGTGCGGACATTTCAGGAGGGCTTTCAATGGCGCCTGAGCCTCTACGATGCGCAGAACCTCTACCACGAGATGCTTCGGCGCTGGCGCACTGAGCTCTGCGCCGCCCCGGCAGACCTGGGGGAGGCCATTTTCGCGCTTGGCCGCCAGCTGCAATTCTCCGAGGAGTTCTTGAAGGGAAGCTGAACGGGAGGTCGAGGCATTTCCGAACGGCCGCCGGAAGGCCCCCCGAAGGGGGGCTTAGTCCCATGAATTTCAGGGAAGCGTTGAAGGATACCCCGAATTTGATGATCCTTGATTGCTTTCAACAACGCAGTTTGCGGTGCGTCTCGAAGGGGAGCCTCGCCGTAAACTGCGCCGTCTCTTTTCCCTTCACGTTTATCATGCCCCTTTTGCTGTAAATTCCCCAAAAGGAAGAGGGGGTGGTTTTGTTTGATTCTGGAGATTGAGCCGTATGTAGAAATTCAATCACGAAGGACTGTCCACAGAATGATGGACTTGGAATATGCGGCAGGTCACAGTTGGAGGAAGATATTATGGCAGTGCTCAGCGTAGAACTTGAGGTGGCTGAAGACGTCTTAATGGAGTATCTTGGAATACTCTCTCGTGAGATATCCGAGGAGCGGAGGAAAAGTGTTGTCAATGAGAGAAAAATCTCCGTCCTACAAGAAGAGCACGAGAAGGTAAAGAACATGCGTCATTCGCTTACGTTGGAAGATAGCGCTCTTATCGACCGCGTTTTGTATCTGTATGGCCTTGCCGTCAGGAGAAATCTTTCATGAAGAGGAAGAGTTTATCTTGCTCGCCTGGTGAACGTCAGCGGATACTTGGAGGATGGTGCGCTCATTGGTGATACAGAGCAGACGCCATTAAGATTGCTTAAAGAAAGCGGTGATCTACATGGAAGCACAGGTACTGGAGCGAGATACGGAGCGTCTGCAGGAAGCACTCGATAGCCTTCCATTCCTGGAGCCGGTCGTCAAGGACACGCTGAAGGAGTTTGTGCTGAGGCTGAAGGAGGCCGAAGGAGAAAACCTGATGAGGGTTG
>ERZ772967.1499-NODE-1499-length-15952-cov-5.153048_pt1 | contig 15952 bp, 14 predicted proteins | sample MGYA00511677_ERZ772967 | MGnify/ENA primary metagenome ERZ772967 (study PRJEB29015, sample SAMEA2737931) | human oral metagenome | biome: human oral; feature: human-associated habitat; material: dental | place: China | collected 2146 ...
GGCACGAATTTTAAATTTTGCTTTTGCGTTACGCTTTGCGTCTTGCGCACACGGCGGCACAGAATTTTACTAAATTTAATCAAGCGGCGGTAAATTTTAAAATTTTATCTACGCATCTTTGTCAACGCGCGCGTAGTATGAACACAGCGTAGAATTTAACGCCCGCGGCGGCAAATAAAGCTGTAAATTTTGGCGCCTGCGAACAAAGCGGTATAAATTTCTCGGCGCAGAGCAGCTTCACACCGCTTCTTTTGTGCGACGAAGCGCAATTAAATTTAAACGATCAGCGCTCAAAAAGTTGCAAAAAATATTTTAAATTTTGCCTCTCGGCCGCTAGGCTCGTGTTTGGGCCGTGCCCCGGATAGAGCGTAAAATCGCCCTCTATCTGCAAAATTTTATGCAAAGACTCTCTCATCTGCTCGCCGCTTGAAAACGGAAAATCCCACCTGCCGATAGAGCCTTTGAATATTACGTCGCCGCTAAAGATAACCCCGCCCGCTTCGATCATACAGCTACCCGGCGTATGTCCGGCAAAAAGGCTAAATTTAATGTTAAAGCCCGCTATTTCAAGGCTTTGCTCCTGCCCTTTTATGAGCACGTCCGCTTCTATGGATTCTGGCATCGTCTCAAAAGGATCCGCCCGCAGCATAAAGGCGTCGCTTTCGTGGATATAAATTTTAGCGCCCGTCCTTTGCAGCTTGGCGTCGTCGTAAACATGATCGAAATGCCCGTGCGTATTCAAAACCGCGGCGATCTTTCCCGTATTTTGCATCACCCAATCAAAGCTGCCCTGCCCCGGATCGATCACCAGATCGCCCTGCTCGCCCTTTAGAATGTAGCAGTTCGTCACGTATTCACCGAAAGCTTTTTTTAAAATTTGCATTTAAATCCTCCTTTTAAGCTTAAATTAAAGCCGTAATTTAGCCAAAAATAGTTAAAATTCGCACAATTTAACGTAAAATTTTAAGGCTAAATATTATGTTTTTGGACGATTTGCTGCCGCAACTGACCGATTTTTTATCGGAGAGACTCGATGAAACGGGCGCGGACGCCTTTGTAGTAGGTATCAGCGGTGGGCTTGACAGCGCCGTGGTTTCTGCGCTTTGCGCTCTTACAGAGATCCCTACTTACGGGCTTATCCTACCTAGTGCGGGTTCAAATTTAGAAAATATGGCAGACGGCATCTTTCACTGCGAATCCTTTAATATCCCCTACGAAATCCAAGAAATCGCGCCATTTGTAGAAAATTTTACCGCTTTAAATCCCGGTACAAGCGCTCTTCGCATCGGAAATTTCGCCGCGCGCGTAAGAATGAGCTTGCTTTATGATTACAGCGCGGCTAAACGCGGCGTAGTCGTAGGCACGAGCAATCTTAGCGAGAGGATGCTAGGCTACGGCACGATCTACGGCGATCTAGCCTGCGCGTTTAATCCGATCGGCGAAATTTTAAAAACCGATCTGTTTAAATTCGCAAAAATTTTATGCATAGACGATGCGATCATCAAAAAAGCCCCGAGCGCCGATCTATGGGAAAACCAAAGCGACGAACGTGAGCTTGGATACAGCTACGAGATCTTAGATAGTGTGCTAAGAGATATTTTTTCGCACGAAGCGCTGCGGACGAAATTTCGCTCAGGCGAGCAAATAACCGCAAACGATCTAAAATATCTGCAAAACTCGCACCACAATCAAGAGCTGGTAAAATTTATCGTCCGTAGAATTCTTAAAAATAATTTTAAGCTTCGCGCGCCCGCGGTCGCCCGCATAGAGCCCGCACACTAAGGAGAGATTTATGAAAGAGATACCGTTTTATAAGGCTCAAATCGATAAAAAAGAGGAAGACTTAATTAAAAGCGCCCTCTACAACAGCGATATAAGATATAGCGAAATTTTTGAAGAGGATATTTGTAAATATTTCGGCGTAAAGCACGCCGTATCTACCACGAGCGGCACGACGGCGCTGCATCTGGCGCTTTGTGCGATGGATATTAAGCGCGGAGATAAAATTTTATGCTCCGTAAATTCCTTCCCCAACGTCGCCGAAGTGATCCGCCACTTCGACGCAGAGCCCGTTTTCGTAGATATCGATCCGATAAGCTTTAACATTACGAGCGAAAGCCTTGCTCGCACGATAGATCAGAACCGCCACAAGAAGCTAAAATGCGCTTTCATCTCGCACATCGCTGGGCTTGCTGCGGATATAGACGCTATCAGCGGGGTCGCCAAAAGCGAAAATATCATCCTTATCGATGATGCGTGCCGCGCTATGGGCGCTACCTATAAGGGCGCAAAAATCGGAGCGCTTAAAAGCTCGCTCATATCGTGCTTTCAGATCAATCCTCAAGCGCAAGACGCAATCTCTACGGCGGGCTTTTTCGTTACGAACGACGATGAGATCGCAAGCGCCGCGCAAATTTTAAGAAACGGCGGCATCGTGGGAGACGCCTTTTACAAAGACGGCAATATGTCCTTTACCTACGACGTCGATCGCATCGGTCAAAAATACGATCTTAACGCTATAAATTCCGCCTACGCCATCGCTCAGTTTGAGAAAACCGACGCTTTTATAAAGCGCCGCAAGCAGATCGCCGCAGCCTACCGCGAGCAGCTCGCAAACTGCCCGCACGTGACGCTTCCAAGCGACAGCGAGGAGCATATCTATACTCAATTCATCGTAAAGATCGACAAAAACCGCGACGATTTTGCCAAAGCGCTGATCGCGCGCGGAGTAAGCGTCTCGCTGCACTACGTGCCGGTGCATCTGCTAAGCTACTACAAAAGCAAATATAATTACAAGGTCAATGATTTCCCGAATGCGCTTAAAAACTATCAGCAAATTTTATCCCTGCCGATCTACACGGCGCTTAGCGACGACGATGTGAGCTACATCTGCGAGCAGATCAAAGAGATAGCGCAAAATCGTGTTTAAACTCCTAATCGAGCGAAACCTATACGATCCGAGCCCCGCGTGGCTTGCGCTAGGGGTGATTTTAGCGCCGTTATCGCTACTTTACACGCTTATCGTCTGCCTAAAAAGGCTCTTTGCTAAGCCGCAAAAATTTAAAATTCCAATAATCAGCGTCGGAAATTTAACCCTCGGCGGAAGTGGCAAAACCCCGCTAGTGCGGGCGCTTTTTAAAGAATTTAACGGGGGGCTCAAAACATGCATCGTCCTTCGCGGATACGGGCGCAAAAGCAGAGGCTTACTCGAAGTAGCGCTCGGCGGACGGATACTTTGCGACGTGCGGCAAAGCGGCGATGAGGCGATGGAATACGCGCTGTTTTTGCGCGGCGCAAACGTGATCGTCAGCGAAGATCGCGCCGCAGGGATTTTGCGCGCGCAAACTCTCGGCTTTGAGCTCGTGATCTTAGACGACGGATTTTCTAAATTTAATATCTCTAAATTTGATATCTTGCTGCGCCCGCAAAGCGCGCCGAAGCTGCAATTTTGCCTGCCGTTCGCCGCGTATCGCTACCCGCCGTTTTTTTATAAATTTGCAGATTTCATACCCGCGCCGAGCGACATTTCGCAGGAACTTAAAATCGTTTCGGCGGCGGATCTGCAAGAGGGGCTAAACAGCGCGGATGAAATTTCAAATCCTACGGATGAAATTTCAAATCCTGCGGATAAAATTTCGGATTTAAATTTAAATCGCGCCGCAGATGAAATTTCAAATTTAAACCCCGCCGTCGCGGATAAAATTTTAAATTCCAAAGAGGCTGGCTTTGAAAAATCCCGCACGATCTTAATCAGCGCTATCGCCAAGCCTTGGCGCTTGCAAGAGTTTTTGCCGCTCGCGAAAGCTCACGCATTTTTCCCCGACCATTACGATTTTAAAAAAGAGCAGATTTTAGAGCTGCTAAGGCGCGAGGACGCGGAGCATATCCTATGCACGGCGAAAGATTACGTGAAATTAAGGGATTTGAGCGCGGAAATTTCGGTGATTTTATTAAATTTGAAGCTAAGCGAAAACTTTATCCGCAAAATTCAAAACTACATAAACCAAGCTATGATAAAATAAGGTTTTTAAAGGAATTTTATGATAAAAAAGAGCAAAACCGCCGAAGTAATCATCTCCGCGCTACCCTATATCCGTAAATTTAGAGATAAAATTTTCGTCGTCAAATACGGCGGCGCGGCGCAAACCGACGATACGCTCAAGCTTGATTTTGCCCGCGATATCGTGCTTTTGCATATGGTCGGCATCAAGATCATCGTCGTGCACGGCGGCGGCAAAAAGATCAATCAGACCCTGGATAAGATCGGCGTGCAGAGCGAATTTTGCGATGGACTTCGCGTAACGAGTAAAGACGCGATCGAAATTACCGAGATGGTGCTAAGCGGCGCGGTAAATAAAGAGATCACGGCGCTTTTGAACCAAAATGGTGCGCCCGCGATCGGTATCAGCGGCAAGGACGGCGGGCTTTTGAAGGCAAAATTCCTCGATGAGAAACAATACGGATTCGTAGGCGAGATCACCGAGGTAAACACCAAGCTGATAAATGACCTGCTGCAAAAGGACTATCTGCCCGTGATCGCCCCGCTTGCGGGCGGCGAGACGGACGAAAACGTGAGCTTTAATATCAACGCCGATCTCTGCGCCAGCAGGATCGCAGCCGCGCTAAAAGCGAGCAAGGCGATATTTTTAAGCGACATTGACGGAGTGCTCGATAAAGAGGGAAATTTAATCAGCAAGCTCGATGCTGCGCTCATTTCGAAGCTTAAAAAGGACGGCACGATCGCGGGCGGCATGATCCCAAAGGTCGATGCGTGCCTGCAATGCGTGCGAAACGGCGCAAGTGCCGCGCATATCATCAACGGCAAAATTCCGCACTCGATCCTGCTTGAGCTTTTCACGGACGGCGGCATAGGAAGTTTGATAAAGGAAGAAATTTAGGCGCGAGGCGGATGCGGCAGGCTTAAAACCGCAATGCCGAAGTCCGTGCAAAAAGTCCAAACGATCAAATTTAAAGCGCCTAGGCGGGCGTAAATTTTAAAATTTTAAAAAGGAAAAAGATGAAACTGGTTTCTACGAGAGATTTTTCGCAAAAAGCGGATCTTAGCTACGCGCTGCTAAATCCGAGCGCGAGCGGCGGCGGGCTTTTCAGCCCCGAGAGGCTGCCGCTTTTGAGCGAGGATTTTTTTAAGCAGTGCGAGGATCTGAGCTACAAACAGATCGCGCTTAAAATCATCGAGAGCTTCGATTTTGACGTAAGCAGCGAGGTCTTTGAGAGCGCGCTAAAGCGCTACGATAAATTTGAAAATCCCGCCTGCCCCGTCCAGATCAAAAAACTAAGCGAAAACGCCTATATTTTGGAGCTTTATCACGGCCCGACGCTCGCGTTTAAGGATATGGCGCTACAGCCCTTCGGCGCGCTTTTAAAGAGCATCGCAAAATCCAGGAATGAAAAATTTTTAATAATGTGCGCTACGAGCGGCGACACGGGGCCTGCGACGCTGGAGGCTTTTGCGGACGATGAAAACATCAAAGCGGTCTGCCTCTATCCGCAGGGCGGCACGAGCGAGATACAGCGCCAGCAGATGGTCAAACAAAGCGCGGCAAATCTTAAAATTTTAGGCGTGCGCGGCAACTTCGACGATACGCAACGCGCTCTAAAATCGCTGCTAGCTGACGAGGATTTCAAAAACGAGCTCGCGCGGGCAAATTTAAATCTAAGCGCCGCAAACTCGGTAAATTTCGGCAGGATTTTATTTCAGATCATCTACTACCTCTACGCTAGCATCTATTTTTCAAAGCACGGCGTATTGAGCCCCGAGCAAAATTTAAAGCAAAGCGATCAATGCACGGCGTGCGGCAAAAATTTTGACGCCGCAGCGGGCGCAAGCGGCGCGCAGAGCGTAAAACAGAGCGCTAAATTTAAAACTTTCGACGTCATAGTCCCTAGCGGAAATTTCGGCAACGCGCTGGGAGCGTATTTCGCCAAAAAAATGGGCGCAAAGATCGGTAAAATCAAGATCGCTTCAAACGCGAACAATATCCTGACCGAACTTTTTACGCGCGGCATCTACGATCTACGAAAGCGCGAGCTCATCCGCACGATCAGCCCTGCGATGGATATTTTGATTAGCTCCAACGTCGAGCGGCTGCTTAGCGATATGTTCGGCGATGCGCGCACGAGCGAGCTGATGCAAAGCCTGGCGCGAGATAAATTTTACAAACTCAGCGCGAGCGAACTTGCGAAGCTGCGCGAGGTCTTCGAGGCGGATTTTTGCGACGATGCGCAGTGTGCTAAATTTATCAAGCAAGAAAGCAGCCGCGGCGTGCTGATCGATCCGCACACGGCGACCTGCTTTAAGCTGCTTGACGAAAGCCGCCTAAATCTCGTCATCTCGACCGCGAAGTGGATTAAATTTACGCCGTCGATGATCGGCGCGATTAAAGGCAGGGCTTGCGAGGACGAGCGAGCCGATATGATCGCGCTTTCGAAGGAATTTCGCAGCGACATTCCGCCGCAGATCTCGCGCCTTTTTAGCGCGCCGCAGGTTCACTCCAGCGTCGTGGAGCAAAGCGAGATCAAAAACGCCATAATGGAGTGGATCAAAAAATGATAGTAATCCCCGCGCGCCTTGCTTCGACGCGCTTTAAAAATAAAATTTTATGTGAGTTTGACGGCGTGCCGATGTTTATCAAAACGGCTCAAAATGCCGCCAAGGCAGACCGCGTGCTGATTGCCGTGGATGAGCCGCAAATTTTAAAGATCGCGCAAGATTACGGCTTTGACGCCGTTCTCACCGCGCGCGAGCATCAAAGCGGCACCGATCGGATCAATGAAGCGGTCGCAAACGCAGCGCTTGCGGAGGATGAGATCATCATCAATATCCAAGCCGACGAGCCCTTTTTCGAGAGCGAAAATTTGATTAAATTTAAAGATTTCACCAGCGTCGCGATTACGCAAAAGGGCGCATTTATGGCGAGCTGCTACAAATATATAAGCCAGCAAGCGGCGGCGGATCCGAATTTAGTCAAGCTAGTGCTTGATAACGCGGGCTTTGCGATCTATTTTTCGCGCTCGCTCATCCCCTACCCGCGCACGGCATGCGAGTGCTACCTCGGACACATCGGCATCTACGCATACAGCGTGCGGAATTTAAAGCGGTTTTGCGCCCTGCCCGCCTCAGCGCTGGAAGATACCGAAAAACTCGAGCAGCTTCGCGCCATAAGCGCCGGTGAGAAGATCGCGATGCTAGGCATCGAAACCGAAAGCATCGGCATCGATACGCCGGCTGATTACGAGCGCGCGCTAAAGGAGTTCGGCAATGGAATTTAAAATTTACTCGTTATGCGGCGCAGTGTTTGGAGCGCAGAGGCTCGCCGCTGAGCGTAAAATTTTAACGAAACGCGGAATTCTAGCGACACACGGAATTTTAAAATTTAAAGATGCGAGCGCAAGATGAATTACGATGAATACAGATCCGCGGTAGATACGCTAAATGCGTGGGCGCGGGCATATTACACCGACGATAAACCGATCGCAAGCGACGAGGAGTACGACGAGCTTTATTCGCAAGCGGGGAAGTTCGAAGAGCAAAACCCCGCGCTCGCGCTGCCCTACTCGCCTACACGGCGCATCGGAGGCGCGATCAGCGAGGGCTTTTCCAAGCTCGCTCACGGCGCGCAGATGTGGTCGATGGAGGATATTTTCGACGACGCGGACCTTTTGGCGTGGCTAGCTCGCGGCGAGAAGAGCGGCGCGCAGTTTTACGTCGAGCCGAAATTTGACGGCGCGAGCTTAAATTTGACCTACGAAGGCGGCGTGCTGATAAGCGCGGCGACGCGCGGCGACGGGCTTATAGGCGAGGACGTGACGCAAAACGCAAGAGCGATCAAATCGGTGCCGCTTCAGATCCCCTACGCGGGAAGGATCGAGATCCGCGGCGAGACGCTGATCGCAAAGAGCGATTTTGACGCGCTAAACGACGAGCGCGCCGCAAACGGCGAGAGCCTGTTTTCAAACCCGCGCAACGCCGCCGCAGGCAGCCTAAGGCAGCTAGATAGCGCGATCGTGGCGAAGCGGAAGCTAAAATTTATCCCGTGGGGGGTGGGCGAGCATTCGCTAAACTTTGCGCTGCACTCGCAGATAATGGAGTTCGTGCGCAGTCTCGGCTTTTTGCGCGACGAGTTTTGCCGCATCTGCAAGAGCGCAAGCGAGATCAGGGCTGCGTACGAGGCGCTGCATAGCATGCGCGCGAGCAAAGACCTGATGCTAGACGGCATGGTAATCCGCGTAAACGAGCTTTCAAAGTGCGCGCAGATGGGCTATACGGTGAAATTTCCGCGCTTTATGGTCGCGTACAAATTCCCCGCAGTCGAAAAGGTAACGCGGCTGCGCGAGATCAATCTACAGGTCGGCCGCACCGGCGCGGTCACCCCCGTAGCCGTCGTAGATAGCGTAAATATCGACGGCGCGAACGTTTCAAACGCGACGCTTCATAATTTCGACGAGATCGCGCGGCTGGGGCTGATGAAAAACGATTTCGTAGGCATCATCCGCAGCGGCGACGTGATTCCGAAGATCACGAGCGTTTATAAACAGCGCAGAGACGGCACGCAGAGCGAAATTTCGCGCCCGGATCGCTGCCCGGTTTGCGGCGAGAAATTGCTTGACGAAGGCGCGCTCATAAAGTGTCAAAACCTCGATTGCAAGGCGCGCGTGATAGGCTCGCTGATCTATTTCTGCTCCAAAAAATGCATGAATATCGAAGGGCTAAGCGATGCGACGATCACGCAGCTTTTTGAAAGCGGCAAAATTTCAAAGATCGGCGACATTTACGCCCTCAGCGCGCAGGATTTGGCGGGGCTCGAGGGCTTTGCGGATAAAAAAATTTCAAATCTTTTGAGTGCGATAAATGCGAGCAAAAACGCGCCGCTTGAGCGCTTCATCGCTTCTTTGGGGATCGAGCACATCGGTGAGGTGGCCGCGCGCAAGATCGCCGCGGCGTTCAGACAGGACTGGCTGGATGCGAGCGAGGATGAAATTTTGCGTCTGGAGGGCTTTGGAGAGGCGATGGTAAGGAGCCTAGCGGAGTTTTGCAAGATAAATCGCGAAAAAATTCTAAATCTAAGCGAAATCATCACGCCTCGCGCACCCCAGACGCAGACCACTAAAAGCGCCTTCACGGACCGCAGCGTCGTCATCACCGGCACGCTCAGCCGTCCGCGCGACGAGTTTAAGGCCAGACTTTTGGCGATGGGCGCGAAGGTGCAGGGCTCGGTATCTGCCAAGACCGACTTCGTGCTCGCAGGCGCAGAGGCGGGCTCCAAACTGCAAAAAGCTCGCTTGCTTGGCGTGCGGGTGATCGATGAGAGCGAGTTTGAAGCGCTCGCGAGCCTGGCGACGCCCGGTGCGAATTCACCCGGCAAGAGCGAGCCCCAAACGCTTGCGGGGAGCGGCAAGTGAAGGTTTTCTGCTTTATGACAAACCCGCACGTAAACGGCGCAAGATTAAATTTTAAAAGCAAGCTCCGTCCTGCGGCGCTTGTATCTTTTACAAAGCGCGAGAATTTTAAAAATTTTGTAGCGCATGAGCAAGCGGTAAGAGCAAAAGCGACAAATCGAGCGGCCGCTGTAAGATCGCTGGGCTTTAAGGCGCGTGCAAAAGCGGCAAACCGAGAGGCGATTTCTGCTAGGCGTGTGGGCTCCGCCTGCAGCGGCGCTAAAACGGCGCGCACGATGCCGATAGATACGGCTGCAAGCAAGAATATCTCAAATTTTGCGGCGCTAAAACACTACGCCGATAGGAAAAATTTTAAAATTTTCGCTAGCGATAAGATAAAATTTGCAACGCACGGCGAGCCAAAATTTACAATGCACAGTATAGTTAAATTTGTGGCATGCAACTTAAAATTTGAGCCTTGCGGCACTGCTACGCGCGACTTTGCTTTGTGCGATAAAATTTTAAGCTCAAGGCCGCTCAAAAGCTGCACAAGCTTTAAAATTTCATTGCAGCGCGGAGAAAAAGCAAAATGAGATTTGATCTCCTCGTAGCAAATACGCTTAAAATCAGCAGAAATCAGGCTACCACACTGATAAAGCAGGATAAAATTTTGCTGCGAGGCGCCGTGCAAAACAGGCCCTCTGCGCAGATCGCGCCCGAGCAGAGCGGCGAAATCAGTACTGCCGAGCAAATTTACGTAAGCAGGGGCGCGCTCAAGCTTGCAGGCTTTTTGGACGAGCTCGCCGAAAACGGGCTTTTGGCAAGCTGCGGCGCAAATTTGCCTAGCGCGGCGGCAGAAATTTCAAAGCCGTGCAGTGCCGCAAAAAGAGTGGATAGCAAAGCCGCAGCGACGCAAAGAGCAGGCGCAGTAACGACGCAAATTCCAGGTGCAGATTTCGCGGCTACGGATAAAATTTTAGGCGCAGACGAGACGACCGAAATTCCAAGCGCGACTGCCGCGACGACAAAGATCGCAAAAGTAGATGTCGCAGCAACCCGTACCGCAAAAACTAGCGCCGAGGCGGCTGTGCTTTTACAAACCGGTGCAGACAAGCAAACAGTGGAATTTTTACAGACGGGCAAAGGCGCCGAGACGGTAGGGCATTTGCAAACGGACGTAGACACCGAAACGGCAGAGATTTTAAATGCGGCGAAAGTATCTAAATCGGGCGGCAAGGCGGGCGCGTGCCGCAACGAAGGCGGCGCGGAGCCTATGCAAGCAGAGCCCTCGCAAAAAGACATTTTAAATTTAACGGGAGCCGATGTTTTGGACGTGGGCAGCAGCACCGGCGGGTTTGTGCAGATCTTATTGCAGCGCGGCGCAAAGAGCGTGACCGCGCTTGACGTCGGCAGCTCGCAGCTAAGCGAAATTTTGCGGCGCGATCCTCGCGTGATCGTGCGCGAAAACACCGACATCAGGGAGTTTGCAAGCGAGAAAAAATTTGATCTCATCACCTGCGACGTGAGCTTCATCTCGCTAAATTTGATCCTAAAAAGTCTCGCGAGCCTTGCAAAAAGCGCTCTCATCGTGCTATTCAAGCCGCAATTTGAGGTGGGCGCGGAGATCAAGCGAAATAAAAAAGGCGTGCTCAAGGACGAAAAAGCGGTGTGCGCCGCGCGAGCGAAATTTGAGCGGCTATGCGCCGAGCTGGGGCTTGCTGTGCTGCACGCTAGCGCCTGCAAAATCACGGGTAAAGAGGGAAATAGGGAATTTTTCTATCTTCTAAAAAGGATGAACGATGAAATTTAAAAACTTAATTATATTGGCGTTTTGCGCGCTATTTTTGGGCTCATGCGCCAAAGGCCTAAGCCCAAAAGCGCCGCTGGTAAAAAACTTCGACATCGCTAAATTTAGCGGCGGCTGGTATGAGATCGCTCGTATGAAGGGCAGCGGCGATCTGCAAAACACCGCGTACGAGTGCTTCATCGATAAAAACTCCACGATCAATCTTCTAAAAACCGCCAAAACAAGCTCGGGCAAAATCGAAAACGAGCAGCATGTGCTGGAGTTTGCGGGCGATAAAAACGTAGGCCTGCTCTATCAAAAAGGCCTGATTTCCAACTCCCTCTACCGCGTGGCACAGGTGGACGGCGACTATCGCTACGCCCTAATCTTCGGCGCCGATACGAGCGAGTTGTATATCCTCTCGCGCAGCAAAACCCTACCCGAGCCGATTCGCATCGTTTATCTAAAAAAGGCGAAGCACAGCGGCTACGACCTCAATAAAATCGTCTGGACGAAGCAGCAATAATGGCTAATCAAAAATCAGGTAAAGACCATACAGAGGCTTCGCTACGGAATTTTAAAGAGCAAAATTTCGTAGCGCAGAATTCCAACTTGCAAAATTTTGCGGAGCGAAATTCCACAAGCAATGGGGAAAATTCATCTAAAAGTATCGAACACCCGAAGCAAGAGCTACGCAAAAATAAAACCGGCGATGCGCACCGCGCAGATGAAGCAGACACCGACACCTCTTGCAGCAATGAAACGACTTTTGGTAGTAAAACGGCTTATAACGACGCTTGCAGCAATGACGTAGACGTGCAGGCTCAAGGCACGCTTCCTGCTTGTGCGGAAGTGCTGCGTGCGCGCCTAAGCGAGCAGTTCACACGTGGCGAGATTTTCGCAACGCTACAAGGCGCAAACCGCGATAATGTGCGCGCCGTAGCGATAGGTAACTTCGACGGCATGCACCTTGGACATCAAAAATTATTTGAGCACCTAGGCGAGCAAGGCGCAATAATCGTAATCCTAGCAGGTGGTGGCACGAAGCTCACCCCTTTTGCGTCGCGGCAGGCATTTACGAACAAAAAGATTTTTTATTGCGATCTACGCGCTATCAAAAGCCTTAGCGGAGGCGAATTTATCGCACTTTTAAGGCAGAATTTCATAAATTTACAAAAAATTGTCGTCGGCGAGGACTTTAGATTTGGGCGTGATCGGGCGTGGGACGTAGAATTTTTAAGGCGCGAATTTCGCGGGCAAACCTGCGTCTTAGGGGAGTTTTGCTTAAGCGGCGGCGGCGTGCATTCAAGCAGGATCAAAGAGCTTTTATCGCGTGGTCGGTGCGAAGAGGCGGCGGAACTTTTGGGGCGAAATTACGAGATCTGCGGGCGGATCGTGCGCGGTCAGGGACGCGGGGCGCGGGAATTCGTAGCGACGCTAAATCTTGATGCGAGCGGCTATTTTATGCCAAAAAGCGGCGTTTACGCAACCGTCACGAGCGTGCGCGGCGCAAACTACAAAAGCGTGAGTTTTGTGGGAGAGCGCCTTAGCACCGACGGAGCTTTTGCGATTGAAACGCACATTTTAGAGGATTTTGCGGGCTTTGAAGCGGGTTTAAATTCCGCACAAGATCGCGCGCCGTGCTGCGGGGGGCAAGCCGCACATTCTGCGCAAAATTTAGACGAAATTTCGGCTCGTAATTCAGTAGAAATTTCTACACAAAATTTTGCGGCGAGCGAGAGCTTGGACGCCGAAAATAACAATTTAGAGGCTGCGGACAAAAACAGTGGCGCGAAATTTGCTTGCGTGAAATTTATAAAGTTCCTACGCGAAAATCGTAAATTTAGTGATCTAACGCAGCTTAAAGAACAGATTTTAAAAGACGCTTCAGAGGCGGAGGCGGTACTACGAAGCCGCAAATTTTAATCTAGGCTTGTAAGCTTAAAGATAAAACTTGCGGGCTGTGCGCTTGAAATTTGATGCGTTTGCCCGCGTTTTGCATCTACGGCGCATTAAATGAGCCGTCTGCGTCGTCCCGTATAAAAGTCGTGTGCCTGCCTCCGAGGATGCTTGGTGCACCGTCTGCGTCTGCGATGCCATATGGGAAGTGTACACAAAAGCGGCGCGCAAGCTGCTAAAAAGTCGTTATATTTTAACGGCGTACCGTCTGCAGGACTTTAACGCACCTTGGACTTGGGTTTATGCAAGACTAGGCAAAGTGCAAGCCGCGCCAAAAATTAAGGGCGATAAAAAATCTTAGTTGCGCTGCGAAGCTTTAAAATTTAGCAGGGATAAGCTGCCGAGCAAGAGCCAAGCGGCTAAATTATGCACCTAGCTAAACGCGGGATTTTGTCAAGCAGCTCCATTTTACGGTGCATAAAATCACAAAATGGGCGCGAAATTCTACCAATGGAGCTTTGACTATGCTTTTAGTTTAAGTTCGTAATTAAAGAATTTAAAGGAGCTGTTTTGGTAGCGTGAGATTTGGCGACGTAAAATTAATGCTGCGAAAATACGGCGTAGAATTTTAAAGATGTATTTGCACGGCGCGGAATTTTAGGGTCTGTCAAGCAAGACATGAAATTTAATCATGCATCAAGCGTATCTGGGCTAGAAGTGGAGCACAAACTGGGATACAGCTCGCTCGCATCAAAAGCGCTCATGCTGCGTTTAAAATTTAGGTATGCTTACGCACGGGGCAAACTAAGCGCAAAAATTCCATGCGTAGCGGTCGCAAATCGAGTGTCGCGTAAGTGCTAAGTGCAGAAAGCGCGGCGTGAGAATTCTGCGCTTAGCATGCGTAGGAAGTATAAATCGAGTGCTGCGCAAATAGCGAAACTAAAAAGGAAACGGATGAAAGACGAAATTTTTAAAGAGCCTATCAAAAAGCAGTTTGAGTTTGACGCCAGCGTCGCGTCGGTTTTTGATGATATGATCGGGCGCAGCGTGCCGTTTTATGAGGCAAGCACACGGCTTAGCAGCGAGCTTTTGGCGCGGATACTGCCGCAAAAGGCGCGCGTGATCGATCTTGGCTGCTCGACTGCGACCGCGCTGCTGGCGCTGTTTGCGCTGCGCCCCGATCTGCGGCTGTGCGGCATCGACAGCTCGGAGGCGATGATACAAAACGCCCGCGCCAAGGCGGCGGCGTTCGGCGCCGAGCTCGAGCTTAGCGTATCGGACGTGCTGGATGCGAGCCTCGCGGACTGCGACGCCGTGATTTTAAACTACACCTTGCAGTTCATCAGGCCGCCGCGCCGCGCCGCGCTCGTGAGTAAAATTTACGACGGATTGCGCGAGGGCGGGGTTTTGATCTTTAGCGAAAAGATCGTCTACGAAGAGCCTGCGCTCGCGCGTCGGATGATCGAAATTTACGAGGATTACAAGCGCGTGCAGGGTTACTCGCGCTACGAGATCGCGCAAAAACGCGAGGCGCTTGAAAACGTGCTCGTGCCCTACACCGAGGCGGAAAACCGCGCCTTGGCGCTAAGCGCGGGCTTTAAGCGCGTCGAGAGTATTTTTAAATGGGCAAATTTTATGAGCTTCGCGGCGTTTAAATAGCGATAATTTAAATTTACAAGAAGTATAAATTTTAAAATTCTATGAATTTAAAAATTTCAATGATTCCCGAATTTTTTACTTTCCAAAACTCTTGCATTATAAAATTTGAAGCAAAATGCGGAGTGTAAATTTTAAATTTTATTCTGTACGCAAAAGCGCGCCCGTATTTCAAAGACGTAAAACCTAAAATATCCTCTCGTACACGCAACTTTTGGAATGTGAGCGCCCAAAAGCTTTTTATTTTACGTAAAATTTTAACAATCTAGAAATAATTGATACAAATTCCAATTAAACTAAATTTTACTTCATTTCTATTTACTGCGCTTCTTGGTTTGTTTCAGTGATTTGTACTTGCGAGCTTACTTTTGTGATTAGCCCCGTTTCTTCATCGATTTTTTCGCTAGCGATACGATTTTCAAAATCATCGAAAAAACGTTTCGTATCGGCTAGGATATTTTTATATTTACGCCATCTATTTCTATAAATCGATCGGCAAACTATGAACGTCAAAATGAAACTACTTCCAATACATGCAAAAAATGGCAAGAGCTCGAAATAAAGTATTTGAAAATAACATATACATATAAATACCAGTATTCCACCTATAAATGTACCGCAGCCAACGATATCATAATCAAATCTGGGTTTATAGCTTTCGGCATTAGCCAAGAATTGATCCTCATTGCTTACTTTTCTAGTTATGTTTTTAGTTAGACCACAATCGATAAACCGCCATTTTTTTCGACATAACCAGCTATCTCATCACCATCCAAAATCAAAAAATTTTTATCTAAAACCGCTCTAAACAAATCTTTACCTTGCCCCTTAAGCTGAAATGTCCATATATGAGTATGCGTAGTGCTTGTTTTAGTGGTCGTATTTGTCGTCGTATTGCTGTTAAAACTGCCGCGAACGGCGAACGGATTGATAGGCAAAAAGGGATAACCCAAGCCTCCGCTACTTACATCGCCACTATTTACAGTCTTTACAGTAGTATTAGTTACACTACTCATGTCTGTTAGAACTTCTTTTTTAGCATTGATTGCGATGCCGTGAAAATAATCCATTAATAATCCTTTAATTAAAAATAAAATTTGTGAATAATACGCCCCCCTCCCCCCATTAAAATTTGCTGAAATTTTATACTTGCCGTATTTTTCAGACGTCCCGGCAAGGATTTTTATCTAAATTCTTTGGAATTTGACAATTAAA
>ERZ772967.1500-NODE-1500-length-15952-cov-3.411524_pt1 | contig 15952 bp, 19 predicted proteins | sample MGYA00511677_ERZ772967 | MGnify/ENA primary metagenome ERZ772967 (study PRJEB29015, sample SAMEA2737931) | human oral metagenome | biome: human oral; feature: human-associated habitat; material: dental | place: China | collected 2146 ...
TCGAAAAGAGGGCTAACTCCAAAAGACCTTACAGACAAACTTGCCGACATCTTCAAACTTACTCGAGAAGAGCGAGAAGAAGTATATTCAAGACCTCACGACAAAGTCTTTTACAAGCGTGTAGCATCTGAAGAACAGCGTTTGAAAAAAGCCGGATTAGAAATTTTTAGTAACAACGTACATCAAATTACCGAAAAAGGTATAGAAGTTTTGCAAGAATTGAAAACGAGAGTCTTCAACGATAAGGATTTTTTTGAACATTTCTTTATCAGTGAAATTAAGAAACAAATCATATCAAAAGGTATCAGTATAGACAAAGAAGGCAAACCGCATTATGCCAATATTCTAGAAGGAAATTGTACAATGTATATTGTACCACGCGATAAATTCAAAAGAAATATTGACGTTGACCTAATAAAATATCCCGCTCTTTATATTCTTATCGACTCTTTCGGCGGTGAGACGGAATGCTATATCGGTTGTACGGGAAATCCTATTGAAAGAATATCAACCCACAAGAGCAAAAGTAGGGGTATAGATTTTTGGAAATACGCTTTGATTATCGAATTTTATAATAAATCGAGTGATAATCATTTCGATAAAAGCGACGTGGAGTACCTTGAACATTTAGCTATCAAATTAGCTAATGAATGTCAATTAGATAAACAGAAAAAGATTTCTAATGCCAAGGGAGCTGATGAACCCTATATAAAAAAGACAGCAAAGAAAGAGATGGACAACGCTTTCGAAGATGTTAAACGTCTTATTTCAAAAGTGGGCTTGACTATATTTGATAACTAAATAAAAAGGAGACAGAATTATGACAAAATTTACAAAAATCTTAGCTGCCGTAGCTATGCTATGGCTCGTAGCAGTGCAAGCTACGCCACTTATGGCTCAGCAGGACTACGACTTCACGGATGGGCAGCTATACTACAAAATCACCGATACTGTAAACCGTAAGGTAGCTGTGGTACCTCAAAAATCAAGATATCCATATTATGATTATAACAAACCCACAGGAGCTATAGCTATCCCTGCTACGGTAGTAAACTGGAGAGGTACTTACAACGTAACTAGTATTAGAGAGAGGGCTTTTTCCGGTTGTAGTGGGCTTACCTCTATCAATATACCAAACAGCATAACGAGTATCGGACAGTGGGCTTTTTACGATTGTAGCGGACTTACCTCTATTACTATTCCAATAAGTGTAAGAAGTGGTATGATAGGAAGTGTTTTTTTCGGTTGTAGCGGACTTCGGTATGCTACTATTCCAGGATATATTAGTTTTAAAGACAATTTTGGTACCGATTCCAATATTGATACTGTTGTTATTGCCGGAGGGTCGAATTCTATTTGTAGTTCATCATTTTCGGGATGTTCGAGAATTAAGTATATATCTATTCCCAATAGTGTAAACTATATTGAACAGTATACTTTTTCCGGTTGTAGCGGACTTACTTCTATCAATATTCCAAGCAGTGTAACGAGTATTGGATGGGGTGCTTTTTCCCGTTGTAGCGGATTGGATTCCGTTTCTGTCCACTGGCAGACACCGCTTCAGGTAGACACAAGTGTATTCGGCGGGGTTGCTTTGAATTATGTAAGGCTGATAGTTCCTGCAGGTAAGAAAAGTGTCTACCAACATTCAGATGTTTGGAAATATTTTAATCCAATAGTAGGACCAAGTTATACTATTGTTTACAGCCTGTCTGTAAATGGTACTTTTACGGTAAAAGATGGTTCTCAAGAGATATCTTCGGGTATCAAATTAGAGTATGGTACTTTGCTTACTGTAGAGACTAATCCAGCCCAACATTATAAACTTGATAGCATACTTGTAAATGGTACTCGTATCTCGGGGCTTAGCTTTACTGTAACCGACAATACCAATATCGAAGTCTTCTTCGGTAAACAGAGCTATACCGTTACCTACAACAGCAATATGTATAGCGGTAAAATCGAGGTTACACGCGGCAGCGAAATCGTGGCTTCGGGTAGCTCGGTAGAGTATGGTACACAGCTTATGGTAAGAGCCATACCCAACCACGGCTTCGAGGTGAAGAGCCTTACTATCAACGACCAAGCCATCGTGAACAACTTCGTCTTCTCCATCTCGGAGGCGGTAGAGATAAAGGCGGTATTCGCTCCCGCCACTACGGCACTCGACGAGGCTGCCACCGAGCCACTCGCCATCTACCCGAACCCCGTGGCAGAGGTGCTATACCTCTCGGCTACGGCTCGTACCATACGTATATACGATATGTACGGCACCGAAGTAGCCCACGCCACCGATACCGACAAGGTAGAAGTCTCGCACCTGCCCGCAGGAGTCTACACCGTCAGAGCCGATGGCATGGTAACTAAGATGGTAAAGCGCTGACGCTTCAATTAAAAATTACGAATTACGAATTAGGGGCGAACTTGTATGTTCGTCTCTTTTTTTGTTTGTGCCCCTACATTTTTGTGCTTGGACAAACCCCGATCGCCTACACCCAATACAACCATTCAATTTACGGATTGTAGGGGCGAACCTTGTGTTCGCCCTTATAATAATTGTGTTTGCCCCCTTTTTTTCGTCCCCATATGATTACACAATTGAACTATCACAAACATGTTGTTTGCCAATAGAATTAAAAACATTAATTTTGTAACCAATATATATCGGTATAGTATCCTACAAAAGATTATGTTGTTCAATAAGATAATATTCGGTCCGGTCAAAAGCAGACGTTTGGGTACATCGCTTGGAGTCAATCTATTACCCGACGACAGCAAACTATGCAATTTCAATTGCATATACTGCGAATGCGGATTCAATTTTACCAAGCCCCATTCACATCTTCCTAAACGGGAAGAGGTGAAAGAGGCATTAAGAGCTAAGTTACAGGAATATGCAGATAAAAACGAGCATATCGATACTATCACTTTCGCAGGTAACGGCGAACCGACATTGCACCCGCAATTTGCCGAAATTATCGACGATGTGGTCGAATTGCGGAACGCCATTTGCCCCGCCACAAAAATATCGGTACTATCAAATGCCACATTTGCACATAAACCACAAGTATTCGCAGCACTACACAAAGTAGACAATAATATTCTCAAACTCGACTCGGGTATAGAAGAGTCGATAAAGATTATCAATCAGCCTACAGGCAATTTCAGTCTTAAAGATACGGTCGAAAATCTGAAAAAATTCAGAGGCAACCTGGTACTGCAAACTCTATTTTTCTCAGGCAATTACAAAGGAGTAACGATAGACAATACCACCGACGAAGAGGTATCGGCGTGGTTGAAGTTGGTCGAAGAGATCACTCCCAAGAGTGTAATGATATATACTCTCGACCGCCCCACTCCTGCCGAAAATCTCCATAAAGCAGACCCCAAGCGACTTGCAGAAATAGCTGCAAAGGTAGAAGCTCTCGGTATAAAAACACAGATAAATGGCTAAGAACGCTTTACAGTACAGAATAGATGCCATCGAAGGCAGACGTGTGCTCATAGCTCCGCTAAATTGGGGTATAGGACATGCTACTCGCTGTATTCCTATCATCAAACGACTGCTCGAGGCGGGCAAAGAGGTGATTGTAGCTGCCGACGGATACCCTTTGTTGTTGCTGCAAAAGACGTTTCCGCAATTGCTATGCATCGAATTCAAATGGGTCGATATACATTACAGCAAGGCAAATTCGCAAGTATTACCGATAATGTGGCAGATACCGAAATTTATGTATGCAATATTCAGAGAACACAACACGCTGAAACACATAGTAGATGCCTATGGAATCGACACTATCATATCCGACAATCGTTTCGGACTATGGCACAAAAAAGTAAAAAGCATTTATATCACTCATCAGATAGGTGTAATAGTAAGCCCTAAAAACAAAGCACTCAACTATTTGGCATACCTCCTACACAAAAAGATCATCAATCGGTACGATGAGTGCTGGATACCCGATTTCGAAGGTACCGACAACTTATCGGGCGATTTGTCGCACAAATACCCATTGCCCGAAAACGCATACTTTGTCGGTATCCTATCGCGGTTTCAGTAACGACTATGCTCTCAAACACCAAGGCAATCGTCTTAAAAACAATACCTTACTCCGACAGCAAAAGGATAGTCGCTCTCTATACCCGACAAGAAGGACGGCTCTCGGCTGTGTTGCAGATAGGAAGTAAACGCGGTAATTTATCGTTGTTGGAGCCATTTTCGGTAGTAGACCTCACAATAAAAAAAGGCAAAAGCACTCTATACTATATCAATAGTATACAAAGGCACTTGATATTCAACAATATTTCGTCAGATATACGGAAACGTCTGGTAGCCGTATTTATGGCAGACGTAGTATATCACACTGTGAAAGAAGAATTTACAGACGACACACTATACGATTTTCTCGAAAATAGTATCGCATCGTTAAATGAATCGAGAGACGATGTCTTTAAGTTCATAACCATCTTTTTACTCGAATACGGGCGAATATTGGGGTTCTACCCTAATATAGACACCTACACCGAACACTCTCTTTTCGATATGAAGAGTGGCGTATTTTGTCGGATACCACCTCTGCATAAGCACTTTATCGAAGAAAACGACACGGCAGATTTCGTCCGTCTGTTGGAAGCACGATACTCCAATCCGTCGGAAATAGAGTATTCGCAACAACAGACCAACCGCTTGTTAGATATCGTATTAGAGTTTTTGGAACTGCACGTCTCTGATTTTAAGCACATAAAATCACTCGATATACTAAGGCAAATTATCTGACGCGAAACAACTATTTATCAAACATTTAAGAGTCGCTCTCCCTCTTCCAATCGTTTTAAATGGCAGAATAGCAATTCCCCGTTTTTGTCGTTTCTCAGATGCATGCCGTTGCCTTCGCAGTACTTATACATCTTGCAATCGGCACATATTCCGGTTTTTGTCCAGCTTCGGTCTCTGAATACTGCATATCGATTTTCCCATACATCACGAAAATTGTCGCTATAGATATTGCCTTGTATGAAGTTGTCTCTCAGGTTCGGACACGCCGATATAGAGCCATCGGCAAGTATCGAGGCTACATTTATGCCGGCACGGCAAGCGAAAAAATTATCTCTTACCTCGAGTTCATATTTACCGAGAAATCCTTCACAGCCATAGCTTAGATTTATCCGTCCCTCTTTACGAGTGGCGGCTATAAAATCGAAAAGACATTTAAAATCGGGAGCATCGAGTTGCAAATCGACATTATATTTGGCTCTACCGATAGGGAAGACCGTAAATATACGCCACTTTTTTACACCTGCCTCTATAAGGCTCTCTTTCAGACGATGCAACTCGCTGTAATTCTTTTTATTTACGCACGTTACTACATCGAATACTATATCAGGTGTTTTCGCCAACTCCTTTATACCATTCATAGCATTTACAAAGCTATTCGGGTTGCCTCTGAGCCAATTGTGACTCGACTCCATACCATCGAGGCTTACGGTAACAGACCTTATCCCCGCCCGCACAAGCGAATCTATTTTTTGCCTCGACAGCAACATACCGTTAGTAACTATGCCCCAAGGGAATCCGCGTCGGTACAGCTCTCTACCTATTTGCTCTATATCTTTGCGGAGTAGAGCCTCGCCGCCTGTAAGCACTATCATAGTGCGATTCGGCACTATATCGTACGCCTTGTCTAAAGCCCCGAAAAAATCTTCCGATGGCATATCTCGGGCGGTAGAGTCTCGTTTACAGTCGCTTCCACAATGCAAACATTGCAGATTGCACCGAAGAGTACATTCCCACAATATATAGTTAAGTCTGTGTATCTTAGCGTCGTTCTTTTTATATCTACGAAACAACCTAAGTGCCAGCCTTTTACGCACAGACAGTTTGGTTACACCCATAATATCAACTATTTTCGGAGTTCCAGACCGATATTCAACTCTTTTTCGGCTTTACCGCCATATTTACCCGAAGCGCCTTTGAAATCGTCGATACCGACTGCTATCACAGTATCGACAATACCATAGTCGATATTTTTAAGTGGCTCGAATGTAAGCTTGAAGTTGGCATTACGGGCAAAAATTATGTTTCATTATTTTTTGGATTTTGGGGTCAGTTTCATGTCGACAGTTTGTTTTGTCTCGCCTCTGAACCATCTGCCATGGCCTCCCTTGAAGTCTTCTTTAGAAATGCGCAACGTAGTATTGGCACTCTCGTACTCTCCGTTGGCGGTACTGTCGATATCTTCGAATTTCACCTTCACCACCATATCCGATGCTTCAAACAAGTCCTGTCTGAAGCTATAAGAGCCGTCTGGCTTTGTATATGTGGTATCGTTACGGACACGCTCAGAGTCTTTTATCGACGTCGTGGTATCGCTCTCGATGACTACACGAATATTTTCTATCGGTTTGTCGCTGTCTTTATCTACAACATTTCCATTGACAATGAAATCGGCATGCGGACAACCATATTCAACCGGCGGATAAATAGGATTCTGTTTGCACGACGACAGACCAACGACACCTAAAATAGCAGCAATTAACGAATTGCAGAGTTGAAAAAAACTAATCTTTAACCGTTTCATAACTATATTGATTTTAATGTTTATGGCTGAAAAAAAGTGTCTACACTACAGACGCAAAAATAATACAATTGTTGCAATTATTTCACAAATAAATGCGGATTTGATATTTTTTTACGGATTCCAATCGTAGTATCGTCTGTCTGCCACACAAGCGCGATACAACTATCTACTGAAACATCTTACAACTCTGCTCGTAACGTCGTATGGCGACAACCAACACAATATTCAGTACAACAATCTCGAATGCCAGATATATCCAGAATATCTGAGTTAAAACCGAGATTAGCAATGCGATAGACCTGCCGTTGAATGTTATTAGATTAAGTATTGGCATTATACGTGAGCTATTGGCTCTAAGGCTATTACGTATATCTTGGGGTAAATCTTTGCCATATTCGGCAGTAAGCCGTGCAAGCAATTTCTGTAACTGGGGAGTGATAACTATCTGTATAGTAGAATAATATACATATAATACATACAATGCTTTATTTAGTCCGCGAGGCATAGCATTGTGTTTGGCTTTGATACTCGATACAGTCTCGAATTCGCTGCCTTTTGCAGAAGAGATAAAATACAGATGAGCAGTCTTATAGTAATCGACTATATTAGATTGTATTAGGTTCGAAAGTCCCGACAGTGTGGCGGCAGTCCACGCTACGGCAGCTCCAAAGTCTGCCGATAGTCGAAGAGCTATACTGATGTATATCGATATAAACCAAAGATTTCCGGCAAGTCCGTCGAGAATACGACCTATCGGTGATTTTATTCCGGTAAGACGAGCAAGCTGTCCGTCGACACAATCTAGGATATTGGCTATCACGAGCAGAGCGAAACCCGCAATATTTATCCAAATATTCTGAGGGAAAAAAAGTATACCTGCAAATACACCTATAAAAATCGATATTATGGTGATAGTATTGGGCGTAACGCCTGTCTTTGTAAGCAATAGGGCTATTCGGTAACCTATCGGGCGATAAAATATACGGTCTAAGAGGTTTTCAGTCTCTATCGATTTAAGCGAATCTTCGAAAGTATATTGTTTGGCTGTCTCTTCCATTTATATGCTATTTATAAGAATATCCTCCGTCTATCTTGATGATTTCTCCATTGAAATACTCATTTCGAGCAAGCATAAGATATACTTCAGCCACCTCTTGAGGCAGACAGAAGCGTTCCAGAGCTATTTTTTTCTCTATATTGTGGCGTATTTCGGCAGGTTTGGTCTTCTGCCAATCGGTATCGACGAAGCCGGGAGCTACGCCATTTACCCGTACGTTATAGGGTTTCAGAAACTTTACAAGGTTAGATACCAAAGCGTGAGTAGCACTTTTGGTGATACCGTAGGCAAGACTCGTACCGTGTGGATGTATGCCCATCAGAGAGCCCGTAAAAATCACATTACCGGCCGATTCGATATGTCCGATAATCTTTTGCAGTAAAAAAACGGGAAAATGAACGTTTGCGAAAAATACTCTATCCCAATCTTCTAAGGTAGTAGTCTCGAAGCTTGTACGTAACGTAATTGCCGCATTGAATACCAAAGTATTAAGCGATATGGCATTTTTGTCGAGATATTCTGCTATTTTATCGATAGACGTTCGGTTCGTAGAGTCTGCTTTTATCGACGATACATTCACTCCGTAACGTCGACGTATATCTTGCTCGCAACAGTCGGCAGCCTTTTGGTCGGCAGCATAGGTGAGAATGATATCATATCCATTTTCGGCAAAAATCTCGGCAACAGCCCTTCCTATCCCTTTCGTGCCTCCCGTAACAAGAACTTTTTTGCTCATAAACGACTAATAACTACTTTAATACCGGTTTCGACTGCTGTTGGTTGGTGAGAGTATCTTGGTACGAATCGTGGATACTTTTCTTGAGGTTTGAGGTAGATATGCCCATTCCATACGGGAAATAGAAGACCTCTACTCCCAAATCTTTCAGATAATCGTACTTGCCGTACCAGTCGTCGCCTACGACGAAAGCATCTATATTAAGTTTCTTTACTATCTCGGTATGGTCCAACGTATGCTGGGGTATCACTATATCGGGTGTCTTTAGAGCCTCTATTATCTTCATTCGTTCCTCAAAAGGAATTGCCGGCTTCGCTTTGTACGAACAGACGAGCTCATCGGTCGAAACTCCGACGATAAGTATATCGCCCAGTGCTCTGGCATAATTGATCATTCTTAGATGGTTGTAATGAAACAGGTCGAAAGTACCCGATGTATAAACGATGGTTTTCCCCTTGAACATATCTGCGTTATTTTGTGTCGCAAAATTAATCATTTATTTCAAAAGGCGACTCAAATTGCCTTATTTTTAACTACCTTTGCAAATTAATCGCTATTTAATGAGTAGACTCGGTACATTTATTCAAAAACTATCCCATAAAGACGGTGGTTTCTTATTTCTTAGGTCGCAACTATCGTCGCAAGTGGCCTCGATATGCGACAATGTCTCCGCCTTCGTACTCAAGAAGTTTTTCGACATAATACGTATAAAAATCATCTATTTCTTCTCACAAGGCATAACCTCGTATGTAGTAGCGACAGTAACGGGGCAAATTATCGGCGGTACGGTGTCGTGTCTGCTCAATTACAGATGGGCATTCAAAAGCCTCGACGTAAAAATTAAACACGTGATAATAAAGTTCTTATTAGTTTGGCTTGGAAGTGTGCTTCTCAACACCTATTTCACGTTTATACTCACCGAGTTGCTCCGACATACACATTTGGTAGAAGGGCTATTGGGCGATTACTATGCCGACGATGTATTTATCGTAGTCAAGCTCTTGGTAGCCATCATAATAGGATTTTCCTGGAACTTCCAGCTATACAAACACTTCGTATTCAGGAATATCGATACCAAACGGTTTCTAAAAAAGATACTTAAGCCACGCCCGAATCGCTAAACTACAGTATCTCACCACTTTCAGCAAACACTTCGCTCTGCTGTTGCTGTTTTTTGAATATTCTTATCTGCCTATGAATAAGTATATACGACATAATTATCGAAATTGCATCGGAGGCAGGCATAGCTATCCATACGCCGTTTTTCCCGTAGAAGTGTGGTAAAATCAATAAAAATGGAATTAGAAATATTACTTGGCGGGTGAGCGATAGAAATATGGCATTGCCCGATTTGCCTATACTCTGAAAGAAAGTGGAGACCACCATCTGGAATCCGATAAGCGGATAAAACAAAAATACTATCCTTAGCCCCGTCTCTGCGTTGCTTATAAGGTCTTGGTCGGAAGTAAATGCCGATACTATCTGATGTGGAATCAGTTGTGCGGTCAGAAAACCGACACTCATTATCAGTGTGGCAATAACAATCGCTTTTTTAAGTACTTCGGTAACTCGCGAGTAGAGCTTAGCACCATAATTGTACCCCGCAATCGGCTGCATACCTTGGTTGAGACCGATGACAATCATCACGAAAAGCATCGCTATACGATTGACAATGCCAAAAGCTCCCACGGCGAGGTCGCCGCCGTATCTGAGCAACCCTTGATTGATAAGTATCACTATTACAGACGATGCCGCATTCATCAGAAACGGAGAAAGCCCGATTGCAATCGTATCTAATACGATTTTCCCGTTAAGCCTTATGTCTTGCCGTCTTACTCGGAGAAAACTATCTTTATTCCGAAATAGATGTATCTGCCACATAAGCACTATCATCTGCGATATTATGGTAGCAAATGCGCTACCGCGTATACCCCAGCCCAGACCGAATATGAACAACGGATTGAGAATAACGTTGATAACTACGGTCATAATCGTTGCAGTCATCGATTTCATCGGTTGCCCAGAGGCTCTTATTATAGCATTGAGGCTGAAATAGATATGAGTAACGACCGTACCTGCTACTACTATTTGCATAAAATCGTATGCGTAGGGTAATGTTTCGTGGCTTGCTCCGAAGAAATAGAGAATCGGTTTGAGAAAAACCAGTATGGGAACAGTGAATACAACTCCCACTATAAATGTGAGTACAAATACATTCCCCAAAATTTTATTGGCACTATCGTAGTCTTTCTGTCCCAGACGCATAGAGAGCAAAGCAGAGGCACCTACGCCGACCATTGTACCTAAGGCGGCCGATAGATTCATCAGTGGGAATGTGATAGCAAGTCCCGAAATAGCCAACGCACCTACACCGTGTCCGATGAAAATACTGTCTGTAATATTGTACAACGCTGCCGCCGTAGTAGCTATTATCGAAGGAATAGCGTATTGCATAAGCAACTTGCCTACATCTTTTCTACCGAGTTGGAGCGGACTATTTTTCACTTTATCAATAGAGATTGTCGTTTGGTCGGCAAAGGTACGAAATTATAGGTAAACGACATAACTATTTATGCTACTCTTGTGAAGAGCGACAAAAAAACAGGCTACCGTATTTCACAACCGACAACCTGCCTTTTTATTGATTATATAAACTCTACAACCGTAGTTTTTCTATTTTAAGATTGCTTTAGTATTCAATACATTAGTGATGTTTATTGATAGATACCGTTATTTTTGCTTTGGGGTCTATCTTCTGAGAAACCCAATAGCACCTCTTCCAACTATCGGGCTTGGCTGTGTAATCCTGTTGGACATCTACCAAACACTTGTAGTGCGTATTGTCTTGTTTTGTAAGTTTTACGGATACTTTGAATACTCCACTTCCCGTATAGCCCGAAGTAAATAATACAGACCCTTTTGTAAAATCGAACGACGGCGTTTTATCGCAATACGACCTTAAATCGTCGTCGCTATTGACGATTATCACCGTATCTGCCGATATAGGTAATACCTCTTTGAACAATACTGTTTTTGTAGTATCAATGATATCAATATCTTGAGGAGTAGGTGACTCCTTTTTTTCCTCGCACCCGCCCAAAACCATAAATGCTCCAATGAGCAATATCACTGTGGAGAATGCTTCTAAAACTCTATTTTTCATGACTTATCTCTTTTTAAATAGTAAATATTGATTTCCTTCATCGAAGAAAAACTTCAAATATTCATCGGATACACTGCAACTTGTTACTTTATTGGTAGCTTCAACAAATACATATCCATCACCGATTTCTCCGACGAATGTTTCAATACCTATCGACACTCTTTCGCATAGATAGACTCCTACTTGATTTGTTGTAGACCTTCCTTTTGCCGTAGTATCCGTATCGAAAGTAAAACTGTAACAGTCGTTACACTCCTCCGGAGCAAGCACCTTAAACTCTTTTGTATTAGCATTATATATACCTTTTAGCTTCCAAGTAGTACCCTTGAGTTTTATTGGTTCCGCCTCTTCACACCCACTAAAATTTATAACTATAAATGCTCCTACAAGCAATATCACTGCGGAGAATGCTTCTAAAACTATATTTTTCACTTTTTCACCTCCTTTCGAACTCCAAACAAACTATATCATCATAAAACAACTTCAATATATCATTGGTAATCGTAAACTTATTTACATTTTTGATATATTGCAAAAAAGCATATCCATCAGGAGAATCGTCGGCAAAGGTAGAAGACGTGACAGACATCTCTATTGTATGCCGACTATAATCCACATAGTATCTGCCATTAATCGTATTTATCGACAAACATCCGTTCATCAGATTTTTGTCCTGAAATTTTATCATAAAATTATCGTCTTTGTTAGGCTCGGGAGCTCTACTTTTGTTACTGACCATATCAACAATACTTATCAGTTTCCAAGCAGTGCCATTGAGTTTCATCGCTTCATTTTCCGTTTTTTTAGATTCCGACATTTTTAGATTGATTTCCAAGTCTACAATAGCATCGAATTCTCCGCTCCAATAGACATTACAACCACCATTGGTTTTTGCAAGATAGGTGTGTTTACCTTTCGGCACTTTGGCGACCAATGTGTTTTCAGAATCTCTTGTACCTACCTGAGTAGAACCTGGTATATACGATTTTAGCAATTTACCTACATGGTTATTATCAATATAGATAGAAATACTATCTACAGGACAATTAACGGAATAAAAATCGGAATAGAAGACAACAGTTTTGTTTTCTACCTTATCTTTCTCTTTGCAAGCCTGTATAGTCCAAATACCACATATTGCCATCAGTACGATAGCGACAACACTTGTTACTTTTGTAAAAACACACTTTTTCATAACATCAATACTTTATAAAATTTATATTCTTATTTGTTTTACCTATTTTTACGATACAAAACGGTTGAGTAACCACAGTTGCATCGTATGAAGTTTTTTCTATGCAAACAGAAATATCGGATTTGTTTTCCGTTATACTTTTGATATTAATTTCGCACAAATTGGGTCTGACAGAATCGATAATTACTATCAATTGGAATTTGTCGAAGTCAATGTTTATCTCTGTCAATGAGCTCGAAACACTCCTATGAGAATCCATTTCAGACAACAAACGATGCCATTGAATCGAATCGGTGATTACGACATTCTGTTTATTTAGGTTTTCTTCCCCACTTCCACTCACATTCCCCTTACCTATAAGAGTGAAATTTAATGCTTTGGGATACTTATTTTCCTCGCACCCGCCCAGAACTATAAATGCTCCTACGAGCAATAACACTGCGGGTAATGTTTCTAAAATCAACTTTTTCATAACTTTACTTCCTTTTTCAAAACTATTTTGTAATATACACTATTAAGATGTAAGGTGTTATCGTTTAAAAGATACTCATTTGTTTGCATTATAGCTTTACAATAAAGATTAGCATTTTCGTCGCTTTCAAGAATCTTTGTTGTTGCACAATAGGCCTTATTGTTGTCGGATAAAGTTAAATTAAGTTGATTAAATATTGACTTCCCAATAGCTGTACTATCAGTATCAAACTTAAACCTATAACAATCATTGCAATTTTTATATTTAAAATCGATTACTGTAGAATCTTTTTCTACAATAAAAATAGATACTAACTTCCATTCCGTATTTTTCAATGGATTTTTATTTTCCTTTTTCTTCTCGCATCCGCTTAAAATCATAAATACTCCTGCGAGCAATATCACTGCGGATAGTGTTCTAAAAAATAACTTATACATAATTATAATATTTAAAATTGTTTGTATTTTATGGTGTATTTTGGGGCATATACACAAAAGCCCTTGTTTTTGTGTATTTTCACGCTGGCTCCATCCGACGAATTGGTTATAAAAACTATAGCCTGATACACAAAAAGCGAGAACAAGCTACTCCGTCTCTTAGCACCTTGTCGGTACTAAGCGGAGCGGGCGACAATGCCGGAACGTGGAAGGTATTTGTAATGAATGAATTGATAAAAATAGAAATTAACGAAAATAACGAGCAAGTAGTAAGCGGAAGAGAACTGCATAAATTTTTAGAAGTGAAAACTAGATACAACGACTGGATAAATAAAAGAGTTAAGGAGTACGGATTCATTGAAAACATTGACTTTGTAGCTATTACTCAAAAAAAAGTAACAGCTCAAGGAAATACAAGCGGGTATACGGATCATCTTTTGAAAATAAACATGGCAAAAGAATTAGCTATGATTGAGAACAACGAAAAGGGTAAAGCATTGAGAAAATATTTTATTGAATGCGAAAACATGTGGAACAGTCCTGAAATGATTCTGATGAAAGCAAATCAGATTCAAGGCAGAATGATTGAGAACTACAAAAAAGAAATTCAGGACATAAAAATTGAACTAGCTTATCAAAAAGAAGTTGTCGCAGGAGTAACAGAAAACATAGATGTTTATCAGAAACAAAAAATACTAAACAGAGTTGTGAAGCATAAAGGAAGCAATTTTAGCAGCAGATGGAATGAACTATATACAGTTTTTAGGGAAACATACGGTATAGATTTGAAAGCTAGGCGGAAAGGGTATGACTTAAAGCAAATTAAAAACGGTGACAAATGTAAAAGTGTGTTGGATTACGCTGTAAAATTTGGACATTTAGATAATTTGTATAATATAGCTTTGAAATTGTATGAAACTGATATGGATGAAATTATTCATAATATAAAAATTGGGTTGAATTAAGAATAAAAAGGACAATGGCAACTGAATAGTAACTGTGATAAAAAATTTATTGACTTTTTATAATTTAACGTATATACTATATATATACGAATAAAGGAGGTATCTTTATGACATTATCAACAACTATCTCCAAATGGGGAAATGGACAGGGAATAAGAGTGCCAAAGACTCTTATGGAACTTTTGGAATGGAAAAATAACGATAAGTTAGAAATCGTTGTAGAAGAAGGCAACATAAGAATCAGAAAAGTTGAAAATAAAAGAAAAAGAAAGAGCATAGAGGAACTTTTTGCAAATTATAAAGGGGAATATAAAAATCAAGAAATAGATTGGGGAGAACCAAAAGGAGAAGAAGTATGGTAAAACAAGGAGACATTATAAAAATAAATTTTAATCCACAGGCAGGACATGAACAGGCTGGCTATCGTCCTGCTATTGTAGTAAGCAACAACTTCTTCAACGAAAAGACGAATTTAACGATTGTATGCCCTATAACAAACACAGAAAGCAATTTTCCGCTTCACGTAAGTTTAGATGGACGTACAACTACAACAGGATTTATTATGTGTCAACATTTAAAGGCTCTTGATATAAATGCGAGACCGTATAAATTTGTTGAATCAGCTCCTGAAGATATTTTAGAGAATGTGATTAATATTATTTTTTCTGAAATTGAGATTAGCTAAAAAGGATAAAAACTATAGAATCACAGTTATTAATTTAGCTGTGATTTTTTTATGGAGGGAAAATGGATGAGAATATATACAAAAAAGTAAAAGACAAACTTTTGAACGGAATTGAGATAAGCGAAAATGATTTAAGGTATATAAAACTGAACGCCAATCGGTTTAAGAGCATTAAGTTTATTAAGAAGAGGAAGGCTAAAAAGAAATGGCTTACACAGAAATCGACAGAGAAAAAAAGAAAATAAGGTTTTTTTATCCAACCAACAAACCAGTAAAGAGGATAAAAGAGTTGCAGGAAGAACTGAAAGGGTATGACATAGAGATAATACCGCAGAACACTATAACGGATGACCAGATGAAACTTTGCTATATCTTATTTGACCAGTTTGCAAATTCAAAAGGCTGGGATCTAGATTATACAAAAAATTATTTCAAAGCCTTGTTTGGAACAGTATATGAAATAAGCAATTTCAGCTTATCGCCAATGAAAAAGAATGCCTTGACCTTGGAGCAGGCAACAAACTTTATACAGTTTATAATTGAGTTTGCGATAGAGCAGGATGTAAATTTATATATATTGGATTCAAAAGATAAAAGAGCAAGACACATAAGGGAAATAGTTCCAGATATACAAAGATATGTTATAAGTTGCCTAAGAAAAAGA
>ERZ772967.1501-NODE-1501-length-15951-cov-3.356316_pt1 | contig 15951 bp, 12 predicted proteins | sample MGYA00511677_ERZ772967 | MGnify/ENA primary metagenome ERZ772967 (study PRJEB29015, sample SAMEA2737931) | human oral metagenome | biome: human oral; feature: human-associated habitat; material: dental | place: China | collected 2146 ...
CGATCGTTATCGTTTGCTCCTGGACGATGGAATTGTTCGGTCTTGAAATATCGCAGAGCGCGGCGAACGTGCTTGCGTGTTTTTTATCGCTTCCGGTTATCGTACGGTTTTTAAAACGACTTCCCGAAGATGAGGAGTAAAGAGAGCGCAAGCGAACCGAAATGTATCGGTGCAGGCGAATGAGATCAAGATGTAAAAATGCGGCAGGCGTTGTTACCGTGCGCCGATAAAAGCAAGCAGGGCTGTCTCAAAAGTCGTTTTCTTTTTCGACAGCCCGCATCGCGGCACTTTATCTCATGCTTGAAGAAATGCGCTCCAAAACCTTTTTGCGGTCAAGCGGTTTGATGATGTAGTTTTTTGCGCCGAGCAGCAAAGATTTTTTTACCAATTCTTCTTTGCCGAGCGCGCTGACCATAACGACGCGCGCGTTTTTGTCGAACGTCATAATCTGTTCGAGCGCGGTGATACCGTCCATGCGCGGCATAGTGATATCCATCGTTACGAGATCGACATTCGGGCAAAGTTCTTTGTATTTGTCCACACCTTCTTTACCGTCGGCAGCCGTCGCGATAATCTCATAACCTTCGCTTGAGAGAATCTGACCGAGCTGCTTTGCAACGAACATTGAATCGTCCACAACCAATACGCGGATCTTCGATCCGTCGGCTTTCAGCCCTTCCTGCGGCCGATCGTTAATTGTCGGGAAATCCTGTTTTGTCTTCATATTCTACACTCCTGCCGTTTATGTACGTTCACGTATTGCCACATTGACTTCGATTTTACCGCATTCGGAAATAAGCGGGACGATAAGCGCTTCGACGTTTTCCGTGTGAGCGCTGCTGAGAGCCGCGATTTCCATCTTCTGACCGACAAAAAGCGCCGGAGGCGTCAAATCGAATTTAAATCCGAGTTCCTGCAATTTGGTAACCGCCTGTGCCGTAATCAAATTCGCAAGTTCGCTGATCGTCGCTTTTGCCAAATCATCGAATTCGGGAAGCGTTTCGCCGTTCATTTTCGAAGCGATACTCAGCGCCGTTTCGATCGTCATATCGTACAGGACGCGTCCTTCAACATCGCCGGCGAGACCTACCAGTGCGGCAACCCCCATCATCGGCATGGCCGTCGATTTGAGATACAGATCGCCGCGCTTTACATCGGCTCCCCCGAGCACTTCTTTCAAAACGCTGTAAGAAGTTTCAACGAACGGGTTAATATACTCTACTCTCATTCAAGTCCCCTTTATTTATTTTTTGTGTACACTTTCAGTGCACCTATTGTCTTTTCAATAAAACCGACTCCGGCCGGAAGCGTTTCGTTTTCTCCCACAACGATGATACCGTTTGCTTTGAGCTTTTCGTCGAAGTCGGTAATAACCGCTTCCTGTCCGCTCTGCGGCAAAAGCGACAAAACGTCACGCGCAAAGATAATATCGATTGCGGGAAGCTGATTCGTATGCTGACAATCATGGTACTCGAACATAATACTATCTTTTACGTCTTGTGTAAATGTGTATTCACCGTTTACTTTTTTGGTCAAAAAGGGCGCGTACCAATCGGACGCGGCGGCATCCGGCACGGACATAAGCGGTGCATTCGAAACGCTGAGCAAATCGATATCCTGCGCATAAATTCGAAGCCGCGCACCGGGATATTTTTTCCGCAGTATGCACGCAAGGGAATAAGTTTCCATCCCCTTACCGCAGCCGGGATTCCACACACAGATCTGCTTTGCAGTGTTGTCGGGCAGGACTTTGTATACGGAGTCGGCATAAGCTTTCGTCCACCACGTGCCCGTACACGGCGACCAAAACAACGACAAAAAAAGGTCGGCGTCGTTTTCGTTTTGCAGCTGTGATTTGCCCTTGCCGCGCTCTTCTTTCCATGAGTCGAAACGCGCGTTCACCCACTGCTCGTTGAGCGGCGTCACCGTAAATTTTCGATACGTCCTTAAGCTTTCGATAATGAATTTCAAATCCTGAGCCGACGTATCGGGCGTGCTGCTCTGCGTTTGCGAAGCGGACGGTTTCGCAGCGGCGGCGGCTCGTTCATCCATTGCGTCTGCGGCATTTTTACGGGCTGAAACCGGCACCTGCGGCGCAGCATCGGATGCGGAAGTATGGAAAACCTGTTTGGTATAGGTACGGCCTTTTTCTTCTTCGCCGACACGTGTATTGAAAATACGCGCGACGTCGAGCAAAATGTAGAGGCGCTTATCCGCTTCGACGATACCTGCAATATATTTGATATTGATATCGCCGAACAGAGGATGCGGCGGCTGAATTTTGCTTTTTTGCACGCCGAGAACTTTATCGATTTTATCGACGACGACACCGAAAGTCTGCTCGCCGACGGAAAGGATGAGCAGGCTTTCGAGCTTGTCTTTTTTGTCCGTACGCTCGGGAACCGGGATATTGAAAAACAGCCGCAAGTCGATGATCGGAATGATATCGCCGCGGAGATTGTACACGCCGAGCACGAACGGAAGCGTATTCGGAACATACGTAAACTGCCCCGCCTTTGCGATCTCTTTGACATGCATGATATCTACGCCGTAATCTTTTCCGGAAAGCGAAAACGATACCATTCTGAAATCGACGACGGACAGATTGCCGCGCGTGTTGACGACCGCAGCTTCCGCCACGGCAAAAGCGTTTTTCAGCCGATCCTGTATTGTCTTTTCTTCCATCGGAACCTCACTCACCTATTCGCACCGATCGCCTGCTGGGCGTTTATCTCTTTACGCACGCCGAGTTCAAGCAGCTGGCTTACGTCGATAATCAGCGATACCGAACCGTCACCGAGAATGGACGCACCGGCAATGCCGGGCGAATTCGTAAACCGGTCGCGAAGCGGTTTGATAACGACGTCTTCTTCGCCGATAAGTCCGTCAACCATAATACCGATTTTCTTTTCCTGAGAACCGACGATGACGATAAAACAATAACCGTCGTTATCCTCGTCGGTTTCGCGGATATTGAACAGGCGTGAAAAGCGCAAAATGCTGATAACTTCGTTGCGCACGTTGAGCACTTCGTAGTTGTCGATCGTGTTTATTTCGCTCAGCTTGATGCGCTGGCTTTCAATGACGCTCGCAATCGGAATGGAATACACTTCGCTTCCGACTCTGACGAGCAGACCCTGTATAATCGCAAGCGTCAGCGGCAGTTTGATCGTAAAGGTTGTACCGCGTCCTTTTACCGAAGAAACGAATACCGTGCCGTTCAATTTTTCGATCATCGTTTTGACGACGTCAAGTCCGACGCCGCGTCCGGAAATATTCGTGATTTTATCCGACGTCGAAAATCCCGGTTCGAAGATGAGATTGAACGCTTCCTGATCCGTCAAAATTTTATCGGGATGGATGAGACCTTTTTGAACCGCTTTTTGGCGGACGCGCTGCACATCGATACCGGCACCGTCGTCCGATATTTCGATGATGATCATATTGCCTTCGTTCGACGCTTTCAAAAGCACCGTACCCGTTTCGCGTTTGCCCGCCTTTTTGCGATCACCGGGGGATTCGATGCCGTGATCGACGGAATTGCGCACACAGTGCATGATCGGATCGAGCAGATCTTCGACAACCGATTTATCCAATTCGGTGTCCTCTCCTTCGATTTTCAGATCGATCTTTTTATTGAGATCGCGCTGCAAGTCGCGCACGACGCGGGGAAAGCGGCTGAAAATCTGGCTGATCGGAACCATGCGGATTTTCATGACGCCTTCCTGCAGTTCGCTCGAAATACGTCCGAGGTTCTGGGTCGACGAACGGAATTTATCGGTCGCACTTTTAACTTCGGAAACGTACGCGTCGAAGAGATTCGATAGGTCTCCGTAGTCGCTCATGATTTCAGCTTTTACGTCATTGACCGGAGTGCCGCTTTCGATTCTCTCGAGATACTGCGGAAGCATTTCAAAAAGCTGCCGCATTTTTTCTTTGTAATTCGCTTCCATGCCTTGAAACATGAGAAACGAATTGACAAGCTGCATGGAAAGTTGATTGAACGCCGCCTTTGTGATAACGGTTTCGCTGACGAGATTTAATAAATAATCGATACGGCGGGAATCCACGCGCAGTATGGAACCCGTAGGCGCCGTATGTGCCGGAACCGCAGCAGCCGTCTGTGAGGCGGCAGACTGCGAGGAAGGAACCGTCTCTTCGTCCGCGCCATTTTCGCCGGAAACGGACGCGGCATCTTCGGCGATTTTCGCTTCATCGTCCGCACCGTCAAACGAGTCGATGCGCTGCGCATCGGTAGCAAGCGTCACGTCATTAAGAAATGCAGTATCTTCGATCTTTTCCTGCGTTTCCGCCGTCGCGATATAATAATAAACGTTTTCATAAAACGTGTCTTCGTAGAGCGCATCGAAATCGGGCACCGTTTTCAAAACGCTGCCGAGCGATTTGAGCACGGCGAACACTTGAATACCGCCGACGCTGTTCATCGGATTGCTTTCGTCGAATTTTACGGCGACACACCACAGTGACTGATTGCCCTGACACGCTTCTTTGAGTTCGAGGAATTCGCCTTCCGAAAGTTCGGGACGCACAAAACCCGCATCCGCGGATACGGCGGGCGTCGGAGATTCCGCTTTCGGCGGCGCCTTTTTCGAGGCGGCGGTTTTCGAAGCGGATTTTACGGCAGAAGCTTTTCCGCCTTTTCCTGAACTATATGAATGGATCGTATTGATAAGATCGTCGATATTTTTCGAGTACACGGAACCGTTTGTGCGCGCTTCGAGCATCGCTTTGATAACGTCGATGGAATTGAGAAGCACATCGATGACGGGTTCGGTAACTTTTAATTTGTCGGAGCGGATTTCGTCGAGCATGTCTTCGATCGAATGCGTAAACGACGCAATTTCGTTCATTTCGACCGTTGCCGATCCGCCTTTCAGCGTATGTGCCGCGCGGAAGATTTCGTCGATCGCTTCGTGATTCGTCGGATCGTTTTCTATGACCAACACGTTGCTTTCGAGATTATCCACCTGCTGCTCGGCTTCGGCAAAAAAATCTTTCAACAGCTCTTCATTGTTGGGATCAAGATAATCGCTCATACCGTTATTATATACGGAAACCAAGATAATTCAAGCGCTAAACGGAAAATTTCATTCATTTTTACGCCCTTTGTCCGATACAGTTATTCGTTCTTTTTGCCGATACTATAACGATAGTATTTTCAAAGTTACCTCTAAAAACTGCAGTTTTTAGAAGTTCCCTATACGGTTTTTTCAGGAGTACCGTCGTGAACCGAAGGAAAACGCTTTTTATCATATACGCATTGTCCGCCGTACTCGCTCATCGCGGATTCGCTGCGGGATTTTTTTCAGGTTATACGGGAATCAAAGCCGACCTCGGATTTGCGGATGCAAGCGGTTCTTTCGACATGCAGCTCAAACTGCAGTCGTTTTTTGCAGGCCAATTCAATTTGGCGAATAACCTCATCGCGCGCGCGGAATTTTCGCTCCGCACCGACGATATCATCGACAATACGATTTTTAATAAAACGCCCGCCGATTTCAAAATCGATGAACTGTCCCTCATTTACCGCAGGCAGTTTTACGGCGGCACGAATTTTTTCAGCGCTTTCGCCGGTACTTACGAACCGATCGGATCGGATTTGTTTTTGCGGCGGCAGTTCGGCATAGAAGCGATCTCTTCGAAAATCACCGAAAGCTGGCTCGGGCTGTCCGGCTCGATCGTGTGTCCGCTGTTCGGCATCGGCGTTTCCGATATCGTACGCTTTTCGGATGCGCCCGTAGCGGCGGGCGGTTACCTCTACGTCAACCGTGAAAATCCCGACAATAATTTCGTATTGAACGCCGATGTGCGTTTCGCGTGTGCCTATCAGTATTTTATCCTCGATGCGGCCGCGGGCGTCAATTCGCCGATGAAAAACAAAAACGGCGCGGGAGAAGACGTGCTTCTCCTCATCGACTCTCTGTACGCGCACGCAGGCATTACCATGCTTGTCGGAAACAATTATACGCCGCTCGGACTTTTTATGCAGGCGGGCGTATACGACTTGCCGCTCAGACGAGGTTCGGACACTTTTTCGTTCGATATCTCAAGCATCTACCTGCTCGCGGAATTCCGTATGCGCTTGTCGCCGTATCAGGCGATGTTCGCCGCGTTCAGCCTTCCTTCCGACACCGTAAGCGAACTGCTTTTTATCCGCGATACGCTCGGTTTTAATGTTACGCTTTGCAACGCTTCGGTATACCTCGGCGCACAAAGGTTCGAGTTCGGCATCCACAATACGCTTTCATTTAAGGATAAAACCTATATCGATATGTCGAATTTTGCCGGACTTTTTTCCGCTCTGCCGACGATCGCCGTCACTCCGTATGCCTCGGCAAAAATCGGAAGCGGAGAATACCGTTCCATGATACAAATCCGCATTTCCGACTTAATAAAAAATTCTCCCGCCGCCGCATTCGAGTGCAGCTTCGGCTACAAAATGCAGCTGTAAGCGCGAAACACCGCCGCTCGCTTTACCGTGCGGCAAACGGCCCGAGCCGGCGAACGAAAATTTTACCGAAAGCGTACTCTTATTTTAAAATGCGTTCGAAAATCGACATTCGACTTATTGAATTATTAATTTTACAACTTCAATCCCGAAAGCCGTGCACACGCTTCGTTTACGGCTTCGTGATGACCGAAAGAGCTGAAACGCAAAAAACCTTCGCCCGCTTCTCCGAACCCCGAACCGGGTGTCGTTACGACGCGGCATTCGTCGAGAATTTTATCGAAGATTTCCCAGCTCGTGTATTTCGGAAAATGTACCCAAAGATAGGGCGAGTTTCCGGTGCTGTAAACGCGCACTCCCGCTTTTGCAAAATTATCGCCGGAAAGCGCTTCCCCGATTGCACGGACGTTTTCAAGATAATAATCGATCGTCTTTTTCATTTCGGCAAGACCTTCGGGATCGAGGGCTGCAAGCCCGCCTCTCTGCGCGATATTCGATGCACCGTTGAAAAGTGTGGTCATAACACGCGACCAATCTTTGATGACGGGAGTACCGTCGGCATATAAAAGCGTTTTCGGCACGACCGACCAGCCGAGCCGGACACCGGTAAATCCCGCAGGCTTCGAATACGAATTGATTTCGATCGCACAGGTACGCGCGCCGCTTATTTCGAAAATCGATTTCGGAAGCCCGGGCGTACGGATAAACTCCGCGTACGCCGCATCGAATACGATGATACAGCCGTGAGCATTTGCAAAATCGACGAGGCGGCCGAGCTCTTCTCTCGTGGACGCGTAGCCCGTCGGATTGTTCGGCGAACAAAAATAGATGATGCTGTTGTCGCGCACTTTTGTCAAATCGGGGAAAAAATTATTTTCCGGCGTACACGGAAGATAGCTTATGCCTTCGTATGCGCCGTTATGTGCCGCGCCCGCCGCACCGATGAGCACCGATCCGTCGACATACACGGGATATGCGGGATCCTGCACGGCAACGCGCACTCCGCATCCGAACAAAAGCTGTATGCGCGCAATATCGCATTTTGCACCGTCGGATATGAACACTTCATCGGCTTCCGCAATGCCTTCATAAAAGGTTTCGGCGATTTTTTTGCGGAGTTCGAAAAGCCCCTGTTCGTCGCCGTACCCCGAATAGCCTTCGGGAGTTGCAAGGGCACGCGCATAGTCCGACATCGCATTTGAAATATGCCTTTCGAGCGGTTCCGTCGTATTGCCGATGCTCAAACTGATGAGCTTCGCATCGGGGTGAGAAGCCGCGTAAGTTTTACTCCGGCGCGCAACTTCGGGAAAAAGGTAGCCTGCGGTGAGATTGGCAAAACATCGGTTTCGTTCTATCATAAACGCATTTTAGCGAATCGCGCAAAACAGTGCAACAAAACGCAAAACGGCAAAAGCTACGCATGGAGTACAGCCGAAATGCAGCGTCGCCGTTCCGGCACTGACATCGGCAAAAAGAACGCAGGTCAAACCGCAAGCTGGACGATGCGCGCGAAAGAAGTTATACTCATTGCCATGACCAAAATACCGATGAAAAACGCCGTCGCAGAACTCGACGGAGACGAAATGACGCGCGTGTTATGGCAGCTCGTCAAAGATAAATTGCTTTCCCCTTACGTCGATCTCAAAACCGAATACTACGATTTAAGTTTAACAAAGCGCGACGAAACCGACGATAAAATAACCTACGAAGCGGCCGAAGCGATCAAGCGGCTCGGCGTCGGCGTCAAATGCGCGACGATCACGTCGAACGCGGCACGCATGGAAGAATACAAACTCTCACACCTCACGCCGAGTCCGAACGGCATCATTCGCGCGGAACTCGACGGCACCGTGTTCCGCACACCTATCTTCGTAAACAATATCAATCCGTCCGTTTCGTGTTGGAAAAAACCGATTGCGCTCGGCCGGCACGCATACGGCGACGTATACAAAAATTGTGAAATCCGCACGCCCGGCGCGGGAAAAGCCGAACTCGTGTTTACGGGAACGGACGGCAAAGAGATCCGCAAAACGATCATGGACATGAAAAGTGCCGGCATCATCCAAGGTATCCACAACCTCGACGCGTCCATCGAAAACTTCGCCCGCTGCTGCTTTACCTACGCGCTCGACAAAAACGTGCCCGTGTGGTTCGGCGCAAAAGACACGATTTCGAAAACCTACGACGGCACGTTCAAAGAAATCTTTCAGCGCATATTCGATGCCGAATACAAAACGCGCTTCGAAAAAGCCGGCATCACTTATTTTTACACGCTCATCGACGACGCCGTCGCTCGCATTATGAAAAGCGAAGGCGGCATGCTGTGGGCGTGCAAAAATTACGACGGAGACGTCATGAGCGATATGATCGCATCCGCGTGCGGCAGCCTCGCAATGATGACAAGCGTACTCGTCAGCCCCTCAGGCGCATTCGAATATGAAGCCTCTCACGGCACGGTGCAAAAACACTACTACCGCTACTTAAAAGGCGAAAAGACGTCGACGAATCCCGTTGCACTCATCTTCGCATGGACGGGCGCGCTCGCAAAACGCGGCGAACTCGACGGCACCGAAGCGCTTACCGATTTTGCACGACGCCTCGAAAGGGCGACGCTTTCGACGATCGAAGACGGAGAGATGACCGGCGACATAGCGCGCCTCGCAAATCCTGTTCCCGAGCGCGTGCTCAACTCGTGGGAATTTATCGACGCGATCCGAAACCGGCTTTAATGCGATATAAAATTAATTATTAATTTTTTCGGACGACACGTATCTGCGATCCCGCCCTCCGCGGCTCACTCACGCTCGGCCTCCTCGCTCGCTTACGCTCGCTCCGGTGGCTGCCTGCGGCACCGCTCCGGCCGGGCGTAGGCTTTTTGTGTATGCTCGGATTTTCGTGTTCTTTACTTTTTTCCCTTTTTTTGCTATATTAAAATATCAATTTTTTCTATAATATATACAAATATACTGAAAATCATTAAAGGTAAAGCATGAGTCAATCACCGGAACATTATTCAGCGGGCAGCATTCAAGTTTTAAAAGGTCTCGAAGCGGTGCGCAAACGGCCGGGTATGTATATCGGTTCGACCGGTCCGCAGGGGCTTCATCATCTCGTATATGAAGTCGTAGACAACAGTATCGACGAAGCAATGGCGGGTTTTTGCGACCGGATCATCGTTGCGCTCGAAAAGGACGATATCGTACGCGTCGAAGACAACGGGCGCGGTATTCCCGTCGGTATGCACCCGACGGAGCACGTGAGCGCGCTGGAACTCGTTTTAACGCGTCTGCACGCCGGCGGCAAATTCGACAAAGGCGCGTACAAAGTTTCCGGCGGTCTCCACGGCGTCGGCGTCAGCTGCGTCAACGCGCTTTCCTCATGGATGGAAGCGACGATCGATTCCGACGGTAAGCGCTGGTTTCAGCGGTACGAAATCGGCGTGCCCAAGACGAAAGTGCAGGAAATCGGGACGACCGATCGACACGGTACGCAGATACGCTGGAAAGCCGACAAAACGATTTTTACCGAAACGACGACCTACGATTTCGACGTTCTCGCAAAGCGCCTGCGCGAACTCGCGTTTTTGAACAGCGGCATTACGATCGTGTTCCGCGACGAGCGGCTCGAAACGCCGAAAGAGGTCGTCTTTAAATTCGACGGCGGCATCCGCCACTTCGTATCTTATCTCAACGAAGGGAAAAACGTTATTCCGGCGGAACCGGCGTTTATCGAAGGCGAAGACAACGGCGTTATGACCGAACTCGCGCTCCAATACAACGACGGCTATAACGAAACGATTTACACTTACGTCAACGATATCAATACGGTCGAAGGCGGAACTCACCTCGACGGCTTTAAAATCGCGCTGACTTTCGTACTCAATAAATTTTTGGAAGCGAATCAAAAACTTTTCAAAAAAATGGACGAAAAGCTCACCGGCGAAGACGTCCGTGCGGGCATTACCGCCGTTTTATCGCTCAAAGTGCCCGAACCGCAGTTTGAAGGGCAGACGAAAACGAAGCTCGGCAACAGCGAAGTGCGCACGATCGTCGATTCCCTTGTCAAAGAAAAATTGACGCTCTTTTTCGAACAGCATCCGCAGGATTTGGAAAAGATCCTCGAAAAAGCGGTCGGTGAAGCGAGCGCGCGGATCGCGGCTCGGCGGGCAAAAGAAGCGACGAGGCGCAAAAGCGGTCTCGACAGTTTCGGTCTTCCGGGCAAACTTTCCGATTGTTCGTCGAAAGATCCCGCCGAATGCGAAGTGTACATCGTTGAGGGCGATTCCGCAGGCGGTTCGGCCAAAAAAGGCCGCGATTCGAAGCGGCAGGCCATCCTTCCGCTGTGGGGCAAAATGCTCAACGTCGAAAAGACGCGGATCGATAAAGTGATCAACAACGACAAACTCGAACCGGTTATCGCGTCTTTGGGCGCCGGGATCGGTAAAGATTTCGACATATCGAAGCTCCGCTATCACAAGATAATCATCATGGCCGATGCCGATGTCGACGGTTCGCACATCCGCACGCTGCTGTTGACGTTCTTTTTCCGCTATATGCCGCAGATCATCGAAGACGGTTATGTGTACCTTGCGATGCCGCCGCTGTACAAAGTGAGCTGGAATAAGAAAGAGTGGTACGTATACGACGACAACGAAAAAGCCGAAGTTTTGAAGCAGCTCGGCGATAATGCGGCAAAGGCTTCCGTTCAGCGCTACAAAGGTCTCGGCGAAATGGACGGTACGCAGCTGTGGGAAACGACGATGGATCCCGCGAGACGTAAAATGAAGCGCGTGACGATTCCCGATGTCGTCGCCGCCGACAAAATGTTCAGCGTGTGCATGGGAGAAGCGGTCGAACCGCGCCGCAAGTTTATCGAAGAAAACGCCGTTTACGCCAATTTGGACGTTTGACGTTTCGCGCTTGTTATCCGCCGGCTCGATCGCTCGCAGCTCGTGTTTTCGGCGGCAAAACGCAAGCATAATGACCCGATAAAATCAATAAGGATTGCAATTATGGAAGAGATACAAACACCGGAAGGCGGTACGCTGATACCGATTCCTATCGATGCGGAAGTCAAACAGGCGTATATCGATTATTCGATGTCGGTCATCACGAGCCGCGCGCTCCCCGACGTCCGCGACGGATTAAAACCCGTTCACCGCCGCATATTGTACGCGATGGACGAACTCGGTCTTCGAAGCAGCGGTGCGACGAGAAAATGCGCGAAAATCGTCGGAGACGTGCTCGGTAAATTCCACCCGCACGGAGATGCTTCCGTCTACGACGCGATCGTTCACTTGGGTCAGGATTTTTATCTGCGCTATCCGGTGATCACGCCGCAGGGAAACTTCGGTACGATTGCCGGAGACCCCGCCGCCGCATACCGCTATACCGAAGCGAAGATGGCAAAGCTTGCCGAAGAGATGGTCGCGGACATAGACAAAGATACGGTCGATTTTGTTCCGAACTTCGACGAAACGGCAAAAGAGCCGACCGTGCTCCCGTCGAAACTGCCGTATCTGCTCGTAAACGGCGCGTCCGGCATCGCAGTCGGTATGGCGACGAATATGCCGCCGCACAATCTCCGTGAAATCGCGTCGGCCGTATCGGCCTATATCGACAATCCCGACATAACGATAGAAGAATTGAGCAAAATCGTGCGCGGCCCCGATTTTCCGACCGGCGGCATTATCTTCGGGAGAGGCGGCATCAAACAGGCGTACAAAACGGGTCGCGGTAAAATAATCGTGCGCGGCCGGTTCAATATCGAAACGGCGAAGGGCGGCCGAGAGTCGATTATCTTTACGGAAGTGCCCTACGGTGTAAATACGAAAGTGCTGTGCGAACGCATCGGCGAACTCGCGCGCAACAAAGATATCGACGGTATAACCGGCATAAACGACGAAAGCTCCGACCGCACCGGTATGAGGATCGTCATCGATTTGAAGCGGGGTGCAATTACGAAAATCGTATTGAATCAGCTGTTTACGAAGACGGCGCTTCAATCGAATTTCGGCGTCATCAACCTCGCGCTCGTCGGCGGGCGGCCGCAGATACTCACGCTCAAACAGCTTGTACAGCATTTTGTCGAACACCGCGATCAGGTCGTCACGCGCCGTACGCAGTTCGAACTCAACAAAGCGCTCGCGCGTGAGCATATTTTGCAGGCGCTTATCGTCGCGATCAACAATATCGACGAAGTGATCAAAATAATCCGTGCGAGCCGCGACACCGAAGAAGCGAAAAACAATCTCAAAAAGCGTTTCGATTTCGACGACGTGCAGGCGCAGGCGATCGTCGATATGCAGTTGAAACGCCTCACACACCTTGAAATCGACGATCTGAAAAAAGAGCTTGCGGAACTTGAAGCGCTTATCGCACACTTACGCGATCTCCTTGCGCATCACGAAAAACTGCTTGCGCTTGTCAAAACGGAAACGAACGAACTTGCCGAAAAATACGGCGACGACCGCCGCACCGATATCGTTGCGGATGAAATTGAAGAGATCAACGTCGAAGACATGATCAAACAGGAAGACGTCGTTATCCTCGTTTCAAAGCTCGGCTATATCAAGCGGCTTGCCGCGACGCAGTACAAAAGTCAGGGGAGAGGCGGCAAGGGCAGCTTCAGCGCAAACCTCGTCGAAGACGATTACATCAATCAGATTTTTATCGCATCGACGCACGACTGCATCATGTTTATTACGAACGAAGGAAAAGCGTATTGGATAAAAGTCCACGAAATTCCCGAAGCGTCGAAGATGAGCCGCGGTTCGCACATCAAAAGCCTGCTCGCCGTTTCCGCCGACGAAGAGATTACGACGACGGTGACGGTAAAAGAATTCAGCGGAGATAATTACGTGCTCATGGCGACGACGAACGGCGTCGTCAAAAAAACCGCACTCAGCGATTTTGCAAACGCAAAGACGAAGGGCGTTATTGCGATCAAACTCGACGGCGGCGACAAGCTCGTCAGCGCGATTTTGACCGCCGGCAAAAACGACGTATTTTTCGTTTCACGCAGAGGAAAAGCGCTCCGCATATCGGAAGACGACGTGCGGCCGATGGGACGGGCGAGCCGCGGAACGCGCGGTATGAAACTTGCCGAAGGAGACGAGATCGCGGCGGCCGTGCGGGCGGAAGCGGGTAAGAGCATCATGCTCGTCACCGAAAAAGGCTTCGGCAAACGCATCAATCCCGAAGACTTCAAATCGCACGGACGCGGTACCGGCGGCCAGCGGTGCTACGGCAATACCGAAGAGCGCGGCGAAATAATCGGCGCCCTTGCCGTCGCCGACGGAGATGAAGTGCTGTGTATCACCAGCCAAGGGAAAACGCTCCGCGTTGCGGCAGGCGACATCAAAGAGCAGGGCACTGCTTCGACGGGGGTTTCCGTCGTCAAAGTCGACGCACCCGATTATTTGGTCGGCATCGACCGCGTCGCCGATGAAGCGGATAAAGACGATACAAAAAACACGTAGTCATATGTATTTTGTTATAATACAAAGAAATAGGCGGTTTTGTCGGAGTCGATTTTTTTAAGAAATTTCGTATTTTTTTTAAGAATATGCTGACAAAAATGCAGCATTACCGTATAATGTGATAATACGGGACAACCGATGTTGCGCATTTTATACGGTTGCGGGTGGTCATCAGGCAAGAGCCGGATCGCGGAAAGCGGTCCGGCTCTCTTTTTTTTGTTTAAGGGTTTTTTGGATTGCCGATGCGGCCGCCGCTTTCCGCGAATTCAAAATACAGCGCAAACCTGTGAACTCGGAACGACCGTAATACTTGCAGGGTTTTCAACAATGGGCATAACTTGTGGAAAAACCTTGCCTGCGTTCGTGTGTTTCACGTGAAACATTTTATATGTGCTTTATACAGGCAGCGGCAAGTGTGAGCAATTGTTGCCGAATGTTTCACGTGAAATACTCTCTGCGATCTGAGGCCGCTGTGGGACGGGTAAAGCGCATTCGCCGCGAGCCGTTTTACCGGAGCAGACGGGAATCGGTATTCGGCCGATATGTTTCACGTGAAACAATTGAGAAAGCAAACACGATAATACAAAGTTAGGGGTGAATGTAAGGTCGAAGGTAAAAAAACACTGCGGCGGAACAAAACTTTCGGCAGGTACAGGGCAGGGTAATTTTATAAAAAATATAGAAGAACTTTCGGTATGCGGTAAACCTTACCGATATTTTGATCGGCATGTCAATTGTTTCACGTGAAACAACAAACTTATCCACAGGCTTTCAACAATGTGGATAACTAACGAACGATTGTTTGTATGAAGGCTTTCAAAACTTTCTGTCTTTGGAATCTTTCTTTTACAAATCCAACCGAGTTTTTAAAGATACCTGTATATCTCCAAACGATCGTTCGTTAGTTCCGTTATCACCGAAATCAAATCGGCGATTGAATTATTTACCGTAACGAACGTCCGTAAACGTTTCTATATTTTCCAGCGGTGCTTTTCCAAATCGACGCAGGTGTCGTTTTTGAACGCAACGCCTTCGGCAAGCAGGCGATTTTTTTGCTCGGGAAAATTCGGCGCGATGCGGCCCGAATGATTGACGACCCGATGACACGGATAATCGCCGTACTCTTCGGCACGGCTCAACACTTTTCCCACAAGGCGCGCGTTTTTATCCCTGCCGATGAGGCGTGCGATTTGCCCGTAGCTTGCGACCTTGCCTTCGGGGATTTCTTCGACCGCCGAAAGGATTTCGTATACCAAATCTTCCGTTACGATTTTTCGCATGGCGAATGTTCCGTTTATATAATTTGCAAAAATTCAGCCGGCGTATAAACGGAAATTTGAGAAGCAAGAAAATCTTTTTTATTACGCGTAATAATAAAATCAACATTTTCTTCCAGGGCACACTGATATTGCAATGCGTCTTCCAAGTCCGTAAATTCTTTATTTTCCAATGCACGCAGCACGGACCTTTTATCCGAACTGCCGATTTCAATTATTTGAAATAAATTATAGAGAATATCTTTTACTGTCTCAAACGATATATGTTTTTTTAATAAATAAAATAAGGTGGAAACGGTATGAACGGCAACGATGCCGATCATTTCTTCGGTTTTACATTTGTCGATGATTTTCCGCGCGTCGTCAAAAAAAGCCGGTCGTTTTGCAAGAAAATCAACGATGATATTCGTATCAAGTAAGACTTTCATATTTTTTCAATATGGCGTTGCCGACTTCCGCTTTATAATCGATATCGGCAGGCAAGCAACCCGTATAGTTTAATAATTTTTGAAATGCGTCGGATTTTGCTTTTTTAGAAGACGGATCCGATACGCCGTTTTGAGATGTTTTTACTTTGAAGAAAAGATATTCGACGTAATCCTCCACTTCTCTTTGCAGTTTTTTCGGAAGCGAATCGTATTGCTGTAAAAACATATCGCTCATGGAACATCTCCCGTAAAAACTTTTGCAGGAAGTTGCAACTTCCGAAAAAGTTTTTAGCCGTG
>ERZ772967.1504-NODE-1504-length-15925-cov-3.710208_pt1 | contig 15925 bp, 18 predicted proteins | sample MGYA00511677_ERZ772967 | MGnify/ENA primary metagenome ERZ772967 (study PRJEB29015, sample SAMEA2737931) | human oral metagenome | biome: human oral; feature: human-associated habitat; material: dental | place: China | collected 2146 ...
GGGAGGAAATCCATATTAAACGCGAATTGGTATTACCCCTCCTTCGACGTTTTGATTATCGCACAGCCGCCCTCGTTCGGGCCGGGCCCCGCAAAGCGCCTCGGCGAGGTTGACACACAAAAGGAAACTTTGTATACTAACTTTGAATCGTTACAGCAAAGAAGGACCGGGTTGGGATTCGGCGCGCGAGTGCGCGCCGGGGTCAGAGTTGTGCCGCATCGATGTTATGGGAAGTCCGGTGAGATTCCGGGGCGGGCCCGCCACTGTAAGTCTGACGAAGCTGCCGTGCCACTGAGCGTTTCGGGAAGGGGCAGCCGAGGGTGAAGACGAGCCAGGAGACCGATCCATGCGGCATAGTGCAGCCTCCCGCGAGGAGTTCGGGGCGCTGCTGAGCGTCATGGCGTGCGTTTGTGCGCCGATGACCTCGGCAGTGCCCTTTTTTATATGTCGGGGCGTTGAGGAAGGAGAGGGGATAGCGATGCCGGATTCGCCGTTTCAGAGGGAGGACGCGGTGGAGGAACGCGGCTCCTCCGGAAACTTTCGCGGGACCCTGGAGTACGTTCCGGGCAAGCAGGTGACGCTGGCCCACGTGATCCGCAACCCCAGGAAGTCCCTGTGCTCCTCCGTCGGCGTGGACCATCCTGGGGCGCTGGGGCTCATGACCATCACGCCGGGCGAGGGGTCCATCATCGCGGCGGACATCGCGTCCAAGTCCGCGACGGTCAACATCGAGTTCGTGGACCGCTTCACGGGGTGCCTCCTGTTCACGGGGGAGGTGTCCGCGGTCGAGACGGCGCTGCGGGCCACCGTCCAGTCGCTGAAGGACATCCTGGGCTTCTTCCCGGCCTCCATCACCCACTCATGAGTTGCCCCCGCCGCGTCATGGTCATCGGCCGCAGCGGCGCCGGCAAGACGACGCTCATGACGGCCATGGGGTATCGGAGCGGCCCCGTCACGAAGACGGAGGCGGTGTGCTTCACGCCGGAGTGCATCGACACGCCGGGGGAGTTTCTGGAGTCCCCCATCTTCAAGAACACGTTTATGTCGCTTTCCGCCAAGGCGGAGGTGGTCCTGTTGCTGATGGACCCGCTGAAGCATTCGTCGTTTCCGCCGCAGATCGCCGCCGTCCTCAGGGCTCACGCCATCGGCGTCGTGACGAAGGCGGACATCGCGGACCCCGAAAGTCTGGACCGTGCCAGGCGGATGCTGATTCAGGCTGGCGCCAGGGAGGTGTTTATGGTCTCCTCTGTGACCGGGGAGGGCGTGGATGCTCTTAGGGATTGCATCAATAAATACTTTGAGGAGGTGCGGTAGTTTATGAACGGTGAAGCTCTTGGAATGATCGAAACCCGCGGTTTGGTTGGGGCCATCGAGGCCGCAGACGCCATGGTGAAGGCGGCGAACGTCCACCTGATCGGATACGAGAAGATCGGCTCCGCCTATGTGACCGTCATGGTCCGCGGCGACGTTGGCGCGGTGAAGGCCGCCGTTGACGCCGGCGCGGCTGCGGCGAAGCGCGTTGGCGAGGTCGTGTCGGTCCACGTGATCCCAAGACCCCACTCCGACACGGAAAAGCTTCTTCCCAAGTCCGGGGAGTAGTCCCCTCTCGAGCGGGATAATGCACGGTTCTCGATTTTAAGGAGGGGTGAGTTATGGATAAGGACATGGTAAATCAGGTTATGGATGCAGTGATGAAGAGGCTGGGCGACACCCCCGCTCCCGCGGCCCCTGGAGCTGAGAAGGCGTCGGCCGGCGTGGAGCCCTGCTTCGCCAACATCGGGGTGACGGAGTTCGTCGGCACGGCCCAGGGCCACACCATGGGCGCGGTCATCGCCAACGTGGACCCCATCCTGCACCAGGTCATGGGGCTCGACCCGAAGTACCGCTCCATCGGCATCATCTCCGACCGCGTCGGCGCCGGCCCTCAGATCATGGCGACGGACGAGGCGGTCAAGGCCACGAATACCGAGGTGCTCTCCATCGAGCTGCCGCGTGACACCGAGGGCGGCGCGGGCCACGGCTGCCTCATCCTGCTGGGCGCAGAGGACGTTTCGGACGCCCGCAGGGCCGTCGAGGTGGCGCTCTCCAACGTCCAGAACTACTTCGGCGACGTGTGGGGCAACGAGGTGGGGTACCTCGAGCTGCAGTACACCGCGCGCGCCAGCTACGCCGTGAACAAGGGCCTGGGCGGCCCCCTCGGCAAGGCCTACGGGCTTGTGCTGGGCGCTCCGGCGGGCATCGGCGTCGTCATCTGCGATACGGCGGTGAAGGCGGCCGAGGTGGAGGTCCTCTCCTACGCCTCCCCGTCCAAGACGTCCTACACGAACGAGGCGTTCATCTCGATCACGGGCGACTCCGGCGCCGTGCGCCAGGCCATCCGCGCCGCGCGCGACGTGGGGCTGAAGCTCCTGGGCGCCATGGGGTCGGAGCCGAAGTCCGCTTCGGTCTCCTACATTTAGCGCGTCAGGGCGCGAGTACGTGGAGGTGAACTGTTTTGCCGAAGACAAAACGCAACAAGCGGTTTGAAGTCCTCGAAAACCGGCCGGTCCACAAGGATGGATTCATCGGCGAGTGGGTTGACGTCGGCCTCTACGCCATGGGCAGCCCCAACGACCCCAAGCCCTCCATCAAGATCGAGAACGGCAAGGTCGTGGAGATGGACGGGGTGCGCCGCGAGGACTTCAACATGAACGAGCAGTTCGTGGCGGACTACGCGATCGACCTCGCCATGGCCCCCAAGGCCATGGCCATGAGCGAGCAGGAGATCGCCCACATGCTGGTGGACATCAACGTCCCGCGCACGGAGTGCACGAAGGTCATGCAGGGCCTGACGCCTGCCAAGATCGCGGGCGTGATGGACAAGCTGGACATCGCGGAGATCATCCTGGCCATGCACAAGATGCGCACCCGCGGGAAGCCCGGAAACCAGGCGCACATCACGAGCGCGACGGACAATCCCGTGCTCCTGGTGGCGGACGCGGCCGAGGGCGCCCTGCGCGGCTTCCTCGAGGTGGAGACCACGGTTGCCGTCGTGCGCTATGCACCCCTGAACGCCCTTTCCCTGCTCATCGGCTCTCAGACGGGCCGGCCCGGCACGCTGACGCAGTGCTCCCTCGAGGAGGCCTTCGAGCTTCAGATCGGCATGAGGGGCCTGACGGCCTACGCGGAGACGATCTCCGTCTACGGGACGGAGAACGTGTTCATCGACGGCGACGACACCCCGTGGTCCAAGGCGTTCCTGGCCTCCTGCTACGCCTCCCGCGGCCTCAAGATGCGCTTCACCTCCGGGACGGGGAGCGAGGTGCAGATGGGCGCCGCCGAGGGCAAGTCCATGTTGTACCTCGAGGTCCTCTGCATCATGCTGACGAAGGGCGCGGGCGTGCAGGGGCTGCAGAACGGCTCCATCTCCTGCATCGGCGTTCCGGGCGCCGTCCCCTCCGGGCTGCGCGCGGTCGCCGCGGAGAACCTGGTGACCACCGCCCTGGACCTCGAGGTGGCCTCCGGGAACGACCAGACCTTCTCCCACTCCGACCTGCGCCGCACGGCCCGCACCATGCCTCAGTTCTTTGCCGGGACGGACTTCGTGTTCTCCGGCTACTCCGGCGTGCCGAACTACGACAACATGTTCGCGGGCTCGAACTGGGACATCGAGGACGAGGACGACTACCTGGCGCTGCAGCGCGACTTCAAGGTGGACGGCGGCAACCGTCCGGTGCTGGAGGCGGACGTCGTCGCGGTCCGAAACAAGGCCGCCCGCGCCCTTCAGGCCGTCTACAGGGAGTTGGGCTTCCCGCCCATCACGGACGAAGAGGTCGAGCTGGCGACCTACGCCAACGGCAGCAAGGACATCACGCCGCGCAACATCCCCGAAGACCTCAAGGCGGCCGAGCGCCTGCTGAAGGAGGGCATCAACGGCGCGAGCGTCGTGAAGGCGCTTGCGAAGGGCGGCTTTGAGGACATCGCGAAGAACGTCCTGATGATGCTGAAGCAGCGCATCTCCGGGGACTACCTGCAGACTTCTTCCTGGGTCGCGAAGGACGGCTACGTCTGGAGCGCCGTCAACGATCCCAACACGTACACGGGACCGGGCACCGGCTACCAGCTCTCCCCCGAACGCTGGGAGGAGATCAAGAACATTCCGTGGGCCATTCGTCCTGAGGACGTATAAGGGGAGGGACAGACGATGCAGGTCAATGAAGAGCTTGTCCGCAAGGTCATAGAGGAGGTCATCGCGGAGTTCGCGGCTCAGGGCGCGCCGGCGACGCCTGAGCCGGCTCCGGCGTCGCCGGCCGGAGGAGCCCTGCCCGCCGGCGCGAGACTCCGCTTCACGGAGGTGGGGCCCGCCAAACGCGGCACGGACCCCAAGGAGGTTGTGGTGGCGCTGCCGCCGGCTTTCGGCACGGAGTTTCAGGCCACGATCATCGACGTCCCTCACGCCGAGGTGCTGCGTCAGGTGTTCGCGGGGATCGAGGAGGAGGGCTGCAACCACCGCGTCGTCAAGGTCTACCATACGGCGGACGTCGCGTTCATCGCCCACGCCGGCGCCCGGCTCTCCGGGTCCGGGATCGGCATCGGCATCCTCTCGCGAGGCACGGCCGTCATCCACCAGCGAGAGCTGGCCCCCCTGGCCAACCTGGAGCTCTTCCCCCAGAGCCCGCTCCTGGACGCGGAGGTCTTCCGCCAGATCGGGCGGAACGCGGCGAAGTACGCCAAGGGCGAGAACCCCATGCCGGTGCCGACGCGCAACGACCCCATGGCCCGCCCGCGCTACCAGGGCATCGCGGCCCTGCTCCACAACAAGGAGGCCAGCTTCCTCGACCGCACCAAGGCCCCCGTGGAGTTCAAGGTCGAGATCGCGTAGATGAGGGAAGGTGACTGATGATGGCTGAGATGAACGAACAGGTTATCGCTGAGATGGTGCGGCAGGTGCTGAAGGGCATGGCCTCCGGCTCCGCGCCTGCGGAGAGCGCGCCCGCGCCGCAGCGGCCAGAGACGTCGGACGGCAGGGTTACGGCGAAGGACTATCCCCTTGGGACCAACAGGCCGGACCTGATCCGGTCCCCCACCGGCAAGAAGCTTGACGAGCTGACGCTGGACGCCGTGGTGAAGGACGTGGCCACGTTCAAGGACTTCACCATCACGCCGGAGGCCCTTGAGCTTCAGGCGCAGGTGGCCGAGTCCGCAGGGAGGCCCCAGATCGGACGCAACATGCGGCGCGCTGCCGAGCTGACGCGCATTGCCGACGAGCGGGTGCTTGAGATCTACAACGCGCTCAGGCCCCACCGCTCCACGTTCGACGAGCTGATCGCCATCGCGGACGAGCTGGACGACAAGTATCAGGCGCACACCTGCGCGGCGCACGTCCGCGAGGCGGCCGACGTGTACAGGCGCCGCAAGCTCCTTCGCGGCGATCGTCCGGAGTCCTGATCGAAGTCCGCGCGCACGGACCGGGCCGGCGCGGCCGCCGGGCCGCGCCGGCGGGGACGTTTGCCGGTGAAGGAGGCTGTTCCATGGCGGTTATAGCGGGTATCGATATCGGCAACTCGACGACCGAAGTCGCCCTTGGGCGCGTGGAGGGCGGACGGGTGAGCTTCCTGTCCTCCTCCATCGCCTTCACCTCTGGCATCAAGGGGACGACGCAGAACGTCCTGGGCGTCCGCAACGCCCTCTCCGAGGCCCTGGAGAAGGCGGGGTGGGGGCGCGACGACTTTTCAAAGGTGGACCTCATCCGCATCAATCGGGCGGCCCCCGTCATCGGGGAGGTCGCCATGGAGACCGTGACGGAGACGATCATCACGGAGTCCACCATGATCGGACACAACCCCTCCACCCCAGGCGGCGTCGGCGTCGGCCAGGGGGAGACGGTGGCGTTCGACGGGCTCGCGAACTGCGCTCCGGGCAAGGCCTGCACCGTCGTGGTCCCCGGCTCCGTGGACTACGAGCGGGCGGCCGCGGGCATCGCCTCCGCCATGGAGCGCGGCGTTGACGTCACCTGCGCCATCTGCCGGAACGACGACGGCGTCCTCATCGCAAACCGGCTTCCGCGCGTCATCCCCATCGTGGACGAGGTGCGCGCCATCGACCGCGTGCCGCTGGGGATGCAGGCCTGCGTGGAGGTGGCCCCGCCGGGCAGGGTAGTGGAGCTGTTGGCCAACCCCTACGACATCGCGACGATCTTCGGGCTCTCGCCGGACGAGACGCGCCAGGTGGTCCCGGTGGCGCGCGCCCTGGTCGGCAACCGGTCGGCCGTGGTGATCCGGACGCCCCTCGGCGAGGTGAAGGAGCGCCGCATCCCCGCGGGAGAGCTGACCATCGCCGGCCCCAACGGCAAGCGCGGCATCGCCGTGGACGAGGGGGCGGAGAAGATCATGAAACTCGTCTCCGCCTCGCAGCCCATCTCGGACGTCTTCGGCGAGCCGGGGACGAACGTCGGCGGCATGATGGAGCGCGTGCGCCGCACCATGTCCAACCTGACGGAGATCCCCCTGGCGGACGTACACATCCGCGACCTCCTGGCCGTGGACACCCAGGTGCCGCAGAAGGTGGTGGGGGGGCTGGCGGAGGAGTTCTCGCTGGAGAACGGCGTGGCCCTGGCGGTGATGGTGCAGACGGTGGACCTGCCCATGCAGCGCCTCGCGGCCGCCATCGAGGCGGACCTGCGCGTGAAGGTGGAGATCGGCGGCATCGAGGCGGAGATGGCGATCAAGGGCGCCCTCACCACGCCGGGGACCCGGCAGCCCATGGCCATCCTGGACATGGGGGCGGGCAGTACGGACGCCTCCTTCATGCGCGAGGACGGTTCGGAGAGCCTGATCCACCTGGCTGGAGCGGGCCAGATGGTGAACACGATCATCGCGAGCGAGCTGGGCATCGACAGCATGGACCTGGCGGAGGCCATCAAGCGGACGCCCCTCTGCAAGGCGGAGAGCGTCTACAACATCCGGCTTGAGGACGGGACGGTGCGGTTCTTCGACAAGCCGTTGCCCCCCCACGTCTTCGGCAGGGTCTGCCTCCTGCACAGCGAGACGGACCTTGAGCCCCTCCCCCTGAACAACGTCCCGATGGACCGCATCCGCAACATCCGGCGCAGCGCAAAACAGCAGGTCTTCGCGGCGAACGCGGTTCGCGCCCTGGAGCGCGTCGCGCCGGCGGGCAACGTCCGCCTGATCGACTTCGTCGTGCTGGTCGGGGGGGCCTCGATGGACTTTGAGATCTCCCCCATGGTGACGCAGGTCCTGTCCCAGTACGGCGTCGTGGCGGGGCGCGGCAACATCCGCGGGACGGAAGGGCCGCGCAACGCGGTGGCCACGGGCCTGGTGCTCTCCTACCTGGACGAGGCCGGGGCATGAAGGGCTGGTGCGAGCGCCTGGCCGACGTGCCGCCGGAGCGGCCGTGCATCGTCCTCCTGCTGGCGGCTGGCGTGGATGAGCGCGTCGCGGAGGCCATCGGCACCGGGTGCGAGGAGGAGGGTATCCCCGCCGCCTGGGCGAGGGCCCTGACGCCGGAGGACACGGCCCACGCGGCCTCGCTGAGGTCCCGCTTGGACGTGGGGGTCCTGGTCATGGAAGCCAGGGCGGCCGTCGGCGTCGCGCAGATCCCGGACCGCCCGTGGCTGGACGTCGGGACGGCCGGGCCGGCGGACTGGCGCTGGGTGGGGCAGGCGGCGGCCCGGATCGTGAAGGGGCAGCCCATGCCGCCGCGGCCGGGAGAGGTCCCGGATTACGATCCGGAGCCCGACCCCGTTGCGCCGCCCGATGCGCCCTCGCCCTTGCCGGAGCCGGAGGTGGGGCTCCTGCCCATGCGCGCGCCCTACGCGGAGGAGCGCGAAAGGGCCGTGGACGCGTTGGTCGCCAGGGTGACGCAGGAGGTCATGAGGCGGCTTCAGGAGCTTGGGGACGGCACGGGCATGGCCGAATCGGATTCGGGAGGGGGCACGAGAGGTGAACGATAGAGAGAGGGTCCGAGGCGCCGTCGGCCTCATCGAGACGGAAGGGCTTCCTGCGGCGATCGCCGCGGCGGACGCCGCGCTGAAGGCGGCCAACGTCGTCCTGGTCGGGCGCGAGAACTCCCGCGGCGGCGGCTTCATGACGGTGAAGATAGCCGGCGACGTCGCCGCGGTGCAGGCCGCGCTGGCGGCGGCCCGTGCCGTCGCGGAGGGCGTGCGGGGCGTTCACTCCGTGCTCACCATTCCGCGCCCTGCGGAGGGGACTGGCGACCGCCTCGTCCGGAACGGGAACACGATGGGGGTGGAGCTCCTCAAGCCCGCGCCGCCTGCGCCGGCGCCCTGCGGGGCGGAGGCGGCGCCGGACGCCGCGGGCGAGGGACCGGAATCCGAGGCCGAGCGGGCCGCTGAACTCCCGAAGGAGGGTCGGGCGCCGCGGTCGGGCGAGGCCGGGCTTGCCGTGGCGGGGCCTAGGGCGCTGATGAAGGTCCAGCCCGCTGCGCCCACCGAAGCGGGAGGTTCAACGACCGTTCAAGTCGCCGGCGGAGCGGAGGCCGGCGGGCCCGCCCCGGAGCCCGCGGAGGATGAGACGAAGAAGCCGCGCAAGCGGCGTTCTACGGCCCGGAGGAAGCCGAGGTGAGCGCGGCGGTGATCGCGCGGCCGGACGAGCAGACGGAGCGACTGTTCCTGCGTCCGGAGGAGCCCGCCCCGGAGGACGGCGAGCGAGGGATTCGGCGCAGGGACTTCCGCGTCGAGGAGGACTAGGCGGCGAGGGGGCTGGCTCTTGCGATGAGCGGCGGGAGGAACGCGAAGGAGAAGGAGGCCGGCGCGAGGGGCCAGGGCGCGGCGGGGCGTGGGGAGACGGCGGCGCCGTCCTTCGACCCGAAGGCAGTGGAACTCCTCGGCGCCCTCGAGGGCGCTCTCGACCGGGATGAGCCGCTGCACGGCTTCGAGGAGCTCTTCCTCGGGTTCGACCTGGGCACGACGAACCTGGTGCTGGTGGCGCTGAACGAGGAGGGGCGTCCCGTGTCCGCCGTGATGGAGAGCTCCCGATCCTCCGTCCGGGACGGCGTGATCGTCGATTACATGGCCTCGGTCGAGGGGATGCGGAAATGCCTTGAGCGCCTGAAGCGCCGTCTGGGGAGGGTGGGCCCCGGTGCCCTGGGGGGGGCGGCCTTCCCGCCCGGCGTCAGCGCGAAGACGGCGAAGGTGTGCGCCAACGTCGTGGAGGCCCTGGGCTTCGACTGCGCGGGGCTGTACGAGGAGCCGACGGCGGCCGCGGCCGCGCTTGGGCTGGAGGATGCGGCGATCGTGGACATTGGCGGCGGCACGACGGGCATCACGATCCTTCAGGGCGGAAAGCCCGTCTACACGGCGGACGAGCCCACGGGAGGCACGCACATGACCCTCGTGCTGGCGGGGAACATGGACGTCAGCTTCGAGGCCGCGGAGGCCGTGAAGCGGACCCCTGCGCGCCAGAGGGAGCTGCTCCCCGTCCTGAGGCCGGTGCTGGAGAAGATGGGGTCGATCGTGAGGCGCCACCTCGAGGCGAGCGGCTACTGGGGCCGGGTCCCGACGATCGTCTGCGGCGGCGGCGCGGACCTGCCCGGCGCAGCGGCCGTCCTGACGGCAGCCGTGGAGACGCCGGTGTCCATGGCCCCCCACCCTCTCCTGGTCACGCCGTCGGGGATCGCCCTGAGCCTTTGGCGCGACGTTCGCGGCGGAGAGCGGGAGGCGGGGAAGCGAGGTGGGGACGTTGGGAAGGGATGACTTGGAGTTCCTGGTCGAGAGGGTGCTGGAACGGCTCCGGCGTCCGCACGTCGGGTGGGTGGCCTGTGCGCCCCTCCCCCCGCTGCCCAGGACGGACCGCTTCGAGTGGATCGCCTACGTCCGCGGCGCGGACGGCGCCCTGGAGGGCGTCCAACGCCCGGAGGAGGAGGGAGCGTTCCTTCGCCTGCTGGCCGTCCTGGAGCCGCCCCTTCCGTTGCTGAGGGAGCTCCTCGGCGGCATCCCCTGCACGGCGGAGGGGGCCCTGATCTTCGGGTGCCTCGCGCGCGGCGTGCCGGTGCTGTTGGACGGAACGCGGATCGACCGCTGGCGCGGGGGCGCGTCGCCCTGGAGCACCTGGCTTGAAGGGCGTCTTGCCCGCCTCGGCGAATGGGGCGTCCAGGTCCTTGGGGCCTCGGCTGCCGGTGCCGTTGCCCCTTCGGGGCGGACGCTGGTCCTGAAGGGGCCGGGGTGGACGACCTGGGGCGAGTTGACGGCACAGCACGACCTGAGGGGCGTTGCCGCCGTGCGCCTGGGGGGCGGGGCGCGGCTGACGCCGGAGGCGCGGGACCGGCTGGCGCGGCTTCGGATCGCGCTGCGCGATTAACGAAAGCCGCCGCGGGGCTGAGGCCCTAAGGCGGGTCCAAAGGGTCGGGGGGAGAGGACGTGTCGATGAAGTATGAGCTGATTCGGGCCCCGTCGCGCGGGACGCAGGAGATGATCCGGCGTCGGGCGCGGGGGGCCGAGGCCCTGGAGTCGCCGAACTGGGGTGCGGTGCTGCTGGTGCAGGGCATGGTCATCGAGGTGCTGGCCGCGGCGGATATCGGCGCGAAGGCCGCGGACGTGGCCGTGACCGAGCTTCTGGGCAACTGCCCGCAGCACATCAACTCCGTCGCCTTCATCGGCACGCCCTCGCAGATCGATCAGGTGCTGAACGCCCTGCGAAACGGAGGAAAGATCTCATGATGCTGGGAAAGGTGGTTGGCTCCATCGTCGCCACCCGCAAGGACGAGCGCCTTGTGGGGCAGAAGCTGCTCCTGGTGGAGCCGTTGATCCGGCGCGGCGACGGGACGCTGGACGGGGACCGCGACCGAATGCTGGTGAGCGTGGACGTGGTGGGCGCGGGGCGCGGCGAGACGGTCCTCCTCGTCAGCGGGTCCACGGCGCGCGCGGCCGTGTCCCTTCCGGATTCCCCCATCGATGCCTGCATCATCGGCATCGTGGATGAGGTGGACCTCTCCTGAGGGGGGCTTGGCGATGAGCGCACGAATCTATACGGGCGGGGGCGACCGCGGCGAGACCCGGCTTTGGGACGGACAGAGGGTGTCGAAGCGGGACCCGCGCATCGAGCTGAACGGGACGCTGGACGAGGCCGGCGCCCTCATCGGGCTGGCGCGGGGCCTGGGGCCGGCGGCGATGCAGGACGACCTGCTGAGGGTCCAGAGGCTGCTGCAGGACCTGATGGCGTACGTCGCGCGGGGGCGTCGGGAGGCGAAGGTCCCGGCGGCTTCCTCCCTTGAGGCGTGGATCGACGAGCTCCTGGAGGGTTACCCGATGCGGCCTGAGTTCGTCCTTCCAGGCGATTCACCCGCGGGCGGCGCGCTGCACGCGGCGCGGGCCGTCGCGCGGAGGGCGGAGCGGGCGGCTCTGCCGCTGTGGGACGGCGGAGGGGTGATCGAGGAGGAGGCCTACCGCCTCATCAACCGCCTGTCGGACCTCCTGTACGTCTTGGCGCACAAGGCGGACGTGGAGACGCAGGTGGCGCGCATCGTCCGGACCATCAGCGAGGGGGAGGCGGAGCCGTCCCGCGGACCGGAGGCCCCGGCACAGGAGGTCACGCTGGACGAGGCCCTCGAGGTGATCGAGTGCGCCCGGACGGCGGCGGAGGCGATCGGGCTTCCCGTGGTCGTCGCCGTTTGCTCTCCGGACGCCGTGCCCGTCGCCTTTCAGCGGATGAAGGACTCCCTTCCGGTGAGCGTCCGCCTGTCCGCCAGCAAGGCGGCGACGGCGCTGAAGATGAAGATGGACACGGACCGACTGGCCCCCCTGGTCCAGCCGGGTGCGCCGCTCTACGGCCTGAACAACGACCCGGAGATCGTGGCCTTCGGTGGTGGCCGGCTCCTGATGGACAAGGGCGCCATCGTGGGCGCAGTGGGGGTCAGCGGCGGGACGGTGGAGCAGGATACGGGCGTGGCGGACGCGGCGGTGCGCTGTTTCGAGGGGCTTCGGCGGACGGGCGCTCAGGCGCAGTGAGGTTCGACACTTTTAGGGTGGGGCGGAGGCCCCGGGAGGAGGCGCCAGGCAATGGACACCCGGCAGATGGAGAAGATCGTCCGCGATGTCATCCTCAGGATGCAGGAGGAGCGGGGCGAGGGGAACGGGAGCGAGGTCGCGGTTCTGACGGAGCGTGCGCGGGCCGCTCAGGCGATATGGCACAGCGATTTCAACATTGCGGCCAAGACGGCCGTCATCACCAAGCTGCGCCAGGACCTTCGCCCGCACGTCGAGGAGCTGGCGAAGATGGCCTGCGAGGAGACGGGGATGGGCCGGTTTGAGGACAAGGTCCTGAAGAAAAGGGTGGCGATCGAGAAGACGCCGGGCCCGGAGTTCTTCACGACGCACGCCGTGTCCGGGGACAACGGCCTGGTGCTGGAGGAGATGGCGCCCTTTGGCGTCATCGCCTCGATCTGCCCCTCGACGAATCCCGTCGCGTCCGTCATCAACAACACGATCTGCATGATCGCGGGCGGCAACGCGGTGGTGTTCGCTCCGCACCCCGGCGCGGCGAAGTGTACGCACCGGACGGTGGAGATCGTCATGAAGTCGCTCCGCGAGAGCGGTGCGCCGGACGGACTGATCTCCTCGCTCCAGCACGTCTCACTGGACGCCATGAACGAGCTCATGACGAGCCCGAACGTGAACCTGATCTCCGCTACGGGAGGGCCGGGCGTGGTGCGGGCGGCGCTGCAGTCCGGAAAGCCCGCCATCGGAGCGGGCCCCGGCAACCCGCCGGTCGTCGTGGACGAGACGGCGGACGTTGAGCAGGCGGCCATCGACATCATCACGGGCGCGAGCTTTGACAACAACCTGCAGTGCATCGCGGAGAAGGAGGTCATCGCCGTCAACTGCATCGCGGACGACCTGAGGGCCGCCATGCTGAGGAACGGCGCCTTCGAGCTGAAGGACCCGGCGAAGGTCGACGAGCTCCTGAAGATGACCCTTGAGAAGGGCAAGCCCAGCCGAAAGTGGGTGGGGCGTCCGGCCTCGCTGCTCCTGGAGCAGTTGGGGTACAAGGTGGAGCCCAAGACGCGCATCATCCTGGTGGAGACGGGGGAGGACCACCCCTTCGCGCAGGAGGAGATGTTGATGCCCATCCTGCCCCTCATCCGCGCGGCGGACTTCGAGGAGGCCCTGGCCATGGCGAAGCGCCTGGAACACGGCTTCCGTCACTCCGCCTGCATCCACAGCAGCAACGTCAATCACATGAGCCGCATGGCGCGCGAGATGCAGACCACGGTGTTCGTCAAGAACGCGCCGACCCTGGCCGCCATCGGAGTGGGCGGGGACTGCCCGACCGCCTTCACCATCGCGACGTCCACGGGAGAGGGCCCCACGACCCCGGCCTCGTTCTGCCGAACGCGGCGCTGCGTGCTGCACGGAGCCTTCAGAATCATTTGATTTCATCCGAAAAACCGTTGTCTATGGAGGGAAGTTTCATGAAGGTGTTCACCATCCCCACGGTCAACGTGGTGGGGCGCGGCAGCGTGAAGGAGATCGGCTCCATGGCCGCGCGCTTCGGCTCAAAGACGGCCCTGGTGGTGGCCTCGACGGGGGACGTGGGACTGGCTCAGGCGCAGCTCGTTGCGGACGTCCTGAAGGGCTCCGGAATCGACACGGAGCTCTTCTGCAAGGTGACGCCCAACCCCCTCGAGGAGACGGTGATGGAGGGCCTTGCCCTGTACGGGGAAAGGGGCTGTGGGTTTTTGGTGGCCGTGGGCGGCGGGAGCGCCATGGACGCGGCCAAGGGCATCGGCATCCTGGCGACGAACGGCGGACGCATCGAGGACTACGCGGGGGTGGATAAGGTCAGGACCCCCATCCCGCCCCTGATCGCCGTGGCGACGACGGCCGGGACGGGCAGCGAGGTGACGCAGTTCGCGGTGATCTCCGACGCGAACCACAACAAGATGACCCTGAACGACCGGGACATGCTGCCGACCATCTCCGTCAACGATCCGGAGATGATGCTCTCCATGCCCCCCGCCCTCACGGCCGCCACGGGCATGGACGCGCTGACCCATGCCATTGAGGCCTACGTCTCGACGGAGGCCTCGCCCCTGACGGACGGTCGGGCCTGGGCGGCGACGAACCTCATCGCTCAGAACCTCCCGCGAGCCGTTCAGGAGGGGACGAACGTGGAGGTGCGGGAGCGTATGTGCTACGGCAGCTTCCTGGCGGGCATCGCCTTCAACAATGCGGGATTGGGCCTGGTCCACGCCATGGCGCACCCGTTGGGAGGACATTACAACCTGCCCCACGGGCTGTGCAATGCGCTGCTCCTGCCCGCGGTGTGCCGCTTCAACCTGACCTTCGACACGGTCCCGCGCTTTGCGGCCCTCGCCAGGGCCTTTGGCGTCGCCCACGACTGGCGTCCGGACCGGGAGAACGCGGAGGCCTGCCTCGAGGCGATCGACGACGTGAAGCGCGAGGCGGGGCTGAAGGAGTCCCTGAGGGCCCACGGCGTGAAGCGCGAGGACTTCCCCCTGCTGGCGGACAGGGCGCTTCTGGAGACGGTGGGGGCGACGAACCCGCGGCCCTTCGACCGGGCCGACGTCATCGCGCTGTACGAGGAAGCGTTCTGACGCCGCCCGTGGGGCGTCCGCGACGGAGGGAATCTGGGGGGATGGTTTATGGACTTTCTTGAGTGCGTAAAATCCGCCGGCGTCGTGGGCGCGGGGGGCGCAGGGTTCCCCACCCACGTGAAGCTCGACGCGAAGGCGGAGTGCTTTATCGTCAACGCGGCGGAGTGCGAGCCCCTGATCGAGACGGACAAGTACCTGTGCCGCACCTTCCCGGACCGCATCGTTCAGGCCGTGTCCGCGACCGCCGCTCAGGTCGGCGCGAGCCGTGCCGTCATCGCCATCAAGGCGGAGTACGAAGCGGAGATCGCGGCCCTGAAGGAGGCCGTGCGGGCCCAGGGCGCCGGCGTGACCTTCTGCGAGATGCCCTCCTTCTACCCTGCGGGTGACGAGCAGGTCATGGTCCAGCTCGTGACGGGCCGCAGCATCCCTGAGCGCGGCCTGCCCCTGAACGTCGGGGCGGTGATGGACAACGTGGGGACGATGCTCAACGTCGCGGATGCCCTGGAGGGGAAGCCCGTGACGGACAAGTTCCTGTCGGTGACGGGTGCGGTGGTGAAGCCCGTCGTCCTTCGCGTGCCGCTGGGCACGAACGTCCGCGAGTGCATCGCCGCGGCGGACCTCGCCGTCGGAGGGGATTACGCCGTGCTGGTGGGCGGCCCCATGATGGGCAGGGTGCTGACGGACCCGAAGGCGATCGACGGGGCCGTCGTCACCAAGACGACGGGGAACCTGGCGATCCTTCCGATGGACCACTACCTCGTCACGCGGTCGGTCCTGTCCATCGAGAACATGAAGCACCAGGCCCGCAGCGCCTGCGTGCAGTGCCGCATGTGCACGGACATGTGCCCGCGCCACCTCATCGGGCACGAGGTGGCGCCGCACCAGGTGATGCGAAACGTCTGGCGCGAGGAGAACCTCCCCGACGAGGAATACGTCCGCTGCTTCGGCAGCGCCCTCAACTGCTGCGACTGCGGCCTGTGCGAGATGTTCTCGTGCCCCATGGGGCTCTCGCCGCGGCGGATCAACGGCTGGTTCAAACAGCGGTTTCGGGAGAAGGGGCTGAACAAGGAGCGCAACATGGAGCCGCTGGCGCAGCGCTTCCTCGACCTGCGGCGCGTGCCCACGTCCCGCCTCTACGCCCGCCTTGGGCTGGGAGGCTGGCACGGAGTCCACGTCCGGGAGCCTCATCGCTCCCTCGCCCCCCAGTGCGTGTACGTCCCCTTCCGACAGCACATCGGCAAGCCCGCCGCCCCGATCGTCCACGTCGGGGACCGGGTGGAGCGCGGCGCGCTCATCGCCTCCGCTCAGGAGGGCGTGTCGGCAAACGTCCACACGGGCCTTGCCGGGCTGGTGC
>ERZ772967.1510-NODE-1510-length-15864-cov-7.228161_pt1 | contig 15864 bp, 18 predicted proteins | sample MGYA00511677_ERZ772967 | MGnify/ENA primary metagenome ERZ772967 (study PRJEB29015, sample SAMEA2737931) | human oral metagenome | biome: human oral; feature: human-associated habitat; material: dental | place: China | collected 2146 ...
CAACAGATGAAAGAACTTGAGCCGTCTGTTCGCAATGGGGTGTTTGAACTGTTGGAACGAACAAATGAGAGAGAGCAGGAGCTTTCTTACATATCGCAGGGGCTTTTGTTGTTATAGAATTTTCATCGTGTAAATCAAAGGCAGGTGGTGAGCGTGACACTCAAGGTCTATCTGTGTTGTCGCAGAGCATGGAGCAAGAAGAGGACACAGACACAGAAGCGGCGCGGACGCAGACAGAGGCAGAGCGATAAGGAGAAGAGACAGTAAGTTGCACTCATCGTGCCGCATGCGTGGATTTTTCAAGGAGATATCCCCCGGCATTGCAGGTACTACAAGGGGCAAGCGGCTACACGGGTCTGCGAGTCCCGGCTTTTGTGTGCGTGAAATTGGAAAAAAGGGGTTGACAACGTGACAACATAGGAGGAGGAAGGAGGCGTGTCCAGAGAGAAGCCCTCGCGCGTGCGCGTGACAGAAGAAACTAAATTTATTTTCACCACGGCCGACATCTGCGAACTCTTTGAAATTTCGCGGGAGACTTTGTCACGTTGGGAGAAAAAAGGCGCGCCGAAAGCAGGACGCGGAAAATGGAACATCAAGGCATTGATCGAATGGCGATTTGACGGTAAACATACAGACAGTCCAGAAGTCCGAAAACTCAAAGCAGAAGCGGATTTGAAGGAATTCAAGGCAGCGCAGGAAAAAATAAAACTTGGCGTTACGCAGGATGAATTTGTGCACGTTTTGACCGTGCGAAAAGAACTCACGCGCCTCTTGGCAAATCTCAAGAAAAATTTACTTGCGATGGGGCATCATGTCGCGTCAAATCTGGCATCGCTCGATATGGAGGCGGCAGAAACCGCAAAAAACGAGGTTGACAAACGTGTCAATGATGCACTGACGGAGATGGCGGAGGGGCGGCTTTACCGTGGCAGAACGAAGAAAAAAACGGAATGAGCTTGCCTATCCTCCGTGGATTATGGACGCGCTCGGCATCTTGAAGCCGCCCGAAAGACTCACCGTTTCCGAATGGGCGGACAAATATCGTATCCTGTCCGAATTGGACAGCGCCGCGCCGGGGCGGTGGCACACATCGAAAACGCCATACCTCAAGGAGGTCATGGACGCGTTCAACGATGACTTTATCCACGAAATCACATTCTGCGCAGGGACGCAGCTCGGAAAGACCGCCGCTGAGCAGAATATGATCGGCTATGCCATTGCGCAAGACCCTGCGCCGATGCTCGTTGTCTACCCGTCGGAAAAGCTGGCAAAGTTCACAAGTGAAAAACGCCTGCAGCCGATGATAAAGCTATCGCCCGCGCTTGCGGAAAAGTTCGATGAGCGCGGGAGCAAAGATCTTGAGCTATCACTAGGCAGTATGTACATTGCCCTCGTCGGCGCAAACAGCCCATCCGAACTCTCAAGCCGTCCCGTGCGCTATATCTTCTTCGATGAGATTGACAAGTTCCCGAAATGGACGGGCGCGGAGGCGGGACCGTTGGAGCTTGCTGCCGAACGAACAAAGACATTCTACAACCGCAAGATCGTCAAGGTCTCAACGCCGACGCTCAAGACGGGGAATATATGGCAGGGATGGGAGACGGCGGATATCCAATATCGCTATTTTGTCCCGTGCCCGCACTGCGGGGAGCTGCAGACACTTGAATTTAGGCAGATCAAATGGGCGGAGGGCGCGGATGAGACTGAGGCGCGGATGGCGGCGTACTACGAATGCAGACATTGTCATGAGACCATCGACGACCGTCACAAGCCCGCTATGCTCCGCATGGGAGAATGGCGCGGCGAGGTAAAGGTCAAGGGGCGCGCGCACAAGGTCGCCTATCATCTGAACTCTCTCTATTCGCCGTGGCTGACCTTCGGGGACGTTGCGGCGAAATTCATATCCAGCAAGGATGAACCCGCGCTGCTCATGAACTTCATCAACTCGTGGCTTGCTGAGCCGTGGGAGGACAAGAGCAGCAAGATGAAATCCGATGTGGTCATGGAGAAGGCGCTGCCATATGAGCGCGGGCAAATGCCCGAGGAGGCGCAGCTGCTCACCTGTGGGATAGACGTGCAGCTCGATCATTTCTACTTTGCCGTGCGTGCATGGGGCGCACATCTGACATCGTGGCTTGTTGACTGGGGGCGCGTGGAGACGTGGGCTGACCTTGAGACGGTCATCAATCGGAACTATGCCGATGTGAACGGCGTTGTACGCAACGTCAACCTTGCGAGCATCGACTCCGGGTATAACACGGACGAGGTGTATAGCTTCTGTGCGCGTCATATGGATGTGCTTATTCCGACGAAAGGCGCAAGCCTGCCGCTGAAATCACGGTATAACGTCACTATTCTCGATAAGCGGGCGGCGGGTTTCGGACTGCGCCTCTACACGATGGACACAAACCAGATGAAGAACTTCATCGCCTCGCGCATGAGCATTGACGCGGGTGCGCATGGCAGCTGGAACGTCTACCGCGATATTGAGCGCGAATACGCCGATCAGATTTGCGCCGAGCAGCGCGTGGAGCAGCGCGACAAGAAGGGGCGCGTCTCCGTTGTCTGGGAAAAAATCAGCTCCCACGCGGCGAACCACCTGCTCGACTGTGAGACGAACAACGTACTCGCCGCCGAGATCATGGGCGTGCGCTATCTCATGGAGACGGAGAAAATCGTGAGACAGGAGATGGAGGATGAGCCGGATGACTGGCTCGGCGCAGGGAAAGAGTGGCTGTGACAGAAAATCGATTGAACAAGCACTTTGCAAATAACGCAGAGTGCTTTTCTTATGCACATTTTGAAAGGAGGTGAGACCATTTGGAGACACTGGAAACGCAGCTTGCGCGCGTGCAGGAGGCAATCGCTACGATTGAGAGCGGGGCGCAGGAATACCAGATCGCGAACAGGCGGCTCACAAAGGCGAATCTAGCGACGCTCTACGCACGGGAAAGCACGCTGAAAGCTGAGATTGCGCGCCGTGATGGCGGGGATCTGTACTTTGCCCAAATGGGGCGGATATGATACCGCTGCTCGAAAAGGCAATTGCGGCGATTTCGCCTGAGTGGGCGTGCAGCCGAGCATTTTATGCAGAGAGTCTGCGCGCCTACGAGGCGGGGGAGGTGACGCGCTTTAACGATGGATGGGTGCCGATCAACGAGGACACGGAGAACGCCGACAAGCCGCAGCGCGACCTCATCAAGGCGCGGGCGCGGTATCTCGAGCGCAACAGCGACATCGCGGGCGCAGCTGTCGGCGGTATCGTGCGCAACGTCGTCGGCACGGGTATCAAGCCTCAGGCGCGCACGGGCAGCGAGGAGCTGAACAGGCGCATCGAGGCTCTATGGCGGGACTGGACGGCGGCGGAGAACTGCGACATCACAGGTCAGCAGAATTTCGCAGAGCTACAGGCGATGCTCCTCAGGCGCAAGATCGTCGACGGGGAAATCCTCATCAAGAAGGTGGTCACGCGCAAGGGGCGGCATCCGCTGAAATTGCAGGTCATCAAGTCCGATCTGCTGAGCAGTTTCCTCATGTACGCGCCGAAGACGAACAACATCATCCGCTCGGGCATCGAGCTGAACGCACACCTGCGCCCGCTCGCCTATTGGATTGACCGCAAAAGCCCCGACGGCTATGTGGAGTACAATCCCGACCGCGTACCTGCCGAGCAGATCATCCACCTCTGGACACGCGCACAGCCCGACCAGATCCGTGGCATCTCCGATCTTGCACCGATCATCAAGCGACTCAAGGACACGCAGGACTATATCGACGCTGAGACGGTCGCGGCGCGGATTGCGGCGTGCTTCTCGGTATTTATCACAACAGGAGACGGCGCGGCAGGCGGACTTGGTCGCTTCAACGTCAACGCGAAGGACAAAGAAGGGAAACAGCTGAGTGCGATCCGTCCTGGCATGATCAAATACCTTGCGCCCGGGGAGAAGGTCGACACGGCGAATCCGTCGCGCAGGCTGACGAATGCGCGGGATTATGTCGCCATACAAGAGCGGCTTGCAGGTGCGGGACTTGGGCTTTCCTATGAGCTGATGAGCCGCGACTTCAATACGTCGAGCTTTTCAAGTGCGCGACAGGGGATGCTTGAGGATCGCAAGACCTTTGAGCCGATGCAGGAGTTCATGGCGGCGCATCTGTGCGCACCGATTTACCGTGAGTGGATGGATCTCTGCGTGATGGCGGGCAGTCTTGACATCCCCGACTATTTCGAGCACAGGGCGACATATCAAACGGTCGAGTGGGTTACGCCCGGCTGGGCGTGGATTGACCCCCAGAAGGAGGTACAGGCGGATATCGCAGCTATCCAGAATGGCGGAAAGACGCTCGCGCAGTGGTGTGCCGAACGCGGCTATGACTGGCGGGAACAGCTTGAGCAGATGGCTCTTGAGAAGGAGACCGCCGAGGCGATGGGGCTGAAACTCTCGGTGCATACGCCGATCACGGTGCAGGCGGCGCAGAGCAATCATGTCAATAACGCAGATGATGACAAGGAGGATGTAGATGGCAGTAAGGAACAAGAATGAGCCACAGCGGCGCACAGCGTACGCGGGTGCGATTCTCTGTCGCACGGATGAGGCGGACGGGGACACACGACAAGCAGAACTCTCGCTTTCGAGTGAAGAGCCGTGCCGCCGATGGTTCGGCGATGAAATCCTCTCGCATGATGCAGGGGCGGTTGACCTCACGCGGCTGCAGGAGATTGGTGTAGTGCTCTTCAACCATGACCGCGACCGCGTGATTGGTCGTGTCCTCTCTGTCCGATTGGATGAGGCCGCGCATAAGCTGCGCGCGGTGATTCAGTTCGACGAGGACGAGGAGAGCGAGCGCGTCTATCAGAAGGTGCGCTCGGGAACGCTGAAGGGTGTCTCGGTCGGCTACGCGGTCGACGTGTGGGAGGAGGTCAAGGCGGGAGCGACAAGCACGAACGGACGATTTACGGGACCGTGTGAGGTTGCGACGCGGTGGACACCGTACGAGCTTTCGATTGTGTCTGTACCAGCCGATGCGACTGTAGGAGTTGGACGTAGTTATTCAGAGAATGGAGAGGCAGCGATGGACGAACAGAACAAGGACAATGGAGTAAAGGCACAGGATCCCGTGACGGTAACACCGGATACGGGCATGCAGCCGGATACGGAGGCGGCACGTCAGGCGGCAATCGCCGAGGAGCGTGCCCGCGTGCGTGAGATCGGGACGATGTGCCGTCAGTTCGGCGTGGATGATGCGCCATACATCAATGACGGTATGAGCGTCGAGGCTGTCCGTGCGGCAATCCTCGACAAGCTGGCACAAGAGCGCAAGGCTCAGACGGTGACAGTGCAGGTTGATGAGATGGACAAGTTCCGCGCGGCGGCGACGGATGGTCTTGCCATGCGTGCAGGGCTTACGGTCGAGAACAAGGCGGCGGGGGCGGATGAGTACCGTGGGAAGCGCATGATTCGACTTGCCGCTGAGTGCGTGGAGCGCGAACTGGGCAAGAATACGCGCACGATGGACGACGAAACGATTGTGCGTGAGGCGCTGACGGGCACAGGAGCGTTCCCCGGCATCCTCTCCAACGTCGCACATAAGAGTATGGCGCAGGCGTACCAGATCGCACCGACGACGTATCAGCTTTGGGTCGCGCATGGGAGCAATTCCGACTTCAAGGACGCGACGCGCTACCGCTTGAGCGAGGCAGATACGCTCGAAAAGCTCAATGAGAGCGGCGAGTTCAAGGCGAGCGGCGTATCGGAGCACATGGCTAAGACGAGCATCGCGACCTACGGGCGTATGTTTTCGATCACACGTCAGGCGATTATCAATGACGATATGGGCGCACTGCAGCAGCTTCCCGCAATCTACGGCGCGGCGGCACGGCGCATGATCAACAAGATGGTCTATAAGATGCTCAAGGCGAACCCGACCATCGAGGGCGATCCGCTCTTCAGTAACAACCACAACACGCTTCATGCAGTGGACATCTCCATCGAGGGGCTTGCGAAGATGAAGGCAGCGATGGCAAGGCAGAAGAACATCGCAGGGCTTGAATACCTCAACATTCAGCCGGCGTTCCTCATCTGTCCCGTCGAACTCGAGGTACAGGCGCGCAGCTCATCAGCTCGGTGGTTGACCCGACGAAGGCGAACGCAACGCCGAATCCGTTCGCAAACAAGATGACGGTCATCTCGGAGCCGGAGCTTGAGGATGCAAAGGCGTTTTATCTCGCGGCAGCGGCGGGCGTTGCGCCGTCGATTGAGGTCACGAGCCTCAACGGCAACCTCACGCCGACGATGGAGCGCGCGGAGCAGTTCGACACGCTCGGCATCAAGTGGCGTATCTACATGGATGTGGGCGTCAACCTGCTCGACTATCGCGGCATCGCAAAGAGCACGGGAAAGTAAGGAGGGATTAAGTCATGGCAGAAACAGTAAAAGCAACGTATGTGCAGCGCGGGGACAACATCGACTACACGCCGACAAAGAAGCTCGCCTACATGGAGGTAGTCCCGCTTGCGGCGCGGATCGGCGTCGCACTCTCGGAGATCCCGAAAGGCGAGATGGGGAGCGTGACGCTCGTAGGCGCGTTCCGTCTTCCTGCGATGACGGGCAAGATCGAGGTCGGTGCAGAAGTCTACTGGGACAAGAGTGATAACGCCATTGTCGCTGCTGCGAGTACGAATACGGTACACGCGGGCTATGCGATTGCGCCGAAAGAGCAGGCGGACACGGTGGCGCTTGTCCGCATCGGATGATGGGCTTCAAGGAGCAGGTCGCCGCCGACCTCACGCGCGTGTTCCTGAATCCCGCAGAGTTCGGCGAGCGTCACAATCTGGACGGAACAGAGTGCATCTGCGTCATCTCGGGCGACATGACTGAGAAGCGTAACGCCTCTCTGCATGGCGGGCGACGCACGCCCGAAGGACTTCACGGCGATTATCTGACCGTCTGCGTGCGGACGGATGACCTGCCCTCTGTGCCGAAACAGGGGATAAACTTCAAGGTCGACGGCAAACGCTATACCGTGGATACATGCACCGAAGATATGGGAATGCTGACCATTACACTGGGCGCATTCCGTGCGGGAGGTGGATTCCTATGATTGAGATCGATGACAGTGATCTGCAGCGGGCGGCAAACCTGCTCAAAGAGTTTCCGGGAGCGGTTGACCGCCTCTCCAAGCGTGCCGTACAGAGTTCTGTCAAGGGCGTACAGCGTGAGGCTGCGCAGAAAATCTCAGAGCGGTATACGTTCCAAAAGAAGCGTATTTCGGGTGCGATGCGCGTCTCATATCGTGGCAGCGGCGCAGTATTCTCCGCACGCGGGCGCGTGAATGATCTCGCGTATTTCAAGCACAACCCGAACCGTGTGCCGACGAAACGCCCACCGAAGGGGAAGTACCTCTATAGCGAGGTCGTACGCGGGCAGGGCGGGACGATTGCACACGCCTTCCTTGCACGGATGCAGAGCGGTCATGTTGGTGTGTTCCACCGTACGAATGGAAATGAATCTATGCCGATTGCAAAGAATTTCGCGCCGTCCGTGCCGCAGATGCTCGGATACCCGAGCATACGGAGCCACATGGAGGAGCGTTTATAGGGGCGGCTTTCGGTGGCGGTCGACCGTGAGGTTAATAATTTCTTGGCGAGGTATCGATGATGACACCTGCAATGCTTGTAAGTGCCGTTGTCCGTGAGGTCGAAGCGGCGACGGTAAACTATCGGATGAAAGCAGAGGGACAGGCAGATAAGAAAATCTCTGTCTATGCGCAGCATATTCCGGATGATGAATTTAAGGACGACACATACTATCCGCTCGTTGTTGTCAGCTGGCAGAGGACGGAAGATGTGACAGAGCCGGAGAAGGTGGGAGCGGAGGCGACCATCGGGCTGACGTTCGGCGTATACGGCGAGGATAAAGAGGCGTGGCGTGACCTGCTCTCCATTATGGAGCGAGTACGGCAGCGCCTTTTAGTTTTCCGTAAATTGGAGAATCGCTTTCGCCTTGTCCTGCCGACGAAATTTGAGACGATCGAGATACAGCCGTATCCGTATTATTTCGGCTATGCGACACTGGTCTACACCGTTGCGCAGCCGAACGAGAAGATGGCGGCGGGGCTTGATCGTATTATGCAGGAGGATAACACATGAGTGAAGAGATGAAGAAGCAGGAAGCCCCTGCTGCCAAAGAGAAAAAGACGACGCCTGTGCAGGAGCGTGCGGCGGAGAATTACGTCTACATCGGTCCGAATCGTCTCGCAGATGGGCTGAAATGCTATACCGTCTATCGCGGCTATCCGCATGAGGTCGTCGAGATGGCAAAGGAGAGGTACGAGGACATTGCACGGCTTTTTGTCCCCGTGGAGGAGCTCGGCGCGGCGATGGCAGAGGTCACGCAGATGGGCACGCCGCTCTATCTGGCAGCTCTTGAAGTAGGAAGAGGTGAATAACTATGGCATTGGGTTACAAACACGGCGTATATACGAACGAGCGCGCAACGAGCCTCGCTCCGATGACGGCGACCGACAGCGGTCTGATTGTCGCATTCGGTACGGCACCCGTTCATCTGGCAAGTGCGCCCGTGGCGGTCAATACGCCCGTGCTCTGTTACTCCTACAAGGAGGCAGTTGCAGCGCTTGGCTATGCGGACGACTGGGAGAAGTACACGCTCGCGGAGGTCATCAAGACGCATTTCGCGCTGTTCAACATGGCACCGATTGTGCTGGTGAACGTCCTTGACCCCGCAAAGCACAAAAAGAACGTGCAGGACAAACAGACGGCGATGGCGGGCGGCGTTGTCACGTTGGCAGATCCCGTAATCATCGATACACTCGAGGTCAAACTCTCGGCATCGCATGAGAAGCTCAAGAAGAATGTCGACTATACGGCGGCATACGATGATGAGGAGCATGTCATCATCACGCCAATTGCGGGCGGCGGCATTCCGAGCGGGCAGACGGAACTCTATCTGAGTTATACCGTGCTTGACCCCGCAGCGGTGAAACCGACGGACATCATCGGCGGCATCGATACGGTTACGAACCGAACGGAGGGACTTGAACTGATTGATGAGGTGTTTCCGCGTTTCGGGCTTGTCCCCGGCATCATCATCGCGCCCGGCTGGTCGCATGATGTGACCGTCGCAGCGGTCATGAAGGCAAAGGAACACAACATTTGCGGGCACTTCAACGCGATTTCCATCTGCGACATCCCGACAAAGGAAGTCAAGACGTACACCGCCGCGAGCAAGTGGAAGAATGACAAGAACTTTGCCGATAAGGACTGCATTCTCTGCTGGCCGAAGGTGAAGCTCGGGAATGAGAAGTATCACCTCTCCACACAGATTGCCTCGCTCATGAACCGCACGGACAGTCAACATGACAATGTTCCGTACTACTCGCCGTCGAACAAGTCCCTGCAGGCGGACGGCGCGTGCCTTGCTGATGGCACAGAGATTTTCACGAACCCTGCGCAGGCGGCATATCTGAACGGGCAGGGCATTGTGACCGCGCTGAACTTCATCGGCGGATGGAAAGCATACGGGAACCGTACGACGGCGTATCCGTCGAATACGGACGTGAAGGACAACTTCATCAACAACCGCCGCATGTTCAACTGGGTGGGAAATACCCTTGTCACGACATTCTGGAGCAAGATCGACGAGCCGACGAACAAGCGGCTCATCGAGACGGTCGTAGACAGTGCGAACATCTGGCTGAACGGTCTCACGGCAAAGGGCGCACTGCTCGGCGGGCGCGTCGAGTTCCGCGAGGATGAGAACACGACGACGGAGCTGATGGACGGAATCATCCGCTTCCACGTCTTCCTTACGCCTGCCGCGCCCGCGCGTGATATTGAGTTCGTCATGGAATACGACCCTGGCTATATCTCGGCACTGTTTTCCTAAGGGGAGGGGATAGTACATGAAGGAAAAGAAATTCACCTTTGACCTACAGCGTTTCGCTGGCGTGAACACTGTCCGCGACAAGCTCATCAACTTCGAGGTGTTCAAGGGCGGCAATCGCAAGCTCGGCATGGCGGATGTGACCTTGCCGGAAATTAACTACAAGACCGCGACCATCTCTGGCGCGGGCATCGGCGGCGAAATCGAAATGCCGACACCGGGGCAGACGGAGAGCATGGAGGCAGAGATCAGCTGGCGCACCATCAACGAGGACGTGACTGAACTCCTCGCCATGCGCTCGCATGACATTGAGTTCCGCGGGGCGAACGAGCAGTATGACGCTGCGACGGGCGAGATCAAGGTGCAGGCGGTCAAGGTCAACATTCGCGGACTGCCGAAAAAGGGAAGCCTCGGCTCACTCAAGCCCGCTGACCACACGGACAGCAAGAACACGCTCGAAGTGACCTATCTCAAGATCACCATCGACGGCAAGCGCAAGGTCGAGATCGACAAGCTGAACTACATCCACTTCATCGACGGCGTGGACTATCTCGCGGACGTGCGTAAGGCACTGGGTCTGTAAACGAGAAAAGCACTCGCGCAAGGACGTGAGTGCTTTTCTTATGGAATTTCTGTGGTCGGACAGAAAATTTTCAAAAACCTCTTGACTTTTGTCATGGCGAAATATAGAATAATGTCATGGCAAAAGTGAGGTGAGATAATGAGCCGTAAAATCGGCAGACCAACCGATAGCCTTAAAAGCGTAAAACTCCAAATCAGAGTTGATGATGAAACTATGAGAAAACTGGATGATTACGCAGCAAGACTACAATCTACTCGAAGTGGTGTAGTTCGTAAGGGGATTGAGTTGGTTGGTGAACTGCTAGACAAATGAAAAAGCAACTGCCTTCCGACCAAGAACAACAGTTGCTTTACAGACAACCCCCGAAGGACTTGCTAAATCCATTATAGCATGATTCTTCGGGCAGGAAAAGGAGAATTGCATAATGGCAAACGAAGTACAGATTTTCGAGAACGCCGAATTTGGCAAGGTGCGGACGATTGTAAAGGACGGGGAGCCGTTTTTTATCGGCAAGGACGTTGCGGAGATTCTCGGGTATAGCAATATCCGAGATGCGTTGGCAAAGCATGTTGACGATGAGGACAAGAATACCGTCGCGATTCGCGACGGTATTCAGGGAAACCCGAATTTGACCATCATCAACGAATCAGGCGTCTATGCTCTGATTTTCGGCTCGAAGCTCCCCAAGGCAAAGCAGTTCAAGCGTTGGGTTACATCGGAAGTGCTGCCCTCCATCCGCAAGACTGGCTCGTACAACACCATCCCGAAAGACCGCAGCGAGTTCAAGGAGCAGGAACTCAAAGCCCGTATGCTGAACGCGCGTGTGCGTGAATCGAACCAGTACCTCAAGATCGCCGCGCAGATCGACATCCCTGAGTACCGCTACATCCTGCAGGCGAAGTCCGCAGAGGCACTCAACGGCGGCGTTCCCGTCCTGCCTTTGCAGGAAGTCGAGCGCAAGACCTACTCGGCAACGGAGATCGGTGCAATGTTCGGCGTGTCGGCAAATAAGATCGGCAAGCTCGCCAACAAGCACCAGCTCAAGACACCCGAGTACGGCAAGCTGTTCTACAGCAAGTCCGAGCACAGCGTCAAGGAAGTCGAGACGTGGCGGTACTATGACAGCGTCATCCCCGTGTTTGAAAAGATTTTCGGACGGGAGGCGGCGTAATCATGACGGCGAATCAGCTTGTAAATTACCAATATCCGCCCTCTGACGCTATAGCGGTTCAGCTCAAGACGTTTTGCGAGGGTGAACCGCATGATATCTGGCATCTCTCGAAAGCATATCTCTACGGCGTTATGCAGGGCAAGCGCATGGAGCGCGCCCGCCGCAAGCGCAATCAGCAGTAAACAACAACTTCACCATGAACCCGCTCAATCTGGGCGGGTTTTTTGATACACATTTTAAGGAGGATATGACATGGAAAAGAAAGAGAACCTGGAAACTATAGAGATCATCGAGGAGCAGAAGGTTCTAGATTTCACGGACCTTGAGAATCGTCTGGACGAACTGGACTCCAATGCGTTCGTGAGCGCCGAATGCGCCTGCCGCATGGTCGGTGATCCGACGCCGGATATTGTCTACAGCGCGAACTTCCGCGCGCGGCTCGCGGCGACGGCGATGGGCGTGCCGTTCGAGGAGATTCGCAAGCTGAAGCTGCGCACCTATACGGCGGCCATTATGAGGACACTGAATTTTTTGTTGCAGTCTTTGGGCGAAGAGCTGACCCGGCGCAGCAACTGAGATCAATCAGCTTCGCCCTGCGTGAGGCGGGGGCGATTGAGTTCTGGCAACGGCAGACCCTCCGAGAACTCCGCCGTTGGATGGACGTGTTTGAGGAAGAAAAGCGGCGCAAATAAAATGGCAGCTACGTGAGCCGCTGCCATCTGCGCTGTTATGGTTAGTTTTTCACCTTCTCAAAGCATCTCGAATGGTGAACGGGATTGAGAGAAAACGAAGAAGGAAGTTCACAAGAATTAGGAATACGTCAAGAGCCGCAAGAAAGAGATGAACGAATACGAATACCACTAATGCAATGATGACTATACCAATGAAAAAGGCAATGGGATTTTCAAGCATTTGAATCACTCTCCTTGTCGTATTTGATAAATCTATTATAGCAGAAAAAAAGGGGGATTGTGTGGCGGCAGCAAAAATATTTGCCATTTCCTTTGCCATTGGAGCCGTGATGAATGCTTCGTTCGGTACGGCGATGAATCGCGGTTCTCTTGCAATGCAGAAACTGAGCGATGAAACACAGTATCTGAAAGCAGAGCAGAAACGCCTTGAGCGCTCATGGCAGGCGTCGCAAGGGGAAGTAAAGGCATATACGCGTGAGATTGCCCGCATCAAGCAGCAGTATGACGCGGGGAAAATCTCGCAAAGTCAGTACCAGTCGGCGATGGAACGCGCGCAACAGGGAATGCGCGCGGCGGGAATGAGTGCCGATGAGTACCGCACGCATCTCACCCGTCTGCGGCAAGAGATGGCACAGACCAAAGCAGCTGTCGATCGACTACAAAGTGCACAAGCGGCAAAGGCGGCGACCGGGGAGAATCTTGCCGGCGCAAAGGCGGGATTTGGAAATGCTGTTGCCACGGTGGGCATGCTTGCCGCACCTCTCTATGGCGTGATTGAGACCTCTGCGAAGTTTGAAGTCTCCATGTCGAAGGTGCAGGCGATTACCCGCGCCAACAGCGATGAAATCGGGCGGCTCACCGCAGAGGCACGTCGCCTTGGCGAGACGACGCAGTTCAGCGCGCAGCAGTCGGCAGAGGCGATGAGTTACCTTGGTATGGCTGGATGGAATACAGAGCAGATCATCGCGGGTATGCCCGGACTTCTTGCACTTGCCGCCGCAGGTGGTACAGACCTCGCCCGCACGGCTGACATTGTATCGGATGACCTCACAGCATTTGGACTTGCGGCGGATCAGGCAGGACACATGGCGGATGTGTTCGCCGTCACGGCGACACGCACGAATACCAACGTCGAGATGATCGGCGAGACGATGAAGTACGCCGCACCTGTTGCACGTGCATTCGGTGCATCAATGGAGGAGACCGCCGCCCTCACGGATATCATGGCAAATGCGGGCGTCAAGGCGTCGCAGGCGGGCACATCGCTCCGCGCGGGGTTCATGCGTCTTGCGGGTCCGCCGAAAAAGGCGAGCAAAGCGATGGACGAACTCGGTATTTCGCTTTCCGATCTATCAGCGCAGCAGGCAGAAACATCGGCGGCACTTTCCTCTCTCGGCATCGATATGGACAGTATCGCGGGCGAAGGTGCCCATAAGATGGCGGCAGTACTCACAGAACTTCGTGACAAAATGCAAGGGTTGACCGATGAGGAAAAGCTGGCATATATGCAGATCATCTTCGGTACGGAGGCGGCGACGGGCTGGCTGAATGTGCTTGAGGCGGGTCCCGAGGTATTTAACGATCTTGTTGCACAGATGGAGAACTGCGACGGTGAAGCTGAAAAAATGGCGGAGGTCATGCTGAATAATGCAAAAGGCTCTATCGTTCAGCTGCAATCTGCCGTGGAGGGCGCGGCAATCTCCATAGGTACGATTTTCCTTCCTGCCGTGGCAGACGCGGCAAAATGGGGCGCAGATGCGGCAGCGTCGGTTTCCACATGGGTAAAAGAGCATGAGGGACTGACAAAGGCTGCCGTCGAAGCAGGGGCGGCGATCGCTGCGCTTGTGATTGCCGTGAAGGGCTTTCAGCTCGCTTCAGCAGTGTATAGATATGCAGCGGCATCCATGCGGCTCTACTACCTAACGACCATGAATACAGCGGCAGGACAGCGGCTTCTGACCGTGGCAACATGGGCGCAGGCGCGAGCAATGGCGGCGATCAATACGGCATCGAGCGCAGGAACGTATAGGAGTTTGGCAGCGAGTGCAGTTGATGCTTTCAATCGTATGCGTGCACTGACGTGGGCGGATATAGGTAAAAGTATCCGCACTGGGGCGCAAACTGGCGCAGCAGGGGCGCAGGGAGCATTTGCAAGCATGAAAGCAGGTATGTCCTCTGCACGTGCGAGCATAGCAAGCAGTGCGGCAGCCATCACTGATAGCGCAAAAGCTGCGGGAAGGTCTGCGCTCAACATGGCACGCAATTTCAGCATGACGGGCGCTATCAGTAAAGCAAGCGCCGCGTTTCGCGGGCTTGGGACGGCGATCCTATCCGTCGGCAGGGCGTCAATGGCGGCAATGTTCTCACCGCTTGGGATTGCGCTCATGGCACTTGCGGCGGCAGCGTATCTCATCTATGCCAACTGGGATAAGGTGGGACCGTTCTTCATGCAGCTATGGCAGCGGATTCAGACTGCTTTCGGCAATGCGTGGACAGCGATGCAGCCGACCATAGAGCGGCTGAAAACGGCGTTTTATACGTTGGTGGATACGCTCGCACCGAAAATTGCGGCAATAGGTGAGGCATTTATGGCAGCATTCGCTCAGGTGAGTGCGGCGTTTGCGGAGCATAGCGGAACGTTTGACGTTCTCATCAGTATCGGTATGACCGTCGCTGAAATATTCGGCGGCGGTCTTGTTGGCGCGTTTATCGTCTTTGCAAATGTAGTCGTCAGCGTCATTACGACGGCAATCGGCATTGTAACATCTGTTATCAATGGCATTGTCGGTGTTCTCACGGGGATTGTCACCTTTATCACTGGTGTATTCGCCGGGGATTGGTCGATGGCGTGGAACGGCATCGTGGAGGTGTTCAGCAGCATTTTCGGAATGCTGGCGAACATTGCAAGCAACGTTCTCGGCGGCATCAAGAATATGGTGACGGGTATCATCCAGGATGTGAAGAACTTTGCAAGCGGTGACAGTGGCGGCGGAGGAGGACAGGAGATCGCGGCAAACGCGCGCGGCGGCATCTACCGCAAGGGTGCATTTCTCACGACCTTTGCGGAGGACAGCGCAGAGGCGGCAATCCCTCTGGACGGCTCGCCTCGTGCGATCGGGCTGTGGCGCAAGGCGGGCGAACTCCTCGGTATTGGACAGGAGGACGGCGATGCGCCGCGTTTCTCTGTGGCGGTTGAGAGAACTCCGAAGAAAGGAAATATCCAAGGCGAAGCCAAGAGCGCATTACAAACGGAAGATGAAAACTCGCGCATCGAACCAACACAGAATCAGCGCGTGGAACAGCGTTTTCCACAAGTGCCGGCGGAACCCGTTCATTCGAGTGAGTCGTCAACGTATCCACAACAGCGGACACAGGCTGATATTGTCAAGAACAGTTGACAAATTTCTCACAAGGAAACGAATGCTTAAGCAGTCGCGGCAATGGAGTCATAGAACTGTCGACGCTTCACCATCGGAGGAAGCCCACCGTTTGTTGAACAAATTCGGCGGTTGTTCCAAT
>ERZ772967.1516-NODE-1516-length-15836-cov-9.182688_pt1 | contig 15836 bp, 14 predicted proteins | sample MGYA00511677_ERZ772967 | MGnify/ENA primary metagenome ERZ772967 (study PRJEB29015, sample SAMEA2737931) | human oral metagenome | biome: human oral; feature: human-associated habitat; material: dental | place: China | collected 2146 ...
GTCGCGCAGGGGCTGACGAACGCCGAGATCGCCCAGCGCCTCACCATCGCCCCCGACTCGGTGAAGAAGAACGTCACCCGGATCCTGACCAAGCTGGACCTGCGCGACCGGGTGCAGCTCGTCATCCTCATGCGCGACGTCCAGTCGTAGCGGGCCTGCGCGGGACCCCGTGGATGCATGTGGCGCGCGGGGCCGGCAAGGGGATCGCCGCCTGCCGAGAGGGCGCCGGGGGAGCGGCCCCGGTGCGCGCGGCCCCATCTGGTCGGCTTAGCCCTATCGCACTCAAACCTCCGGGACGAGTGTTGGCGCTACGTGATGCAGCATGTGCCAGAGGAGGTGCGGCAGCTCCAGCAGGTGCAGCAGCAGGACGTGGCTGGTGGGGACCTGTCGCCGGAGGGAGACACCGCTGGAGGGGCTGCTCGCCGCTCGATGCGCGGTGACGCCAAGGCGGTGCGCCAGGCGGAGGCCAGTGCTACCACATCCTCAGACGGCGCAGACAAGCCCTCTGGACCCGCCCCTCGGCGCATCAACCGCCGCCTGAGGCCTGAGGTCGTCGATGAGATGGCCCAGCTGCATCGCAGCGGCTGTACGGTCAAGGAGATCGCCCAGCAGTTCGGCTTCCACCGCGAAACGGTGGCCACCCACCTGAAGCGGGCGGGCTTGACGCTGCGGATCAGCCTCCAGGACGAGGCCCTCTGCCAGCGGGTTCGTCAGACCTACCAGACGATCGGGACCGTCAAGGGCACAGCCCAGCAGCTCGGCATCAGCAAGGACACGGTGCGGAAGGTGCTGTGGGTGGGCTTGACGAGCGTCACAAATATGCGTATAGTTATGATCATGCCCAGTAGAAACGTGTATGTCGCGGAAGACGACGTGAGCCTGTTCACCGAAGCTAGCGAGATCGCTGGTGGGCTGTCGGCGGCTGTCGCGGAGGCGCTCCGCGACTACGTGAAGAAGCACCAACGAGCGGGCGCGGGCTACGAGGAGATCGAACTCGCGCTGCGCACTGACGGCGTAGACCACAGGGTCACCTTCATGGGGCGACGCCTGGTCCGCGTCAGTCAACCAGCCCCCGAGGGGACCCGCATCGACACCGTCTACCAGACCGCCAAGAACCAGCTGGCTGTCGCCACCAAGATCCAGCGGAAGCTGCCCGACTGGGCCGCAGGCCAGGAGAACCTGTGGTCCCACCCCGAGACGTGGGATCGTGACTTCTGGGTCGCGGGCGACAAGACGATGGTCGTGTACCCCGACATTGAGCACTTGGGCCAGGTCGATGGCGCCTTGGCTGAACGCGTCGAATCAGCCCTCGCCATTCCCCCCTTCGAAGTCCTGGACATCTGACATGCCATCGGCCATCCCAGAGCGCGTTCTACCAAGACCTGCACTGTCGATCGCACAGCTCACGAAGAAGTACGTCGTCCATGGCGGGTACGAGGTCCCGGCACTACGAGGGGTTTCCTTGGATCTCTACCCCGGCGAGATGGTGGGCCTGTTCGGACCAAATGGCGCCGGGAAGACCACTCTCGTCAGGATTGTAGCGGGTCTCTTGTCCGCCGACTCCGGTGACGTCGCATGGGGATCACCCGAAGGGCGTTCCTGTTTGGGATATGTGTCCCAAAAGGGCGGACTCCAGTACGGCCTGACCTGCCGGGAGGAGATGACCTTCCATGCCCAGTGTTTCGGCCAGTCAGCCCGTCAGGCACGGTCGAGCGTCGACGCCGTCGCGGCGATGCTGAACTGTGGCTACCTCATGGACTGGGACGTTGGGCGGCTGTCAGGCGGCCAGAAGAGGGTCGTTGAGGTCGGCCTTGCACTGGTGGGGCATCCATCCGTCGTTCTTCTCGACGAGCCGACCCTGGGTCTTGACCCTGCGACACGACTGTCCTTGTGGCAGACAGTCCAGTCCGCCCGCCGCGAAACAGGCGCTGCTTTCCTGGTCACCACCCACTACATCGACGAGGTCGCCGACCACCTCTCCGACGTCAGCGTGATGAACCACGGCTCGGTAGTCGCCACCGGTTCCCCCGCAACGATTTGCGAGCAGTACGCGGTGGGAGAAGCGACCGTCACCGTTGCTGGAGACAGCAGCGAGCGTGCCGTCAGCGTCTTGGCCGGTACATTCCCTGCCGTGGCGCGAGATGGCAACCGGATCCGCATCCCGTCCAAGCATCCCAACTCCGATGCAGCTCTGGTCAGCCAGACCCTTACGCGCAACGCCGTCGAGATGAGCTCGATCAGCATTCGTGAGGCGTCCCTCGAAGAGGCGTTCTTGGCCATCACGGTAACCTCGGGGAAGGAGCAGCTCTCATGAAAGCGTGTCTTGCGCGCTACATGACGTTGGCGCTGAGGGCTCGGCGAGATTTTGCCTTAACCTTCGTGCAACCCATCGTCTACCTCGCCCTCTTTGGTCCTCTGTTCGTCTCCACGATGAGACTCCAAGGAACCACTCGGGCTACCGCCTATTCCATGTACGTCACAGGTCTGTCGATCCAGATGGCGATGACCATCGGCGCCTTCGTGGGGCTCACCATCATCCTTGAATACCGCCTCGGGATCCTCGAACGTATCTGGAGCACTCCAGCCAAGGGAAGCACCGTGATGGCCGGCAGGATCACACGTGACGTTTTGTTGATGTCTGCCCCCATACTGGTCGTCTTTCTCGTCGGCCTCGTCCTTGGGGCCAGGCCCAGCGCATGGGGACTGATGACCTACCTCGTGACGGTTCTCGGAACAGGGACGACGTTTGCGGGAATCTCTTATGCCGTGGCGCTCAAGACCAAGAGCGAGGGAGCACTGTCCGCGATCTTCAACCTCATCCTGCTGCCGATCCTCCTCCTGTCCGGGATCATGCTGCCCATGTCATTCGCCCCGCACTGGATCGTCGCCACTGCCCACTTCAACCCGCTGTGGCACCTGGTCCAGGGCGCCCGGGAACAGTTCAGCAGCAATGGTCTGGTGGCGGCAGGCGCGCGGAGCTGGGTCATCACATTGTTGATGTCAGGTATCGCGTTCGGATGGGCAACCCGCGAGTTCGACCGGAGGCGTTGACGCAACTGTGCCGGGAACCCGAAGGTTCCCGGCACAGGCGTGTTTATTCGATTGAGTGGTTGGTCTGGTCAGCGCACCGGAGCGGTGACGGCGCAGGTCGAGCACGAGCTCGAACTGCCGGCGCTGCTGCAGGTCGAGCCGCCCGGGGCGAGCAGATCGACGTTGACGCTGGCGCCGCCGAAGGCGGACGTGACGGCGAACTGCGTTGTGCGGACGCGGTGCTCGAGCGAGGAGGTGGTGGTGAGCTTCATGACTGACTCCTTGGAAGTGGTAGAAGGGATACATCCAGTTGTAATGCTAGCACCCGCGTGGGTCGAGTTGGGAGGCGAGTTGGGAGGGCTGTCCATGTCATGGCCATGGGTTTGTGGGTCATTGGGTGGGGTTGGATCGTCCCGGGTTTTGTGAAGGGCGTGTAGTCATGCTGCGGCGGGTGCCGCAGTGCTGTTGTGGATGCTTCGATCTGCTTTTCGATGAGACGCTGGGTGCAGCGGATGGATAGGTACTGGGATGCGTGGTCCCAGTGGTGCACCAGGCCCTTGAGGCTGGTGCCCTGTTGGTTCTTGCGCGTCCAGATCGCCTGCTCCAGCGCCCCTAGGACGAAGTCGGCGTCCATGTCGGTGTTCATGGTGGTGCTGGTTGACCAGCCCACAATGCGGCGGGAGAAAAGGTCCATCACGAACGCGGTGCAGCAGAATCCCGACCAGGTGCGCACATAGGTGAAGTCCACCGCCCAGCGCTGGTCGGGGCCAGTAGCGGTGGTAGTCGCGGCCCAGCAGGTCCCCGGGCCGTTCGGCGCAGCGCGCGGGGCGGGTGGTGCGTATCGATCTGCCCGGCCCGATACCGCTGATCCCTGGCGATTCCTAGGGCTCGCATGCGCCGCTCGAGGGTGCACCGGGCTACCGGGCCGTGTCCTTGCTGGGCATTGAGCAGCCGCCAGGTCTTGCGCGAGCCCAGCGCCTGAGTCAAACCCTGCCCGCGCACGTCCACGATGCGCTCATCGCCCCGGGCGTCCGACAGCGATCGGGCACTGGGCGGGCGCGAGCCGCGTAAAAGGCGGGGCGGGGCGATCTGGCAGCCCGAGTCTGTCATGACCCGGCAGATCGGCACAGGCCCCGAGCTCCTTGTTGTCCTCGATGAAGGAATCGAGGCCTGCTACCGGCGGCCGAGGGCTCCGCCTGGGCGAAATACGCGCTCGCCCTGCGCAGGATCTCATTGGCCCTGCGCAACTCGCGGTTGGCAGCCTCCAACGCTCTAAGACGCTCGGCATCTACATATCGTCATGGGGCAATGATGCGTCCGGTCCGGCTGAGCCAGGGCCGCGCGGTCCAGGGGTGTGCAGGCAAAACCCGAGGGCGCACCACACGGCACATCGCGCTGCACGGCCCTCAAGCACTCCCGGCAGTACCGGAGCACCCCCCGGTAAGCCCAGCCGATGACAACCCGGCAACTTGGATCCGCGGGAGAGCGTCGGGGGCCATCGGGCCGTCCCGACGCGTTCCTCCGAGGGAGCAGCCGATGGGTGCGCTGCCAGTCCCCCTCAGCCACTAGACAACATCGATAGGATCAATCCATGGAGCATCAAGCGGAGGTCGCGGACTTCCTGCGCATGTGCAGGAACCGGATCACGCCCGAGCGGGCGGGAATCATCGGCGGTGGGCACCGTCGTGTGCCTGGCCTTCGACGCGAGGAGGTCGCCCTGCTCACCGGCATCAGCGTGGAGTACTACGCACGGATGGAGCGCGGTAATCTCAGGGGCGTGTCACTCGAGGTCCTCGACTCACTCGCACACGCGCTGCAGCTCGATGAGGCTGAAGCCGACCACCTCGCCGACCTGGCAAAAGGGGCCGGGCCGGCACCGTCGCACCCTCGGCGCAGCACGCCCACCGGGCACACTGCGATGTTGCAACTGCAGCGCTTTCTCAATGCGGTCACGGGAACGCCGATGTGGGTACGGGACCGGCGCCTGAATTTCGTCGCCGCGAACCCACTGGGCCGAACCCTTTACGCGCCGATGCTCGACGATCCAGTCAATCAAGGAAATATGGCCCGTTTCACATTCCTCAATCCGGCTTCGCAGAAGTTCTTCCCGGATTGGGAGGAGAACGCCGATGACATGGCGGCGACCCTGCGCTCCTACGCCGGGCAGGATCCTCTCGACGGAAGGCTCACCGACCTGATCGGCGAGCTTGCCACCCGAAGCGACGCATTCCGTCACCGGTGGAGCAGGCATCACGTGCGTCATCACCACGCCGGGATCAAGCGCATTCATCATCCAGTCGTGGGAGACCTGGAGCTGCCCTACCAGGCGATGGAGCTCCCGATGAACCGCGACTGGTTCATGTTCGCCTTCACCTCCGAACCAGGATCGCCCACCGAGGAGCGCTTGCAACTGCTTAGCAGTGTTGCGGCCAATGACGATGCGCCCCGCCGCAGCCCTGATCCGCTCCAGTAGAACCCGGCCTGAGGAGCCACGGCCCGCTGGTTGAACGGCATGGCCTCCGGGCAGTCGGCCGCTCCGAGACCCCGCCGATCGGCGGCAGGCGCGAGGGCGCCCCCTTCGGGTCAGACGGTGCGGGCGTAGAACTCGGTCAGCTTCTCAATGGCCTGGTCGACGTACTCGTCGATCCAGTAGGTCTCGATGTGCTGCGCGCCCTCGATGAGGAAGAGCTCCTTGTCTTCGGTGCCGGTCGCCATCGGTAGTGCCTCCTCGCTCATGTAGCGGGTGTCTGCGGTGGAGCCGGCGATCATGAGCAGCGGCACGTTGATCAGCTCGAGCTGGTCGGTGGCATCCCAGCTCATCAGGTCGAGCAGGCCGCTCAGCGTGTACTTGAAGGTCGAGCCGGGGCAGGCATGGGTCTTCCAGTAGTAGATGTAGCCCTGCCGGTAGAGCGCGAAGGGCTGGGCTGCGATCTGCTCGTCGGTCAGGTCGGCGTCGCCCCCATAGCGCAGCTCCTTACCCGCCACTTCGAGCGCGCGAGCCTCCGTGGCTGCCCGCAGCCGATCCTGAATGGTGTCCACCTGGGAGTCCTGCAGGCCGTTGCGGCGCACGGCACCGGAATTGAACATGCTGACCGTGGCGACGGAGCGGAAGCGCTTGTCGGACTTCGCCGCGTTCAGGGTGTATCCGCCACCACCGCAGATGCCCAGCGCAGCCATCCGGCTGGCGTCGACTCCGGGGAAGGTGGCGAGGAAGTCGGCCATGCCGTGGACGTCGTCGGTGCGGAAGAAGGGCTTGTCCGTGCTGCGCGGCTCGCCCTCGCTGTGCCCCTGGTAGGCGGCGTCCGCGGTGATCGTGATGTAGCCCTGCTCGGCCAGGCGCTGCGCGTAGCGGCCCGCGACCTGTTCCTTCGTGCCGCCGTTGGGATGCGCGACTGTGATCGCCGGGTAGCTGCCCGCCGGGTCGTATCCGGCCGGGGTGTACACGTTCGCCACGATCCTCAGCCCGCGCAGCAGGTAGGAGACTGTATGGATGCTGACCTCGCCGGGCACGTTCTCGGTGATCGCGTACTCGTAGACCAGCCCGAACGGATTGTCGCGATAGTCATGCACGGGGCCGGCACCCCTCATGATGTCGGTGTCGCTCATCATCATCTTCCCCTTCTCAGGTCCTTGTCAGTCGAGATTCTTGTCGGCGAGGAACGCCACTATGAGATCAGCGATCTCGTGGTTATTCAGGTCACTGAACGCGAAGTGCGTGTTCCCGTGGATGCCCTGCTCGGGCAGCGACACGAATGTCGCGTCGCCACCATGGGCGTTGATCGCCTCCACCCACAGGCGTGCCATCGCCACACGGGTTCGCCAGTTGTCGCGGCCGGCGATATCCGTCGGCTCTGTGGGGATGTTGTCGCCGTAGTAGACGACGACGGGGATCCTCGTCAGAGCATCGAACTCCTCGGCCGGCACTGCGACCGGCTCCAACGTGCCGTTCGAGGACGGCATTGCCTCGGGCAGTTCACCCTCGGGGAACACGAACCCGCTGCCGGGCTCGATGCTGACCACCGCCCGCACATTCTCGTTGCGGATCGCCGCCGTCCAGCCGAACCCGCCGGCGTGGGAGTGGGTCACCAGCACGAGCGGGCCGATCTCCTCGATCGCGGCCGATGCTCCGGCGACGATAACCTCTGCGTCCAGCGGCCCAGTGTCGGGCACCATCGCGCGGAAGAATTGCTCCAGCGCCGCCGGATCGTCTGAGAACTGCACGTCCTCATAGAGGTCGGGCCAGAGCCCGAGGCGGAACTGGTTGAAGAACCACTGCTCGTTCGGCCCCACCGGGACTGGCGCGGCTTCGCTCGTCTTGCCCGCCGATCCCCGCCTCGTCTGGTCCAGCAGGTAGACCGGGAAGCCGCGGCGCAGGAACAGGGTGCGGAAGCCCTCACGGCCGTCGGGGGTGGTGTCCCAGCAGGAGCTGTCCACCCACCAGCCGTGCCAGAACAGCAACGGCAGCGGCCGTGCGCCGACCGGGATCTGATACGTGAGGCGGGCGTGGTCGGCGTGCGAGGTCTGCCCGGCCGGGTCCATGGGGTGACGAGGATCAAAAATCCCTTCCTCGGCGACGACGGTGCCGCCGACAGCAAGGCTGCCCTGCGCAGCCACCGTCAACGGCTCCGCCGCGGTGACGCTACTGGTGGTCATGGCATATCCCCTCCGCCGCGGCACTGCGGTACTCATCGTGGGTGACGTGCTCCCCCCACTCCACCTCGCCGCCGGCCACGGACAGCGCCAGGTGCGACATGAATGAATCGGGGAGCGCCCCGTGCCAGTGCCAGACCCCCGGTGGCGTCTCCACCGTGTCGCCTGGATGCATCACGATCGTCTGCCCGTCACGGGACTGCACGATCCCGACGCCGTCGGTGATACGCAGAGTCTGCCCGTGCTCGTGGGCATGCCACGCCGTCCGCGCACCCGGGCAGAACCGCACCGCCGCGAGCGTCGCAGTACCGTCTCCTGCTGCGCTGGTGATGCCGTCGACCCAGACATCACCGGTGAACTGCTCCGCAGGGGCCTTCACCGTCGCGGGCGATGGCAGCAGAGTCATCTGGTTCGTGCTCTCAGCGGGCATCGAGGACCTGCTTCAGCGTCGTCGCCGCGCTCATCCCGGCCGGCCAGCCGGCGTAGAAAGCAAGGTGCGTGGCGGCCTCGGCGAGCTCCTCGCGGGTGACACCGTTCTCCAGCGCGAGATTCAGGTGCGAGCGGAGCTGATCGGTGCGGCCCAGCGCGGTCAGAGCCGCCACGGTGATCAGGCTGCGGTCCCGCGGCGACAGGCCGGGGCGCGCCCACACGTCGCCGAACAGCACCTCGTCGGTCAGCTCCGCCAGCCTCGGTACGACATCTCCCACCAATTGCTGAGCACGGGTCTTCTCCTCTGCCACGGCATACCTCCTAGAGCTCACAGGAACACGGTGAGCGTCAACCTAAGCGCCCGCACGCGGCCAAGGGAGGAACTGCTATTACACCCTCCGCACGGCCCCCGCGGCACCCGAGGGATCCGGGGCTGCGGGGGCCGGCGGCAAAGGCCCGACGAGGCGGAGGCCGGGGCTAGAGCAGCCCCTCGGCAAGGTCGAGCGGGGTGCCGAAGCGGTGGCTGGTGACCGCCACCGCCTGCTCGCGCAGGAAGACCAGCATCTCGGTATGCGGGCAGGCCGTCACGGCACCCGTGTAAAGGGCGATGTCGGGGCTGCCATTGGTCAGACGACTCGCCTCTCGCCACCGGGATTCAGCCGTCTCCTCCCGCGGCCCCAGGACGCGCACGCGCAGCCCGAGTGCCTCAGAAGCCGCCAGGTCCGCCAGTCGCGCACTCCACACGCCCGGCGCCTCAACCTCCACATCGACATCGGCTGCGGCCAGCGCATCCGCGAGTTCAGCGGGAAGCTCGTCGGCCACGGACAGACTCACGTAAGCGCCCGCCAGCACGCCGGCAGCCGCAACGCGCACCAGGTCGGCGGGATGGGTGCCGCCGGCCGCCCGCACGACAACGGGCGTGGGCCGGTAGCGCAGCACATTGCGCTCGCAGGCAAGCCCAGTGACATCTCGAGCCACGCCGTACTCCGCGCTCCAGGCCTCGGCGTCGGCCACAAGTGCACGGCGAAGCCGCGCCATATCCTGGCGGTCCAGGTGCGTGCGCACGGCGTCGTAGAGCTTGGAAACGCGCGTGTCCAAGGTTGTCGCCAAGTCGTGGCGGCCCTGATATGCGGCCTCGTGGTCCTGGCCGGCAGCCGGCACGACCTCGCCCAGGCCGAGCAGGTAGGAGGGCCCACCGGCCTTGGTCGTGGAGCCGATGGCCGAGCGCTTCCACCCGCCGAAGGGCTGACGACGCACGATCGCACCGGTGATGCCGCGATTGACGTAGAGGTTCCCGGCCTCAACGGCCTCCAACCAGACGGCGAGCTCATCGGCGTCAAGGGTGTGCAGCCCCGAGGTCAGTCCGTAATCGACAGCGTTGACGGCGTCGATGGCCTCCTGGAGGGTATCCACCCGCATGACGCCCAGGACCGGGGCGAAGTACTCGGTGAGATGGAACTCGCTGCCCGGCACAACACCGACACGGATACCGGGCCGCCACAGTCCGTCTCCCAGGTCCCGCGGAGCCAGCACCCAGTGCTCGTCGGCCCCCAGCGCGGTCAGTCCCCTCAGCGCCTTCTCGTCGTCGGGCACGACGACCGGTCCTACCTGGGAATCGAGATGCTCGGGACCACGGACTCGCAGGGAAGCGGTGGCGTCCACGAGCTGGCGGGCGATGCGATCCGAGGCGCCTGCCGATCCGACCAGAATGAGCAGAGAGCTCGCCGAGCACTTCTGCCCGGCGTGAGCGAAGGCGGAGGCAACCACATCGCGCACCGCAAGATCCGGATCGGCCGACGGGGTGACGATCATGGCGTTCTTTCCGCTGGTCTCCCCCAGCAGACGCATATTCGGCTTCCAGGAGCGGAAGAGCCGCGCAGTGTCGTAGGAGCCGGTGAGTACCACGCGATCCACCAGCTCATGCGTCACCAGGTGACGCGAGACATCGCCGTCGTCCAACGGAGCGAGGACCACAAGATCCTCCGGCAGCCCCGCATCGTGAAAGGCGCGCACGAGTTCGGCGGCACAGCGCTTGGCGGGCGGCGCCGGTTTGAGAATGACGGCGTTGCCAGCGGCCAGGGCCGCCGCCACTCCCCCGGTGGGGATCGCCAGCGGGAAGTTCCACGGCGAGGCGACCACGGTCAGGCCGGCCGGCACGAAGCGGGCGCCGGCCATGTGGGCCGGATCGTGCAGGAGCAGAGAGGTCTCGGCATAGTGGCGGCAGAAGTCGATGGCCTCGCTGACTTCGGGGTCGGACTGGTCGATGGTCTTGGCGGTTTCCGAGGCGGCGACCTCAATGAGCTCCCCGCGGCGGGCGGCCAGGACATCTCCGACCCGGTTCAGCATGGCCGCGCGCTCGGCAGGGTCACGGCGCTGCCAGGCCGTCGCAGCGGCGGCTGTCGCCTTCACGACGGCGTCGACCTGCGCGACGGAGACCATGCGGGCGGCGATCGCCTCGACCCGGGCCGCACCTCGAACAGAGGTCGGCACGGCAGCGGCGATGTCGCGGGCCCATCGCCGGTTGGCGGACAAGGACGGGTCCGAGTCCGGAGTCGAGACGAAGGGACTCCGGATACCGTCGCCGGACACGGCGGTGGCAGTGGGAAGACCCGCCTCGCGCTCGGCGAGGCGATCCTGGAGCCGATTGGGAGCCGGCACGGAGGCGTCGGGATCGAGATCGGCCAAGGCCGCCAGGAAGCGCCCTTCCTCGCGAGCGAAGACGGTCGCATCCGAGGCCAGGTCGAACACCCCGGACATGAAGTTGTCCGGAGCGGCATTCTCCTCAAGACGGCGTACGAGATAGGAGATGGCGACGTCGAACTCGTCCGGGTCGACCACGGGCACGTACAGCAGAAGATGACCGGTGTCGTGACGCACCACCTCCTGCAGTCCGGTCGCCATGCCCGCCAGCATCTCGAACTCGACGTCGTCTGCGACGCCGCGAGCGGCCCGCAGCTCATAGGCGAAGGCGATGTCGAACAGGTTCTGGCCCGCCACACCGAGGCGGATGGCACGGGTGCGCTCAGGGGTCATGGCCCAGCTCAGAATGCGCTTGTAGTTGGTGTCTGTGGCCTGCTTGGTCGGCCACGTGGTCAGCTCCCAGCCGTGGATCTGGGCGTCGACCCTCTCCATGGACAGGTTGGCCCCCTTGACCACCCGCACCTTGATGCGAGAACCACCGGAGTCCACACGAGCAGTCGCCCATTCCTGAAGACGCTCCATGGCGGCCAGGGAGTCGGGCAGGTAGGCCTGCAGCACAATGCCCGCCTCGTAGTCGGTCAGATCCTCCTGGTCGAGGATGGCGGTGAATACCGCAATGGTCAGGTCGAGGTCCTTGTAGTCCTCCATGTCGAGGTTGAGGAAGGTGCCGTGATCACGGGCCAAGCGGTACAGGGGCGAGAGCACGTCCACACCGTGGGCGACGACCTCATCGAAGCCCCACGGATTGTGCGGACCGGTCACCGCAGAGACCTTGACGGAGACGTAGTCGACGTCCTCACGGGCCACCAGGCGGGAGACCTCCGCCAGGCGCTGCGCGGCCTCCTTGTCCCCCAGAACGGCCTCGCCCAGAAGATTGACGTTGAGCCGATTGCCACCGGAGCGCAAGCGAGCCAGAGCGGGCCCCAGTCCTCGATCGGTGGCATCGACGACGAGGTCGCCGACGATCTCGCGGAAAACACGACGCGCCACGGTGGTCGCCGTACGAGGGGCCAAACGGGCGGCCCTGCCTCCCAAGCCCATAGCGGCGGCCAGGGAGGGCGGCAGGAAGTCAGTGCGCCCAGCGGCCAGCCGCGTCAGGGCATGGCTGGCGACGTCGAGGTCGGCGGGCCGCACGACATCATCGACGAAGCGAGTGGTGAAGCTCAGGCCGTCCGGGTCCGACAGGATTCGCGCCAGAAGCCTCGCAGTGCGGGGAACGGGCTGGGACGTCGACTCCTCGGTCCAGCGGCGCGCGCGTGCGATCGCCCTCTCGCCGATCTCCCACAGTTCCTCGGGGCAACGGCGCTCGGCGTCGTTGGACACAGGGTGATCGACGGTGGTGGACATCGGTGATGCTCCTGGCTCGGCGGGGTACGGAATGCCCTCTAAGTGTGCCTTATCCCACCACCTCTGTGGGCGGAAAGTCCCGAGTCCAGAAGATGATCACGCACGCGGGCATCTCCGAGGCGAGGGCGGCGACGTGTGACATGTAGGGACGCCCAGGCGAGAAGCCCAGTTCAGAAAACCGATTCAGAAGCCGAGTTTGGTCAAGGCCTTGGGATCGGACTGCCAATCCTTGGCGGTCCGCACATGCAGATCGAGGTAGACCTTCCTTCCCAGGAGTTTCTCAATCTCTTTGCGCGCCATCATGCCGATCTCCTTGAGACGAGATCCTCCCCGGCCGATCATGATGGCCTTCTGGGAGTCGCGCTCGACGACGAGGCTCACGCGCACCTGGAGTCGCCCGCCCTCGCCTTTGACACGCGCCCCAGTGGTATCCGTGGTCGGGTCGAGGATCTCATCGACGACGACCGCCAAAGAGTGGGGCAGTTCGTCGCGCACGCCTTCCAGGGCGGCCTCGCGCACGAGTTCGCCGATCATCATGGCCTGCGGCTCATCGGTGATCTCGCCAGTGGGGTACAGCGGCGGGGAGAACGGCAGGTGGGAGACGAGCACATCGGTCAGAACATCGATCTGCTGGCCGCGTCTGGCCGAGACGGGGACGATATCGGCCCATTCGCCGAGTTGATCGACAGCCAGCAGCTGAGCCGCCAGGGCCTCCTTGGACACGGTATCGGCCTTGGTCACCACAGCGACGACGGGCGTGCGCGCTTCGGCCAGGTCACGGGTGATGAAGCGGTCGCCCGGGCCGATCTTCTCGTCGGCCGGGATGCAGAAGGCGATGACATCGACACCTGCCAGGGTCTCGCGCACCAGGTCGTTGAGACGTTTACCGAGAAGAGTCCGGGGACGGTGAAGGCCGGGGGTGTCGACCAGGACCAGTTGGGAATCGCTGCGGTGAACGACACCGCGCACATTGTGGCGGGTCGTCTGAGGCCGGCCAGAGGTGATGGCGACCTTGGTACCGACCAGGGCGTTGGTCAGCGTCGACTTCCCGGCATTGGGGCGTCCCACCAGGCAGGCGAAGCCCGCCCGAAAATCCTCGGGCGTCTCGGGAACGATGATCTCGACGCGCGCAGAGGCGGGTGAAGAGGCGTCGAAGTCCTCGTCGTTGTCCTCAAGAGCGTTAGGGCCGTCCATGAGCTCGGCATCACTTGGGAAGCGAGCCGGTGGGAAGTCCCCCTCAATGGCGCTATCCGCACTATTAGCACTGACAGCACTGTCAGCCCTGACGGGGCTGACAGGACTGCCGACACCACTCGCGCCATCGGCGGCGCCGATCTGCTCGCTCGTTGAATCACTCATCGGTTGTATCTTCTCCCAGGACCGTGTTCAGCGCCAGCAATCGGAAAACTGGGCGGAATAGGCCGGGAGGCCGGGAAAGCCCGTAAGACCCGGAATGCATTACGTGGTGGCGGCCCCGGTTCTCGGGTCGTATAGGGGTCTATCAGAGAGCGCCCGCTGGGCGGATATCAGGCGCGGGCGCCGATGAGATCGGGCCCGGGAGTGCGACTGACGATGAGAGTGGCGACCTGGCGTCGTCTGCCGACGGCTTCCTCGGCGGTCAGGTCCACCCCCTGAGCGCTGCCATGAGCCCCGGGGAGGGGGACGCGGCCGATGGCTTTGGTGAGCAGACCGCCCGCCGTATCGACGTCATCGTCATCGATCTCCAAACCGAACAGCTCGCCGAGCTCATCAAGGCCCAGACGCGCGGGGACGCGATAGCGCCCCTGGCCCAGCTCCTCGACTTCGGGCTCGGCATGGTCGTGCTCGTCGGTGAGTTCGCCGACGACCTCCTCCAGGAGGTCCTCCATGGTGACCAGTCCGGCGGTGCCGCCGTACTCGTCAACTGCGAGCACCATGTGGACGCGGCCGGTCTGCATGTCGCGCAGCAGGTCGTCAGCGGGCTTGGTCTCAGGGATCCAGACGGCCTCGCGGGCGAAGGAGGACACCGGGCGGGTCTCATGCTCAGGGCGGTCGGACAAACGCCGCAGGACGTCCTTGAGGTAGAGGATGCCGCGGACATCATCGGCGTCCTCCCCCACGACGGGCACGCGCGAATAACCGGAGCGCACGAACAGGCGCATGGCGGCGGAGGCGGGTTTGTCGGCGTCGATGGTGACCATGTCGGTGCGGGGCACCATGACCTCGCGCACGAGGGTCTGGCCGAGCTCGACGACGCTGCGCATCATCTCGCGGTCCTCGTCCTCAATGGTCTCGGCCTCGCCGATCTCGTCGATCATCTCGCGCAAGTCCTCGGTGACCTCGGCGCGGGCCTCAGCATCGGTCAGGGCGGCCGAGCGCCCGTAGCGGGAGTCGATCCATCGCCACGGGGCGCCGAGGGCGTCGACCTTGAGGAGCACGCCGGCCAGGACCAGCAGGGTGCCATCGGGGTGACGACGCCCGACTGAACGCGGGGAGAAGCCGACCACCAGGCCGAGCAGAACAATATTGAGCACGACGGCCACGACCAGCACCTGCCACCACCGGTCCAGCAGACCGGAGGCGGCCAGGGTCAGCAGGACTGCGGCGAGCATATTGACGGCGACGCGGATCGGAGCGACAGAGCCCAAGACCTGGCCCCGTTTCTCGGCCAATGCCAAGACCCGACCGGCACCGCGTCGCTGATCTTGAACGAGGTCCTCGGCGGCGGCGCGGGTCATGCGCATCAGCGCCGTCTCTCCGGCCGTCAGCACAGCGCCGAATGCCAGGACGATAATGGCCAGGACGATCAGGAGGGCAACGGGCGTGCCGCTCACTGGCCCCGCTCCGCGAGGAAGGTCAGCAGCAGGGTGCGCTGAAGGTCGAACATCTCCTTCTTCTCCTGCGGTTCGGCATGGTCGTAGCCCAGAAGGTGGAGGATGCCGTGGGTGGTCAGCAGGAGCATCTCCTCGACAGCGGAGTGGCCCGCCTCAATGGCCTGCTTGGCGGCGACCTGCGGGCACAGCACGATGTCGCCCAAGGTTCCTGCCGGCGTCTCGCTCTCGGCGGTGCCGGGCCGCAGCTCATCCATGGGGAAGCTCATGACGTCAGTGGGACCGGGCAGTTTGAGCCAGCGCATGTGGAGTTCGGCCATGGGCTCGGGGTCGACGAACAGGATGTTCAACTCGGCCAGAGGATTGACATGCAGAGCGCGCAGAACGTGATCGGCAAGCGCGGAGAACTCGGTGCCATCAATGGCGGTCTGAGTCTCATTGACGACCTCGGTACTCACGGGCGGTTCCTCTCGCGGAATTCTGAAGGGGTGCGGCCGCGGCGGTTGCGGCGGTTGTCGTGATTGTCGTGATTGTTGTGGTTTTTGTGATTGTCACGATTGTCGCGCGCGCGGTCATGGTCATGGCCGGGGGCAGGTGCAGCCCGCTCAGCGGCCGCCTGGGCCTCGTAGCGGGAGTATGCCTCGACGATGCGCCCCACGAGGCGGTGGCGCACGACATCGGCGGAGCCGAGCTCGCAGAAGGCGATGCCGTCGACGCCGTCGAGGATGCGGCGCACGACGAGCAAGCCGGAAGGCCGCTGCCCGGGCAAGTCGATCTGGGAGACGTCACCGGTGACGACCATCTTGGAGCCGAAACCGAGGCGGGTGAGGAACATCTTCATCTGCTCGGGGCTGGTGTTCTGAGCCTCGT
>ERZ772967.1517-NODE-1517-length-15836-cov-3.423357_pt1 | contig 15836 bp, 13 predicted proteins | sample MGYA00511677_ERZ772967 | MGnify/ENA primary metagenome ERZ772967 (study PRJEB29015, sample SAMEA2737931) | human oral metagenome | biome: human oral; feature: human-associated habitat; material: dental | place: China | collected 2146 ...
TTCGGCTTCGTCCGCCTGGTGCACCAGCGGCTCACTCGCGTCCTGCGTCGGCAACGGCCGCATGCCCTGCCCGGTGAGGCGCGCGCCGTTGATGCCCAGCGAGACGTTGGCGATGTTGTCGCTGAGAAGCGGCGAGACGATGATGCGGTGCATGCCTTGTTTGTGTACGGTGACTTTGGCTTCGCGCACGAGTTCGGCTTCGCGGCTGTAGAGTTTGGCGGTGACGACGGGCGCGTCGAGGTAGTAGTCTTCGGCGTGGGCGATGGTCGTGATGAGTGTCAGCAGGGCGGCCAACCATAGGCGCATGTTTTCATTCCTCGTTTTCTGAACCCGGCTATGATAGCAGATGGGCTTTCCATCTTGTCATTTTTCTGCAATGAATGCGCTCACCTGCGCGCTGAGGATGCGCCACAGCTCTTGTTGCGCGCCGACGCTCGCCCAAGCGTTGTGCGGGGTAAAGAGGACGCGCGGGTGGTCGCGCAGGGTGAGTAGTGGTTCGTCGGCGGGCGGCGGTTCGTCGGGGAAGACGTCGCTGACGTAGCCGAGCAGTTTGCCCGCGTTCAAGGCAGCGACGACGGCGGTGCTGTCGGCGACCGGGCCGCGTGCCATGTTGAGAATCAGCGGCTGGCGCTGGCACAGGGCGAGGGTGTCGGCGTTGAGCAGGTGAAACGAGGCGTCGTTGAGCGGGCAATGCAGGCTGATGATCTGGCTGTCGGCCAGCAGTGTGTCGAGATCGACTTTGCTGGCGTGGCGCGCGGCAATTTCCTCAGCACTGACATACGGGTCGCAGGCGATCACTTTGGCACCGAATCCTTGCGAGAGGATGCGGGCAACGGTTTTGCCAATGGCGCCGATGCCGATCAGGCCGATTGTCGCCCCGGCGAAATCAACGCCGAGCGCGAGCCTGGCGCGCCGCGCCCATTGGCCGGCTTTGACCACGTCGGCGCCTTCGCAGATGCGGCGGGCGGAAGCATTCATCAAGCCGACAGCCATCTGCGCGACGGATTCCCGCTCGACTTCCGGGCCGACTTTGGAAACGGCGATCCCCAGTTCGGCGCAGGCGTCGAGGTCAACGTTGTCGCAGCCGACGCCGTGGCGCGCGAGCAGGCGCAGCTTGGGCAATCCCAGCAGGACTTCCCGCGTATAGACGGGCGTGACGCTGGCGATGATGCCGTCGGCGCCGCTCAGCTTCTGATGGAATAGCGAGGCCGGTGCGCCGTTCGGGATATCGACGCGGATCAGCTCGGCGAATTTTTCCAGCTCGCGCAGATGTTCCGGGAAGGAGACGCCGAAAGAACTGGAATTGACGATGGCGATGGTCACTTTGGCTTGGCTCATAAGTTATTGTCCTGGTGGAAAAATGTGAATTTGCGTGAGTCGAAGAACGGTTGAAAAAGAATTGCAGAAGGATTGCAAAAGGATTGCGCGGGGCGAGCCGTCAATCCGTCGACTGCTCCAGGCGGGCGAGCAGCGGTGCGCGGAGTGCCTGACGGATGCTGAAGTAGCGCTCGGCAAGCGCCGCGTAGATTTTGGCATGGCGCGCGACGGGTTCAAAAACGGTGGCCTCGCGCATGATGCGGCGCGAGCATTCGATGAGGTCGCTGCCTTCGCCGTAGCGTGCCATGCAGGCGGCGCCGATAATGCCCATTTCCGGATTCTGCGTGACGCAGACGCGTAGATCGAGGACGTCGGCCATGATCTGCATCCATTGCGCATTGGTCGAGGCGCCGCCGCCGAGGCGGAATTCCTCAATCTGCCGATGCGGATCGAGCCGGTTTTTCACCAGCAGGTAGGAAAAGGCAACCCCTTCGAGAAAGGATCGCGCCAGATCGTCGCGCGTACTGGCGGCGCCCAAGCCCATGACCACGCCAGTGCCGATATTGCCGACGATCATGTCGCGTTCGCCGGTGAAGTAGGGGAAAGTCATCACCCCGTTTGCGCCGGGAACGGAGAGCGGCATTTTTTGCAGATAGTCGAGATTTTCGCCAAGCAGAGACAGCAGGAGATTGGTGGCGCTGGTGCAGTTATTGATGCCTGCGCCGGTGAAAAAGCGTCCCGGCCGCAGCAGGCAGCTCTGAATCAGCCCGCCCTGGAGGTCTTCGACTGGTTCTGGCGTCGGGATGCGGAACATGCCTGAGGTACCGAAGTTGCCGACGCCGATACCCTCGGCAAAGCCGGTCATCGCGGCGGCGACGGCGCCGCCATCGTAGAGGCCGGCGGCAATCGCCGTGCCTTCGCGCACGCCGAGATGGCGGCAGATGGCGGGCAGCAGCGGCACTTTGTCGGTAAGGCCATTGAGCACGCGCGGAAACTGTTCGACGGCAAAACCGGTTGCCCTGATGATCGCCTCATCCCAGCGGCCGGAAATATCAAGGCAGCCGAGCGAGTTGGCCGTGCTGTAATCGGAAACATATTCGCCGGTCAGCGCATGCATCAAAAAGGCCTTCGAGTCGAGCACATGCGCCGTGCGGGCGGCAATCTGCGGCTGTGTGACGCCGATGTGGTGAAGGCGATTGGCCGGGTACTGGAAAATCGGCGGGCAGCCGGTGCGCAGATACATGTCGTCAACGTCGCCGACAGCCGCCAGAAAGCGGGGAAAGTGCGCCTGCGCCGTGGTGTCGGCAAATGTTGATATGCGGGTCAGCGGCTCGCCGTCTTGATCGAGCAGCACCAGGCCGAACATGTAGGAGGTCAGCGCCAGCATGTCGATTTCGCTGCCATGCCGGTCTGCCGCGCGCCGGCAAACTTCCAGCAGCGCTTCACGGAGCCGGTGCGGGTCGTGTTCGGCGCGGCCGCTCGCGTCACTTTCCAGCGCCGTGCTGATTTTCTGCGTCTTGCCGTGAAGCTGACCGGCTTCATCGACAAGCGCGGCCTTGATATTGGTGGTGCCGACATCAATCGAAAGAATCAAGCCCATGTCTGCTCCGTCTGGAGAAAATGCTAAAAAATCATCAGAGGATGATGCGCTTGCCGCTGCCGCCAGATAACGCCCAACGGCTGGAACGGAGAGCGGCGGATACGCAATGCCAGTACGCCGGCGCTTGCTTTCTGCGCTGATTTCTTCGGTCGCTTTCAGCGCTGCCGGCCGGCTATTGGTGCTCGATCAGCTCGATCTTGTAGCCGTCGGGATCTTCGACGAAGGCAATGACCGTTGTGCCGTGTTTCATCGGGCCGGCCTCGCGCGTGACCTTGCCGCCCCGCTGGCGGATAGCGTCGCAGGCGGCATGGGCATCCGGCACCTCAAGTGCGATGTGGCCAAAACCATTGCCGAGGTCATAAGAGGTCGTGTCCCAGTTGAAAGTCAGCTCGATGACGGCACTCTCGCTTTCCTCGCCGTAGCCGACAAAAGCCAGCGTAAAGCGGCCTTCCGGATAATCGTCGCGGCGCAGCAGACGCATGCCGAGCACTTCGGTGTAAAACGCGATCGAGCGGTCGAGATTGCCGACCCGGATCATGGTGTGGAGGATTCTCATGGTGTACCTTTCTTTTCTGTGGCGTTGACCCGTACAGCGGTGGCGATTTCCAACCTAAATCACCGGGCACCATGCGCGTGCCGGCCCGATGCGCCCGCTTGCCGAATGTCGGTGATTCGCTGATGCCTGGCTGATGCTTGGAATTGTCTGGAATTGTAGCGCCATTCGTTCCTTGTATTCCGTGCCCGTCTGATGAAAAGTGTTCGTGTCGGGTCGAGAAACTCGGTTTCCGGCGCACGGCCCCGATTTTTGGTCAATTTGCCACCGTTTGCCACCATTGGGCACGGCCGGATGCGGGGCAGCATGAAACAGCCAGCCGACAACCAACAACCGAAAACCGACAACCGACAACAGGTCGATTCGGTGTCGGTCCGGCCGCCTTCTGGTCTTGTTACGCTGTGCCCGCCATGCAAAACCGCTGGCATCTTGGTTTTCTCGGCAACTCTCGCCATCCGTAAGTCGGCGGGAGCATGGCAGGATATGTCATCCATATGCCATTCTTTTGTCGGCCTTTTGTCAGCCCTTTGTCAGTCTTTTCGCACGCAGCACAAGCAGGTATTCTGGCGGGTATTCTGCCGCCATTCAGGGCTTTGCTGGCTCAGGCAGGTGGCGCCGGGCCGGATGACCGATCAGACGATAAAATCGGGTATGCCCGCGAATTTCCGCCATTCTCGTGATGGAGTAAACCATGTCCAAGCAGATTCCAGCAGAACTCATCAAGCGAACCCCCGGCATTGCCCTGCGCCATTCCTCGGAACTGTGGCCGGAACGCCATCAGCCCGGCGACGCGGGCCTGCCGATGCTCGCCGTCGATAATGCGCTGGGGCGCGCCATTCTTTCGCCGCATGGCGCGCAAGTCGTGTCCTTCCAGCCCGTCGGCGGAGAAGAAATGCTTTGGCTGTCGCCGCTGACGGCGTTTAGGGCGGGAACGCCCATCCGCGGCGGCATCCCGCTCTGCTTGCCCTGGTTTGGCCCCGGCGCCGACGGCAAGCGCATGCATGGCTTTGCCAGAAACCATACGTGGACGCTCACGGGCGCTGGAACGACGCCTGCGGGAGAAACGCATATCGTTATGGAACTGTCGGGCGAAGCGTCTTTCTGCGATCTGTGGCCGCATGCCTTTGCCTTCCGCTTCGATCTGCTTGTCGGCGCGCGGCTCACGCTTGGCCTGTCCGTTGAAAATCGCAGCCCCCGGCCTGCGCCACTCTCCTTTGCGTTCCATACCTACTTTGCCGTGGCGAATGTGGCCAATATCCGCATTGGCGGTCTCAACGGGAAGCGCTATCTCGACAAGCTCGACAAACGCAACCCTCAGCGCCGCAAGCGGCAGACAGGTGAGGTGACGATCTCGGCGCACACGGATCGTATTTACCTCGATGTTCCCAGGTGTCAGAGCCTCGTCACCCCTGCCGGACAGACGCATATCGAATCCGATGCGCGCTGCGCCGTCGTCTGGAACGCCTGGGACAACGACCGCAACATGCCTGACCTGGGCGCGGGCAACCACGTCGGTTACGTCTGCATCGAGCGCGGCGACGTTGCTGACCATGCCGTCATGCTGATGCCGGGCGAGTGCTACCGCCGCCGGATGATTCTGCAAAACTGACCCACGCCATTTGCCGCCCGAATTCGACAATTCCACGATTCCACGAACATCAGGCGGTAACCGCGGGCTGTCGCCAGTCGTGCCCAGAAGGCATGCCCGGAGATCCGCGAATTTAGGGCGTTTCCGGCTGGCATGCGCCACAGCCCGCGTAGAATAAGGGCTGCGGGGGAGGGGGCTGAGAATCGGCCTGGGGTGCGGATGCCGGACAAGGATGGCCGGAAACATCCAGGCGGCGCGGACGGCAGACTTTCCACTTTGCCGCGCCCGTGGTACCGACCCCTTAGCCACAACACAGCACCCGCACCGCACCGACCGGGCAATTTTCGCCACCGGGAAAAGCAAGTAAAATCCGGGCTTCCCGCGTTTTTCCTGCGATTTACGAATCTCATGTCTTCTACACCCACTTTTCAGGAAGTCATCCTGCGTCTCCAGTCTTTCTGGAACAAACACGGCTGCGCCCTGCTGCAGCCCTACGATATGGAAGTCGGCGCCGGTACCAGCCACACCGCCACTTTCCTGCGCGCCATCGGTCCTGAGCCGTGGAAAGCCGCCTACGTGCAGCCGTCGCGCCGGCCGAAGGATGGCCGTTACGGCGAAAATCCGAACCGCATGCAGCACTACTATCAGTACCAGGTCGTGCTCAAACCCGCGCCGGACAACATCCTCGACCTCTACCTCGGCTCGCTGGCGGCGCTTGGTTTCGATCTGAAGAAAAACGATGTGCGCTTCGTCGAAGACGACTGGGAAAACCCGACGCTCGGCGCCTGGGGGCTGGGCTGGGAAGTGTGGATGAATGGCATGGAGGTGACGCAGTTTACGTACTTTCAGCAGGTGGGCGGCATCGACTGCCGGCCGATTACCGGCGAAATCACCTACGGCCTGGAGCGCCTGGCGATGTACCTGCAAGGCGTTGAGAACGTCTTTGATCTGGTGTGGACCGAGGGGCTGACTTATGGCGATGTCTATCACCAGAACGAAGTCGAGCAGTCGGCCTACAATTTCGAGCATTCCGATGCCGATTTTCTGTTCAGCGCCTTTTCCGCGCACGAAAAAGAAGCGCAACTGCTCGTGCGTGAGCAACTGGCGCTGCCGGCCTACGAGCAGGTGCTGAAAGCCGCGCACACCTTCAATCTGCTCGATGCGCGCGGCGCCATTTCCGTCACCGAGCGCGCCGCCTACATCGGCCGCATCCGCAACCTGGCGCGCAGTGTCGCGCAAAGCTACCTCGACTCGCGTGCGCGCCTCGGCTTCCCGCTCGCGCCGCGCGACTGGGCCGATGAAGTCCTGGAAAAACTCGCTGAACAGAACGCCAAGAAAGCTGCCTGACATGAGTACAAACAATCTGCTCGTCGAACTGTTCGTCGAAGAATTACCACCGAAAGCGCTGAAGAAACTCGGCGAAGCGTTTGCCTCGACGCTGGCCGAAGCGCTCATCGGCGCTGACCTGGCGGCCGCCGATGCACGCGTTACCGCCTACGCCACCCCGCGCCGCCTGGCGGCTCATATCACGAACGTGCTGTCCGTCGCGCCGGAGCGCGCCGTCTCGACGCGACTGATGCCCGCCTGCGTCGGCCTTGATGCAGCCGGTCAGGCAACGCCCGCCCTGCGCAAAAAACTGGCCTCGCTCGGACTGGAGGCTGCCGATGTATCACGGCTGCGCCGAGCACACGACGGCAAGGTCGAGGCGCTGTTTCACGATAGCCGCGCGCCCGGCGCAACGCTGGCCGACGGCCTGCAGAAAGCGCTCGATACGGCGATTGCGGCTTTGCCGATCCCCAAGGTGATGGCCTACCAGCTACACGCACACTGCGCGCAGCCGGGCTGGACGACCGTGCATTTTGTCCGCCCGGCACACGGACTGGTCGCGCTGCATGGCCGCGATGTCGTGCCGGTCTCGGCGCTGGGGCTGACTGCCGGACGTACGACGCATGGCCACCGCTTTGAAGCCGACGCCGATCCGCTCGATATTGCCGATGCCGACGCCTATGCCGCGACGCTGAAGGAACAAGGTGCCGTCATTGCCAGTTATGAAGAACGTTGCCAAGAGATCGTTCGCCAGCTCCGCAGCCAAGCCAACGCGCTGAAATGTCGCCTTGAAGTCGAGCCTGCCCATTTGACCGATGGGGCGCCGGAAGCCGAATTGCTGGAAAATCCGCTCGTTCAGGAAGTCACCGCACTGGTCGAATGGCCAAATGTCCTGCCCGGCCAGTTCGAGGAAACCTTTCTTGAAGTGCCGCAGGAATGCCTGATTCTGACGATGAAGGCCAACCAGAAATATTTCCCGCTACTCGACGACGCCGGGCGACTGACCAACCATTTCCTGATCGTCGCCAACATCCGCCCGGACGATGCCAGCGCCGTGATCGAAGGCAACGAGCGCGTCGTCCGCCCGCGCCTGGCCGACGCCAAATTCTTCTTTGACCAGGATCGCAAGAAAACGCTGGAAAGCCGCATTCCGGAGCTGGACAAGGTTGTCTACCACAATAAACTGGGGACACAGGGCGAACGCTCGCTGCGCGTTGCCGCGCTTGCCAAGGCCATCGCCGAGAAACTCGGCGGCGCGCTGGCGCAGCCGGTGGAACGCGCCGCAAGTCTTGCCAAGGCCGATCTGCTCACCGGCATGGTCGGCGAGTTCCCTGAGCTGCAAGGCATCATGGGGCGTTACTACGCTCTGCACGATGGGCTGGCGCCTGAAATTGCCGACGCCATTGAAGACCATTACAAACCCCGCTTCGCCGGCGACGAGCTGCCACGCGGCCAGGTCGGCACCATCGTGGCACTGGCCGACAAGCTGGAAACGCTGGTGGGTCTGTTCGGCATCGGCCAGACGCCGACCGGCGATAAGGATCCCTTTGCTTTGCGCCGCCATGCGCTGGGCGTCATCCGCATGCTGATCGAAAAAGATTTACCGCTTGAAGTGTCGTCCATCATCGAAATGGCGCGTGAAGTACACAACGACGAAGCGATTCAACGGGCTGCGCACAAGGCCGCAGCAGGTGGAGGTACATCTGTATTTACATCACGAAAACCGTTCGATCCAACAACCTCTCGGCAAGTACTCGATTTCATCTACGAGCGCCTGGCCGGGGTGTTGCGCGAGCAAGGCTATTCGGCGCAGGAGGTCGACGCGGTGCTGAGCCAGCGGCCGCAGCATCTGGCGGGCGTTGCCGCCCGGCTTGCCGCCGTGCGCGCCTTTTCGGCGCTGCCAGAAGCCGCCGCGCTGGCCGCCGCCAACAAGCGCGTGAGCAATATTCTGAAAAAGGCTGGGCCGTCCGTGACGGACGATGCCAACGTCGATCCGGCGCTGCTGCGCGAGTCTGCCGAGCAGGCATTGGCTGCGGCGCTGGCCGAAGCGCGGCCCAAGGCCGACGCCGCCTTCGAGCAGGGCGACTATACGGCGTCACTGCAAGCGCTGGCGGTTTTGCGTGCGCCGGTCGATGCCTTCTTTGCCGACGTGATGGTCAATGCCGATGATCCGGCGCTCAAGGCCAACCGGCTGGCGCTGCTTGCCGCGCTGCATGCGGCGATGAACCGCGTTGCCGACTTGTCGCGCTTGCAGTCGGCCTAAGCCATGTACGGCGGACGGGGCGCGCACGGGAGGCGCGGAACGGACCAGGCACCGCGTGTGGTCGGCATCCCGCAGGCGGGCCGCTTGCTGCCTGAATGCCCAATGCGCCGCACTGTTTCTCCAGCGAGCGGACCGCGCAAAGCATCCGCCGCTCCTTGTCAATTTCCGCAGATTTTCCCATGAAGCTCATCATTCTCGACCGCGACGGCGTCATCAATCATGACTCCGAGCGCTTTATCAAGTCGCCCGCCGAATGGCGCGCCATTCCCGGCAGCCCGGAAGCCATTGCCCGGCTCTCCCAGGCGGGCTACCGCGTCGTCGTCGCCACCAACCAGTCGGGCATCGGCCGCGGCCTGTTCGACATGGAAACGCTCAACGCCATCCACACCAAAATGCATCAGACAGTGCAGGCCGCTGGCGGGCGTATCGACGCTATTTTTTACTGCCCGCACGCTGCCGACGCCAAATGCGACTGCCGCAAGCCGAAACCGGGCATGCTCAAGCAGATTGCCGCCTGTTTTAATGCCGACCTGACCGGTGTTTTTGCTGTCGGCGATTCGCTGCGCGATCTGGAAGCCGCCGTTAGCGCCGGTGCCAGCCCGGTGTTGGTACTGACCGGCAAGGGCGAAAATACCTATGCCAACGAGACCCTGCCTGCGGGTACCCAGGTGTTCGACGATCTCGCACAGGTGGTCGACGCGATGCTCATGGCGGAGAAAAAAGCGGAAAAAGCGGAAAAAGCAGAGAAGGCAGAAAAAGCAGAAAGGGCCGAGAAGGCCGAAAAAACCGAGAGAACAGAAAGCAAAAGCGAAAAGGTGGAAAGAAAAACCTGAGGCTCGCCTCGTCACCAGAACGGATCGTACCCAACCATGATTGCCTTGTTCCGTACGCTAATTTTTGCACCGCTGGCCATTCTTGCCACGCTGATTGCCAGCGTGCTGGTGTTGCTGACGGCCGTCTTCCCCATGTGTGTGCGCTTTGCCATTATCCGTGTCTGGTACACCGTCGTGCTTGGCCTGTGCAAGACGGTACTCGGCCTGCGCTATCGCCTGCTCGGCCGCGAGCATATTCCGCCCGGCGCCTGCGTTGTGCTCGCCAAACATGAGTCGGCCTGGGAAACCATCGCCTTACAGCAGATTTTTCCTCCTGTCGTTTTTGTCCTCAAGAAATCTTTGCTGAACATCCCGATTCTCGGCTGGGCATTTATCGCCGTGCGGATGATTTCGATCGACCGCAAAGCGGGCCGCGACGCTTTGCGGCAAGTCGCCGAACAAGGCCAAAAACGGCTGGCGGAAGGCATTTCTGTCGCGATCTTTCCTGAGGGGACGCGCACATTGCCTGGTGAAATCCGGCGATTCAAGCCCGGCGGCGCATACCTGGCCGTCAGCGCGGGCGCTGTGGCCGTGCCAGTTGCACACAATGCCGGTGATTTCTGGAGCAAGCGCTTCGCTAAGCGGGCGGGCGAAATTATCGTCAGCGTCGGCCCGCCCATTGATCCGAAAGGTAAAACCGCAGAAGAGGTCAATCGCCTTGCCGAAGCGTGGATTAGCGCAGAAATGCAGCGCATTGCGCCGTACCGCAATCGTCGATGAGCATCGATTTTCTGGGTGGTGGCACTGCGTTACGGGAAACGGTCGAGTTTCGCGGTAACAGACGCTGCCGCGCCGCGATAGGGGCGCAATAGTCGATCGACACGGTATGCCGCAACGAACCGAACATTCTCTGGAATTGCCTTTCCCGGATCGGGCAGTGCGCCCGGCAGGGGAAACGCTGCACACCATTGTTCTGCATGATCGCATCGTGCCTTACTCGCTGCGCCGCAGCCGCCGGCGCAGCATCGGTCTGTCCATCGACGAGCGTGGCCTGCGTGTCGGCGCGCCTTTGCGTGCGGCACTGAGCGAAATCGAAGCCCTGATTTGCCGGCATGGCGACTGGGTTGCGCAAAAACTCGATGAATGGTGTGCCCGCCGCACGCCGCCACAGGCCATCACCGACGGCGCAACAGTTCCCTACCTGGGCGGCACGCTCAGACTGCATTTGATGCAGGGCGGCAACCAGATTCGCTGGGAAGAATACGGTGCGGGAGCCTTGAAAGCCGATGACACCCGCGAAGATGGCGCCGATAGCCTGCATGTTGTCGATGGCGGTGCGCCGCACCTGATACTGGCCGCACGCACGCCGGACGATGCAGCACGCCTGCTTGAGCGCGCCCTGCGGCGACGCGCCATGGCGATTTTCCGGAAACGGCTGGCGCATTTTGCCCGCCAGTTTGGCTTGCCCGTACCGCCACTGGCCTTGAGTGCCGCGCGTACACGCTGGGGAAGCTGTAGTCTGCGCACCGGCATCCGGCTTAACTGGCTGATTCACTATCGGCAGGCATTGATCGACTACGTGATCATCCACGAACTGGCGCACCTGCGCGAAATGAACCACAGTGTGCGCTTCTGGGCCATTGTCGAGCGCTACTGCCCGAATTACCGCCAATTGCGCGAGGAGCTGAAACGCCTGACGATACGCGCTCCCTGACGCGCTGATTGCAGAAGAATCATGCCTCACCGGCCGCTAGAAGCATCATTGAGCGGCCAAGCGATAGCTTGACTCAGGTCTTACGGTTATTTACGGCGCGGTCGCGCCACGATGCCGATAATCAGCAGACAAAACGCGATGATGGGCAGATTGCCCCCGCGTACATAAGGTGTTGCGCCGGTATGGGCGCGTACTTCGCCGGTCAAGGCACCGCGTGTGAACGGCGGCAGTGCCGCGGCGATATCGCCGTTGGCGCTGACAATAGCAGTCATTCCGGTATTGGTGGCGCGCAGCATGACGCGGCCGGTTTCGAGTGCGCGCAGCCGGGCGATTTGCAAATGCTGCGCCGGCGCAAGCGAGTCGCCGAACCAGGCGACGTTGGAGAGATTGACGAGCAGATGGGCTTCGGGCAGGGCGCGTGCGATCTCTTCGCCAAAGGCATCCTCATAGCAGATGTTCGGGGCGATTTTCAGCGCGCCAAGGCGCAGCGGTGATTGCTGTGGGCTGCCGGCGATGAAGTCGGACATGGGAATTTCCGCCAGATCCATGAACCAGTGAAAACCGGGCGGAACGAATTCGCCGAAAGGAACGAGGTGAACCTTGTCGTAGCGTTGCAGGCCGCCATTGTCGTGACCATTTCCAAGGGCGATGGCGCTGTTGGCATAATTGCTGCCATCGTGGGTGGGAATGCCGAAAATCAGCATGCCGTGTTCGCGTTGTGCCAGCCTGTGCAGGGCGTCGAGGTAGTCTGCCGGCACCTGTTCGAGCAGACTGGGAATGGCGGTTTCCGGCAATACGGTGAGTTGTGCCGGATGCGCGTGCGCCAACTGATGGTAGATGCGCAAGGAATCGTGCAGACGCTCCGGCCGCCATTTCATCTCCTGCGGAATGTTGCCTTGCAGCAGGGCGACGCGGATGGGTTGGCCGATCGGCTGTGTCCATTCGATAAGGCGCAACAGGCTGCCGCAGAGAAGCGTTAGGGCGAGGGTCAGCATGATTGGCAGCGATTGCCGGAAAATCTGCAAGCGGTTTGCGCCCGTTGCCGTGCCCTGAAAGACAACGCGGCCGCAGACTACGGCAAGCAGTGCGCCGAGCCAGGCGCTTAGCCAGGAAAGGCCGTAGACGCCGACTATCGGCGCGAAGCCGGATAAAGGGCTCGGCGGCGTTTGGCTATAACCGATCGCCAGCCAGGAAAACCCGGTAAACAGCCGGCCGCGCAGCCATTCCATCAACGTCCATAGCGCAGCGAACAGCAGCGTGCGTCGTAGGGTTTGCCAACCCGTCTGCACATCCACCCCAGAAAAATTCCCCCGGCCGGTTAACAGGACGAATAGCGCGCCGACCAGCGCTGGGTAGAGGGCGAGATAAGCGCAGAACAGGACGGTGGCGAGTGCCGCCAGCGGCATAGCCATGCCGCCGAAAACGCTGAGGCTGACGTAGACCCAGGAGACGCCGCCCAGGAAAAAACCAAAGCCAAAAATGCCGCCGATCAGGGCGCCATGCCGCCAGTGATACATTTCAGCGCGGTCGAGCAAGAGGTAAAGGCCACCCAGCGCCACAAAAACTAACGGAAAAAGTTCAAGCGGCGCAAAGGCCGGCACGCCCGCCAGACCGACGAGAAATGCGGCGGCTAGAGATTTGCGTGAGAGGGCGCGTTTTGCGGCTTCAGTGGCCATCATTCTGTGGGCGCGGGTTCATCCGGCGTATCGGCGCTGGTCATGCTGTCAGCAGCATCGCCAGCGAGGCGGCTGGCGAACAGGGTATGCAGGCGGCGGCTGTCGGCACGCAGTACCTGAAAGCGGATGCCGTCGATGTCGATCAGCTCGTTGCGCCGGGGAACATGCCCCGCGTGATTCAGGACGAGGCCGCCGATCGTGTCGCACGCATCGCTGCTGAACTGAACACCCAACGCCGCATTGAAGTCCTCGATACTGGTTCGCGCCTTGATGCGGTAGCGCCCGCGCCGATCGATCTGGATGTTGTCCGCCGCTTCGTCAAAGTCGTATTCGTCCTCGATATCGCCGACAATTTGCTCGAGCACGTCCTCGATCGTAATCAGGCCGCTGACCCCCGCGTATTCATCAACGACGATCGCCATGTGATTATGCGAAACGCGGAATTCGCGCAACAGGACATTGAGGCGCTTCGTTTCGGGAATGAATACCGCTGGGTGCAGCCAGTCGTGCAAATTGACATTTTTCCCCGGCGGCATGCGCAGCAGATCCTTGGCGATGAGGATGCCGAGCACATTGTCGCGGCCGCCCTCGATAACCGGAAAACGTGAATGGGCGGTGCGGTTGATCTGCACAATGATTTTTTCGAATGGATCGTCGATGGCGACAACCTGCATCATGGCGCGTGGCACCATGATTTCGCGCACGCTGATTTCCGAAGCGGCCAGCGCGCCTTCGATAATTGACAGGGCGTCAGCATCGAGCAGCTTGCGTTCGTGTGCCGAGTGCAGCAATGCCATCAGTTGTGCGCGGTCTTCCGGCTCGCGCAGGAGCAGCGAAGACAGGCGTTCGAAAAAAGTCGGACGCTCGTGTTCCATGACCGCTATATGCCGCCGATACAGCGCGCTTTATTCCGGCGCATTACCGCTCGTCTCCGTAAGGATCGGCAAAGCCGAGCGCGGCGAGTAGCGCGCGTTCCTTGTCTTCCATGCGTTGCGCTTCGGCGGCCTGTTCGTGGTCGTAACCTTGCAGATGCAGCATGCCGTGCACGATTAGGTGGGCGTAATGCGCCTGGGCAGTTTTATTCTGTTCGGCAGCTTCACGGGTAACGACGGGGGCGCAGATGACGAGATCGCCGCAAATGACGGGTTCGCGCGCATAGGGGAAAGAAAGAATATTAGTTGCGTAGTCCTTGCCGCGGTAGGTGTGGTTGAGTTCGCGACCTTCGGCTTCGTCGACGAAGCGTACGACAATCTCACCCCCGCGCGGCCTATCGACATCGAGCGCGGCGCGCGCCCAGCGGCGGATGTCAGTACGTGTGGGGAGGGTGTGTGTTGCCGCTTCTCCGTGTGGGTTGGCACAGGCGTATTGCACGCTGAGATTGAGTCTGCGCGATACGTGCGTTTTATCGTCGGGAACGTTCATGATTTGCGTCTTGCGTCCGATGTGGGTCTGGATGCCTTACCCCCGTTTTTATTGGCGCTGTCGCCGGTTTCCATTTTTTCCAGCGCGATTGCGTGGGCTTCATAGGCCGAAACGATGCGCGCGACGAGCGGGTGGCGGACGACATCTTCTTTCTGGAATTCGGTAAAGGCGATGCCGCGCACGTCGCGCAGAATGAGGCTGGCTTCTAGCAGGCCGCTCTTCTGGCCGTGCGGCAGGTCAATTTGTGTAATGTCGCCGGTGACGACGGCTTTGGCGCCGATGCCGATGCGCGTCAGGAACATTTTCATCTGCTCAGGCGTCGTGTTCTGCGCTTCGTCAAGGATGATGAAGGCATGGTTGAGCGTGCGTCCGCGCATGTAGGCAAGTGGAGCAATTTCGATGGCATTGCGCTCGAACAGGCGCGTCACCTTATCGAAGCCCATCAGGTCGTAGAGCGCATCGTAGAGCGGCCGTAAATAGGGATCGACCTTTTGTGCCAGATCGCCGGGCAGAAAACCAAGGCGTTCGCCTGCTTCAACGGCGGGACGAGTGAGGACGATGCGCCGCGCTTGCTCGCGTTCAAAGGCGTCGATGGCCGAGGCAACGGCAAGGTAAGTCTTGCCGGTACCGGCCGGGCCGATGCCAAAGGTGATGTCGTGGGCCTGAATCTGTTTAAGGTATTCGACCTGGCGCGGCGTGCGGCCGTGCAGATCGGTCTTGCGCGTCATCAGCGCTGGGAAATCATCGGCGCCGTGTTCGCGCCGTTCCGGGCGATTGGCCAGCTCGATCAAGCCGAGTTGGATTTCGTCGATGGACAGTTCATTCTTGGCGCGTGCATACAGGGTTTGCAGTGCTTCAGATGCTTTAGCAAGCCGCGCTGTCTCGCCGCGCAAGGTAAAGTGTTCGCCACGGCGCGCGATGGAAACATCGAAGGCGGTCTCGATCTGGCGCAGGTTTTCGTCGAGTGCGCCGCAGAGGTTGGCAAGCTGGGCGTTATTGACCGGTGAGAGTTTGAGTTCGACAGCGCGCGATCGGACGCTGGCAGGTGATTGCGGCCGATTGGCGGATTGGGCGGTTTTTCTGTTCATACTTCGCGGGTCAGGACTTCGCCGCGCAGGGAGTGCGGCATGGCCGAGACGATGCGCACGTCGATGAAACGGTTGACCAGGCGCGGGTGGCCGGCAAAGTTGACGACGCGGTTGTTGTCAGTGCGGCCGGCAAGCTCGCCCGCCCCCTTTTTTGAGACGCCTTCGACAAGTACGCGCTGGACCGTGCCGACCATCGACTGCGAAACGGCTTGTGCCAGCGCGTCGATGCGTTTTTGCAGGCGCATCAGGCGTTCGAGTTTGATATCTTGCGGCGTGTCGTCGGTCAGCTCGGCGGCCGGTGTGCCAGGGCGGGCGCTGTAAATGAAGGAGAAAGAGGCGTCGAAGCCGACATCATCGATCAGGCGCATCGTTTTTTCAAAATCTGCGGCCGTTTCGCCGGGGAAACCGACGATGAAGTCGGAAGACAGCGAAATGTCGGGCCGCACCGCGCGCAGTTTGCACACGAGGCTTTTATAT
>ERZ772967.1520-NODE-1520-length-15827-cov-4.038106_pt1 | contig 15827 bp, 6 predicted proteins | sample MGYA00511677_ERZ772967 | MGnify/ENA primary metagenome ERZ772967 (study PRJEB29015, sample SAMEA2737931) | human oral metagenome | biome: human oral; feature: human-associated habitat; material: dental | place: China | collected 2146 ...
GCTTCGACCCGAAAGAGCGAGTCAAACTTTTCCAGATGTACTTTCTCCGGGAAGAACCAGTACGGCTCTTCCGCTTCGTCGAACATCAGCCATTCTGCAGTCACGACTTTATACCGGGTAATCCCCGAATCGGATACCATCGTCACGATTTGAGTCGCTTTCATCGTGTAGGAATTATTCGGATCAAACCCGACATCAACGATTTCTTTCTTCTCGCCGCCACACGAAACGAGAGCGCATAAAAAAGGCATAGCAACCACTCCAAAGAGGATTGCTATGCGAGATTTGTTGCTTGAGTGCAGATGCGTCATTCCGCGTTTTTATCTTACCGTCGTCTGTTCACCGATCCAGCCTCCGATCATAAAGCTTTGACCTTTATTGAGGTCAGGATGCATGAATACTTCTTCCGTCGTGGGAAAGTAAGAGCTGTAGGTTGCAATCAGCGACGAAGCCTCACTGGCTACGGAAGGATCAACCGAACGAGCTTTCTGAAACTTATCTACGGCGGCATAATAAACGCATTTTTTCTTCACCGGATCGTCGGGAAAGATGCTGGAGGCCGTCGCAGCATAGGCCTTTCCGATCATAATATACGCCTTTCCGTTATTCGGATTAATGCTCAGCGTCTTGTTGCAGAAATTACGCATTTTCTGATACGACCGCTGTTCAAACGCAATAGCCGCGAGCGTAAAGAATACGTTTTCCTTCATTTCGTTATCGGTTGCCATTTCGGCCGCTTCGTTGAAATAGCGCTCCGCTGCATCGTAGTCTTTCTTTTTCACAGACTGTTTGCCCATGCCCCAGGCTATTTCCGCTGTTTTTTCCTTCTGATAAGCATATTCGGAAGCCGCAAAATAAGCATCGATTTCCTGGCATCCGGCTCTTCTCATGAGCGTAATCGTTTCTTTAAGAAAATCCAGATTATCCTTATTGGCCTCGATCTGATCAGCATAGATATTTTGCAGGGTCTCGCAATCGGCAGCTCCGCTACCCGAAAAGCCTTTTTCCATACCGGCTTTCATGGCCGTCAGATTGTCTACCAGCTTCTGATTGCCAGCAGCCTGCGCCGCCTTAATCTGGCTGTCAAATATAGACGATACCGTCACGAAGTCCTGAACAAATTTCGCTTTGTGACCCGCTTCATCCTTCTCCATCATCTTGTGCGAAGCAAACATATATTGAGACAGCGCCAATTCATCCGTTTTTTCTTTATATTCATCCAAAATCCGACTCAACCATCCGTATACCATCGGGATATCAGCCTGCTCGCCTTTGAGGCGCAGGTAATCCTGCGTTTTACGGGCGGTAATCCAGTCTTTTCCGTATTTACCGTCGTTCCCGAAATATTGGATACGCTTATCGTATACGGCCATCAAGTCGTTGATAAGCGCATCTCTTTTGGTGGCATCTTTTTCCTGCTCGATCTGCCAATTCACGATACGAACCCCATAGAGGTAAATATCTTTGGTCGCAGCCGGACATTCTTCGTAGGCAATCTTCCAGGACGGATAAGCATCCTGATAATTGTTTACCTTGGCATAAGGAACAAACAGACTGATGTTTGTCAGGCAGCGAATGCTGTCTTCACCCGAACCGTATCTTGTTCCGTTATCCACTCCTTTCTGTGCATAGGCACCTGCTACTGCCACCCAGAGACCGGCGACAACTAAAATTCCTTTCATTTTCATCTCTATACTGTTTTTTATGTTCCACAAATCAAAAAACCAAACTCCCCATCAATCTTGTTTAAATTTAAAGAACCAATATTCATTAAAGGTATAGCTGACGGTAAACCGGAGATACTGCTCATTGATCAGCGTTTTACTGTCCGGTATTATTTTGACATACTCGAACGAGGCATTGATAAACGAACGATTGTCCAACATGGGAAAACCTACTCCCAATGTCGCTCCGTATTCCTTATAGCCGCTGCCGTTCACTTTCAGATATGAATTGCCGTAATGCAATCCGGCGCGATAACGGATGCGGTTCAGATACGAACGGGTGAAGTTGTTCGGTATATACTCTCCTCCGAGAGCGACGCGGAGACGATCTTTAAAGTCGTCGCTACGATTGAAAAACTTTGCACCCGACCATTCCTGATAAGCAACATCGGCGGCCAGAATCATTTTGTAATCTTTGGTGTAGGAGAGACCGAAACCGTACGAATGAGGGATATCGAAACCCTGATTGCGCAACGTATCCCCCTCTATCGTTCGCTCAAAATATTCGGAATTGCTGACCACATCGTAGGCTGTCGTCTTCAGGCGACGTTTCGGCGAATAAACCAATCCGAATGTCAACCGGTCTGTTTTCGTCAGCGGATGGGTGTATTGCATCCCCACATCGTATTTCAGATTATGTACGACCAGTTTATTCAACCGATATACCGGAATATTCAGATTCGTTGAACTCTGATGGTTGATATTGCCGAACATATAACTTACGTTCGCTCCGACTGAAAGACGCTTCTTCCATATCTCAATAGACAATCCTCCATACACTTCGTTTAATCCGCCCGTACCGGAAAACACATCTGTATAGCCTTCTTTGCCTTGGCTCGGTGCCATATAATCATATCCGACGGATGAATATGGAAGGATGCCAAAACTCACTGCCAAGCGTTTATGTAATCGGAACTGCATTGCAGCGTATTCAAAGCTTCCGTTCAAATCGTTTTGTTTGCGTTGTCCGTCATCGAACCATGACATTTGCGCCGTGGCTCCCACATCGAAGAGAAACGTGAGCGAGTCCATGCTCGTATACGAAGCGGGATTCATCGGGTTAATCTGTTTCGAAGAGCGCAGCCCGTAGCCTGTCCCTCCCATGGAGCGGCCGGCTCCGAACGAACGGTCGGACAACATGCCATACCCGTAGCGCGTATACGGTGAACGCGTGCCGTTTTGTGCAAACAGCGACATACTTAAGCTGACAAGGATGACAAAAATCAATCCTGATCTACTATTCTTCAACATTATATTTATTATTCGATTTGATCCGATACATATTATATTTGAAGTTGCAAAGATGGAATTTTTCAGGCGTCTTTCAAAATAAAACATGTCACGGCCCGTTAAAAAAAATAAAAACAACAGATTCTCTTCGTTTCAATCCATCTTTTTTCGCTGGTATACGCATGATTTTGTAATCATTTCATCAGAATTATACGAAAGACGAAGCGAGGTCGCTATGCGCGGGTTTCTCACACGATGTCTCGATCGGACAGTTTGGCCTACGAATCCTCGCCCTCTGTTTCCGTTAAAAAAACTATCTTTGCAGACTTTATAACGTGATGATACATCACATCAAGTATCCGGAACGAGTCGGGAAGAAATGTTTTTTATCACATGATCACATGGTCACGAACAAAATAAAGAAGAACATGTTAAAAAGAAAACGAAACCTGCATTACGGGAAAGGGCTACTGGCAGTTTTTTTACTCTCCATCTCCCTTACCATCAACGGACAGGAGGCTGATTCAGGCCACCGAATCCGCATCAGTCTGCTGACATGCTCACCTGGCGGCGAGGAAGCGTACACGCTCTACGGTCACACCGCCATACGCATTCAGGGAACCTCCGAAGAGAAAGGCCCTACCCGCATGTTGGACTATGTATTCAATTACGGTATTTTCGATTTTTCCAAGCCGAATTTTATTTATCGCTTTGCGCGTGGTGAAACGGATTACATACTCGGTGTCATGGACTTCGAAACCTATCTGCACGAATACCGAATGCGCGGCAGCGAGGTGTGCGAACAAGAACTCAACCTTGACTCGACCGAACAGACAGCACTACTCCAAGCACTCACCGTTAACGCACTTCCCGAAAATCGGGTATATCGGTACAATTTTTTCTTCGATAACTGTGCCACTCGTCCGGCCGTGATGATCGAGCAGGCTGTTCGTGGAAAGATCGCCTATGCCGAACGGCCGGACGAAGAGTCATTTCGCGACATGATCAATGATTGCACGCGTAATCACCCATGGATCACGTTTGGCTGTGATCTGGCACTGGGCAGCCCAACCGACCGTACCATGACGCAACGCGAGTCTCTCTTCATCCCGGCACGCCTGAAAGAGGCCTTTGCAGAGGCCTGGATCATCCGCCCCGACGGCTCGAAGCGTCCGCTTGTCTCAGCCACCCATATCCTGACCGAAGAAGTGGAAAACGCACCGGAAACGACTTTCTTTACCCCACTCGTATGCGGTCTGATTTTTTTTGCTGTCATCGCATTACTAAGCCTTATCGAAACCCGTAAAAAGACTTACTTCCGATGGCTCGATGTCGGGCTCTTCTTCATTGCCGGAGCAGCCGGTTGCGTACTGTTCTTCCTCAGCTTTCTCTCCGTGCATCCCTGCATGTGGCCGAACATCTCGCTCGGCTGGTTGCATCCGCTTCATGGGGTCGGGGCTATCGTGATGGCGGTGAAAAAACTTAACAAAGCCGCATATTGTTACCATTTTATTAACTTTGCAGCGCTTTGCGCAGTGCCGTTCGGATGGATTTTCCTCCCTCAGCACCTGAACATCGCTTTTATTCCGTTGATGCTAAGTTTAATGTTACGCTCCGGAAGATACTTGATAAGAAGAAAGACAAAACATTTCGAATGATAAAATTCATCTCCTCTCTGATTGCAATTCTGGCGGTAGGCAACCTCCAAGCGCAACAGCGTGCCCCGAAGTTCGTTGTGTGCATCACCGTCGATCAGCTGCGCGGCGACTACATCGAATATTTCTACAACACCTTCGGCGAACGCGGATTCAAACGCCTTCTCAACGAAGGAGCCGTATATCACAATGTCCGTTTCGGGTTTAGCAACGTCGATCAGGCAACGGCTTTCGCCACCCTCTTCACCGGTGCCTACCCATGTACGCACGGCATCACCGGCAGTCTACACTACGATTTCGAAAAAGCCAAGGAAGTTTCGCCACTCTATGATCCCGACTTTCTCGGCAATTATACGCGTGACCATTACTCACCCAGGAGGCTGCTGGCGGCAACAATCGGCGACGAGCTGAAAATCGCTTCGAAAGGACGAAGCGAAGTTTACGCCATCGCACCCGATGCCGAAAGTGCGATTCTCTCGGCCGGACATGCGGCCAACGGCGCTTTCTGGCTCGATAACTACAACGGCAAGTGGGCTACCACAACCTACTACAAAGGTGTGCCGTGGTATGTGGAAAAATACAACAACGGAAGCGAATCGCTGCCTGCACGGTTAAGCACGCTCGTATGGCAACCGTCGCTGCCGGTCGGCAAATACGACGCACTGCCTTATGTGCAGGAGAACACTTCGTTTCAGCACACGTTCAAAGCGAATACCGTAGGATGTTATCCTGACCTGAAGACTTCGCCTTACGGCAATAAGGAAGTGAACAGATTAGCGGCTCAGTTCCTCGAATATGGGGCATTCGGAACCCGTCAGACCCCCGATATGCTATCTATCACGTTCTATGCCGGAAATTTTCGTGATATGTCCGGCAAAGAATATAATCGCGAGATTCAAGACACATATCACCAACTAGACAAAGACCTCGAACAATTGCTCGACTTGATCGACAAAAAGGTCGGTCTCTCCCAAACACTCGTCGTGCTTTCGGGCACAGGCTACTTCAAGAACGAGGAAACCCTCCCGGACGAAATGGAACTTGCCGGCGGAGAATTCCACCCTAAACGTTGCATGGCACTGCTGAACATGTATCTGATGGCTATCTACGGTCAGAAAAACTGGATCGACGGATTTTACAACAACCAAGTCTATCTCAACCGTAAAACGATCGAAGACGCCAAAATCGATCCGGCGGAATTTGAAAATAAGGCGGCGGAATTTCTGCGCGAGTTCAGCGGCGTGGAACGTGTCACCACCGATATGGCGCTGCGTTCGGGCACGTGGAACGAGGAAATGGCCGACTTTCATCGCGGGACGTATCACACGGGACGCGGTAATCTGCTGATTTCGCTTCAACCGGGCTGGAGAATCCGCGACGAAGAAAACCCGAACGAAAAACCCCACATCATCCGGAACAACGCGGTACCGATGCCGGCAATCTTCTTCGGATGCGGCATCAAACCGCAACATATTTACCGCGAAATCAAAGCGACGGAAATCGCTCCGACCGTCACACACGTACTGCGTATCCGTCCGCCGAATGCCTGCGACAAATACCCGCTTCCCGAAATCCGGCAACAGTAAGGGTTCGTTTTTCGGATTTCACACCAAACATCTATTAACAACTAAGAAATTAACAAATACAACGATATGGGATTTAACGAAATAATGACGAAGTTGTTCGGCAACAAGTCACAACGAGATTTAAAAGAAATTACGCCTTACGTAGATAAGATCAAGGCGGCTTACCCGGCCATTGAAGCGCTCTCGCATGATGAACTGCGCGCCCGTTCGGCAGACATCCGCAAGCGCATACGGGATTACGTGAGCGAAGAGAAAAAACGCATCGAAGAATTGCGTAAGGGAATCGACGAAAAAGAACTGGAAGAACGCGAAACGATCTGGGCGGAAGTAGATGAAATCGAAAAGAAGATTGCCGATCAGTATGAAAAAGTGCTGGAAGAGGTGCTGCCCGAAGCCTTTGCCATCGTCAAGGATACGGCGCGTCGTTTCGTGCAAAACGAAGAGATTACGGTCACAGCGACGGATTTCGATCGTGACTTGGCGGCCGGCCATGACTTCGTACGCATCGAAGGCGACAAGGCGATCTATCAGAACCATTGGATAGCCGGAGGCAACGAGGTGAAATGGGACATGGTGCACTACGACGTCCAACTCTTCGGCGGTGTCGTGCTGCACAAAGGAAAGATTGCCGAAATGGCTACCGGTGAAGGAAAGACGCTCGTAGCTACACTGCCCGTCTTTCTCAACGCCCTTACCGGCGAAGGCGTACATGTGGTGACGGTCAACGACTACCTCTCGAAGCGTGACTCGGAGTGGATGGGACCGCTTTACATGTTTCACGGGCTGTCGGTCGATTGCATTGACAAGCACCAGCCGAACTCCGACAGCCGGCGCAAGGCTTATCTGGCCGACATCACATTCGGGACGAACAACGAATTCGGCTTCGATTACCTGCGCGACAACATGGCCATCAGCCCGCAAGACCTCGTACAGCGCAAACATAACTACGCGATTGTCGACGAGGTGGACTCGGTCTTGATCGACGATGCGCGTACACCGTTGATTATCTCCGGTCCCGTGCCCAAAGGCGAAGAACAACTCTTCGACGAATACCGCACGAAGGTAGAAACCGTTGTCAACGCCCAGAAGAACTTGTGTACGAAGCTCCTCACTGAAGCCAAATCGAAGATGGCAAGCGACGACAAGAAGATACACGAAGAAGGAACGCTCCTGCTCTATCGCTCGTTCAAGGGACTGCCCAAAAACAAGGCGCTCATCAAATTCCTGAGCGAACAGGGCGTGAAAGCCAGCATGCTCAAGACCGAAGAGTTTTACATGCAGGACAACATGCGCAACATGCACCTTGTAACGGACGATCTCTATTTTGTCATCGATGAGAAAAACAACAGCATCGAGTTGACCGACAAAGGGCTCGACCTGCTGACGGGCAACATGGAAGACCCGCAATTCTTCGTGCTGCCCGACATCGCTTCGCAACTGTCGGAGATCAGCAACATGGGATTATCGGAGGCGGAGAAACAAGCCAAAAAGGACGAGTTGCTAACGAATTACTCGATCAAGAGCGAACGCGTGCACACAATCAACCAGCTGCTGAAAGCCTACACGCTTTTCGAGAAAGACGACGAATACGTAGTCATCGACGGGCAGGTGAAGATCGTCGACGAGCAGACAGGCCGTATCATGGAAGGCCGTCGTTATTCGGACGGGTTGCATCAGGCCATCGAGGCGAAAGAGCGGGTGAAGGTAGAAGCGGCGACTCAAACATTCGCGACGATCACCTTGCAGAATTATTTCCGTATGTATCATAAGCTGTCGGGGATGACCGGTACGGCCGAGACGGAGGCCGGCGAGCTTTGGAACATCTATAAATTGGATGTTGTCGTCATCCCGACGAACAAGCCGATTGCGCGTACCGACATGAACGACCGCATCTACAAGACGACCCGCGAGAAGTACAATGCGGTGATCGAAGAGATCAGCACACTGATCGAAGCTGGCCGGCCGGTGCTTGTGGGTACGACTTCGGTCGAAATTTCAGAATTGTTGAGCCGTATGCTCCACATGCGTAAGATTCCGCACAATGTATTGAATGCCAAATTACATCAGCGAGAGGCGGAGATCGTCGCATTAGCGGGACAGTCGGGCACGGTGACCATTGCCACGAACATGGCCGGTCGCGGAACCGACATCAAGCTGTCGCCGGCCGTACGTGCTGCCGGAGGATTGGCGATTATCGGTACCGAACGTCATGAGAGCCGACGCGTAGACCGGCAGTTACGCGGCCGTTCCGGACGTCAGGGCGACCCGGGATCGTCCGTGTTCTTCGTTTCGCTCGAAGATAATCTGATGCGTCTGTTCGCTTCGGAACGGATTGCCGGACTGATGGATAAACTCGGGTTCAAAGAAGGTGAAGTGCTTGAACACAGCATGCTCAGCAAGTCGGTAGAACGCGCACAGAAGAAGGTAGAGGAGAACAACTTCGGTATCCGTAAGCGTCTGCTCGAATACGACGATGTGATGAATTCGCAACGAAGCGTGATTTACACTCGCCGGCGTCATGCCCTGATGGGTGAGCGTATCGGCCTCGATGTGATGAACACGCTCTACGACACAACCACAGCACTCGTCGAACAGGCAGCAGACAGTGGTGATTTCGAAGGTTTCAAATTAGAACTTTTCCGGACATTCGCACTTGAATGCCCTGTTTCGGAAGCAACGTTCCGCGAAACAAAAACCGATCAGCTCATCAACGAGGTGTTCAATGCGGTCCTGAAACAGTATAAACGTCGTATGGAAAAGATGGCGCAAGTGGCCGATCCGGTGATCAAACAAGTGTTCGAGAGTCAGGGAGCGATGTATGAAAACATCATGATCCCAATCACCGACGGTAAACGGATGTACAACATCTCGTGCAACCTGAAAGAGGCTTACGAAACGGATTCGAGAGCCATCGTCAAAGCATTTCAGAAAGCCATCACGCTACATATGATCGATGAGTCGTGGAAAGAGCATCTGCGCGAGATGGACGACCTGCGCCAATCGGTACAAAACGCCAGCTACGAGAACAAAGACCCATTGCTGATCTACAAGCTCGAAGCGTATAACCTGTTCAAAGTCATGGTGGAGGAGATGAATAAGAAGACAGTAGCCGTACTGATGCGCGGACAGATACCCGTACGTGAAGAAGAACAGCAATCGATGCAAGTGCGCAAAGCCGCTCCCGAACGACGTACGGACATGAGCCGTTACCGGACGGAGAAAGATACGGTGAGCAGCGGCGGACGGGTCGACGGCGATCCGTTGCTTCCCAAGCCTCCGACGGGCACAGGACCGTCGCGGCAACCTCTGGAACCGGTGCGCGTGGAAAAGAAGACGGGACGGAACGACCCGTGTCCGTGCGGCAGCGGCAAGAAATACAAAAACTGCCACGGCAAAGGACTCTAAACATTCTTGTACAGTAGATATAAACTGAAGAGACGCGCCGGAAGAGGTACGTCTCTTTTCTTTCGAAAAAACGATTACATTCGGAATGATGCCCTTTACCGCCCGTATATGGATATGCCGCCTGGTGCTGACCCTCGTCGGAGGGACAGGATGTGCGACGGCGTCATACGCCCGGAGCGACGAGGTATACTTCTCGAAAATCGGTATCGAGCAGGGTCTGTCGCAGCTGTCGGTCATGAATATCTATCAGGACGAGCTGGGCACGATGTGGTTCGGCACGCGCGAGGGTGTGAATCTCTATAACGGGAGCAGCATGACCGTGTTGCAACCGAAAGAAGACGATCCGCATTCGCTGTCGGGCAATTTAATTAAAATGATCTGTGGCGACGGCAATGGCTCCATATTCATCCAGACCCAAAACGGCATCGACCGGTTCGACCTGCGCACCCGCACCCTGTCACGGGTCACCGACACCCCATACGACGCCATGGCCTACGACACCGACCGTTTGTTGCTGGCCGCGCAGAACCGTATCTTTTCCTATCGCGACGGCAAGTTCTCGCTTCTTCTCGAAATCGGCCGTACACAAACGGTCATTACGCGGATTCATACGGGTACGAACGGACGGCTCCGCATCGGCACGGTCGATTCGGGGGTCTACACGGTCGGGGCCGACGGGCAGGCCAGACCGCTTATCACGGGTTGCAGCCGCGTCTCATCGATCTACGAAGACAGCCGGCAGAATCTCTGGATCGCCACATGGCAAAACGGGCTGTACCGGATAACGCCGCACGGCACGGTCGTCAACTACCGCGAGAGCGCCGACGGACGCGCCCTGTCGTCGAACTTCGTGCGTACCGTATGCGAAGACAACAGCGGCGGAATATGGATCGGTACGAAGAACGGACTCGACCGGTTCGATACCGTCACGGAGCAGTTTACGCACTACGACTCGGAAGAGCACAACCTGCAAAAGTTATCGAACGAGTCGGTCTGGGACTTATACAAAGACCGGCAAGGTACGATTTGGGCAGGCACCTACTTCGGCGGGGTCAATTACTTCAACCCCGAGCACGACTTCTACACGTTCCATGACTTGCAAAAGGGGGTATTGAGGAACAAACCTTTTCCGGTCATCAGCCGGGTAATCGAGGCGGAAGACGGCCGGCTCTTTCTTTGCACCGAAGGCAACGGCCTCCTCTCCTACGACCCGTCGGAAAAAACCTACACCGATTATGCGGCCCTGAGACAGAAAAATATCAAGACGGCTTATTACGACCGTACACGCCGTCAGCTATGGCTCGGCCTGCATCTGGAAGGTTTGTGTATGCTCGATACGAAGACGCAACAAGTCACGTTCTACCGCAAAATCAATGCCGGTCTTTACGAATCGAATATCGTCCGGGCGATTCTTCCCTACCGCGATCTCCTGCTCGTAGCCACCTACAACGGACTCTATCTGTTCGACCCGCACACGAAGCAATTCTCCATCTTCTCCGAAGCATTGCACCGATTGGCTACCTACTTTATCGATGTGCAATCCGACTACGACGGACAGCTATGGATCGCCGGCTACGGACTCTACCGGTACGACCTGCGGACGGGAATCTGCCGGAGCTATACGCATCGCAAAGACAACCCGTCGTCGCTCAGCAACAACCAGATCAACAAAATCCTCATCGATCGCAAACGCAACGTATGGATTGCCACTAACGGAGGGGGAGTGAATCTTTACAATCCTTCGTCCGATTCGTTCACCCGCTTCGACTCCGAGAACGGTTCGTTGCCGAACGCTTATATCAGCAATCTGGCCGAGTTGCCTTCGGGCAAATTACTGCTGGCCACCACGCAGGGCTTCTCGACCCTCGACCCTTCCACACACGAGATCGATCATTACGGCCCCGGCAGCGGATTCCCGCTCAACTCGCTATACAACGGCGGACTGACCGTCACGGCCGATAACGAAGTGTATATTGCCGGCATGAACGGCATGGTATCTTTCGCCGAAGACAAGCTGGCCGGCAATCTGCCACCTTTTACGCTGCACTTCTCGCAACTGTGGGTCAACCATCTGCCGGTACTGCCCGGCGATGATTCGGGCATCCTGAACGTCGCCCTGCCGTTTACCGAATCCGTTACGTTGAATCATAAACAGTCAATGCTCGAGATCGAATTTTCGTCCGATCATTTCATCGCAAGCAACCGTCCCGGTTTCCGGTACCGGTTACTGGGCTTGTCCGAACAATGGATGCCGGTGCAACCCGGCGCTCATCGGTTTAACTTTACCGGCATCCATCCGGGCAGATATCGCCTCGAACTGGAGGCTGTCTCGCCCATCGACGGCACCGTGCTGGCACGCACCGCGCTGAAGCTGAACATGGCTCCTCCTTTCTACAAGACATGGTATGCCTATCTGACTTATGCCCTGTTGCTGGCATTGCTGGCCGCGCTTTACGTGCGATTCGTCCAATCGAGGGTACGGCTCGTGGCCTCGCTCGAATATCAGAAGAAAGAAAAGGAGCATTTAGAGGCTGTCAACCAGTCGAAGCTGCGCTTCTTCACCAATATCACACACGAATTCCGTACACCGCTGACCATCATCGCCAGTCAGGTAGATACGGTCATGCAGACGGGTAAGACGTCGGCGGATGTGCACCGGCGCATGGCCAGTGTGCGTCGCAACATCGGGCTTATGCAAAACCTGATCAACGAACTGATGGAGTTTCGCAAGGCCGAGAACGGTAAGCTCGCGATCCGTGCAAGCGAACACGACATCGTTAAATTCATGCACGAAATGTACCTCGCCTTCGAAGAATATGCCGAACACCGACAGATCGATTTCACCTTTCATGCCGACCGGGAAAGCATACCTTTATGGTTCGACCCGGCACAGATGCAGAAAGTATTCTACAACCTCCTCTCCAATGCCTTTAAATATACTTCGGCAGGCGGGAAGATCGGGATGACCGTGAACGAACATGCCGACGAGGTCCGCATCGCCGTGCATGACAGCGGACAGGGTATTCGCGAAACCGATATCCCCCATATCTTCGACCGTTTCTATCAGGCAATCGATACCGGGCTGAAAACCGACGAATCCGTATCGCCCGGAACGGGCATCGGACTGGCGCTGACGAAACATATCGCCGACGCGCACGGGGCGCGGATGCTTGTATCGAGCCGGATCGACGAGGGCAGCGTCTTTGAAGTCGTGATGAAAAAAGGCGCCGGGCATCTCTCGGACGAGCAGAAACGCGAACGACCGGAGAGCGGCGAATGGCATATACGCTCCGTCGAAGTGTACGATGCGCTGCCCAACACGCCTTATCCCGACGAAACGGCCGAAAGCGTACATACGCTGCCTTCCATCCTGATCGTAGAAGATAACCCCGAGCTGCTTCATGTGCTGCAAAGCATCTTCGAGCCGATCTACACCGTTCACACCGCCTCGAACGGCGAAGAAGGACTCCGGAAAACCATCCGGCATCAGCCCGATATCGTATTGAGCGACCTGATGATGCCCGTGCTCTCAGGCAACGAGATGTGCCTGCGAATCAAAAACAATTTCGCCACGTCGCATATCCCCGTCGTCCTGCTCACGGCACAAACAGCCGTCGAAGCCAAACTCGACAGCCTGCGCCTCGGAGCAGACGACTACATCACCAAACCGTTCGATGTGAAGCTGCTCATCGCACGCTGCCGTAACCTGATCGACGGACGACGGCGGCTGCAGGAAAAATTCGGACGCTCGACCGAACTCCCTCCCTCGGCCATCGCCTCGAACGACATCGACCGCGAATTTATCGAACGCGCCCGTCAGGTCATCGAACAACATCTGGCCAACGAAGATTTCGACGTCGCCCTCTTCTCGCGCGAAATGGCGCTGGGACGCACCCGTCTGTTCCATAAAATCAAAGGTGTGACCGGGCAAACGCCCAACGAATTTATCCAGACCATCCGGATGAAGAAAGCCACCGGCCTGCTTCAGAACCACCCCGAAATGAATATCGCCGACGTGGCATACAACGTGGGCTTCGGCTCGCCAAAATATTTCTCCAAATGCTTCCGCGAACAATTCGGCATGTCCCCCTCCGAATTCCGCGCCCGCCCTCCCGCTCCGCATTCGACCGAGAAGAAAGGGTAAAAATATCACTTCAGGAAAATATCTCTGCCTGTCGGATCAATTCGCAGTCATGCGTTTGATGATGCCGTAAGCATTCAAAATACCTAATTCGCCGGCCTTGCTCAGGTCGGCAATACCGTGCGTAGCATCGCCTTGCGAGAGCCGTGCGAGGCCACGATTGAAATATGCTTCGGCAAATTCGGGATCACGCAGGATCGCCTCATTATAGTCGGCAATAGCCGCACGAAAGTCGCGCTGGGCACATCGCAGGTTACCGCGATTATAATATGAATAGATAAAGCCGGGAGCTTGACGAATAACAAAGTCGTAATCTCGGATAATCAATTCATGTTCATAGCCTTTCGCTTCTTCTTTCAATCGACTTTGTGGCAGATCGTTTACCGGATTCTCATTCATAACGGGAGCCTTGCTACTGCCCAATTGAAAGTTGATGGTTCGCGTACTTGCCTGTTCATCCGTATAACCCTGCGACTGATTGTACTCCATCTGCTTGTAACGAACGGAAGCCCGATTAAAATAAGCCAAGGTATAAGACGGATCCAGTTCGATGACTTTATCGAAATTGCGAATAGCTTCCGCAAAATCCTGCACGAGCATAAAATCGATGGCGCGTCCGAAGTAGTTATCAGGATTATTAGGTTCTCTCTCTATTTTAGCAGAATACTCATTGATGGAAGCAAAGTGCATGGCAATCTGTTCTTCGGTCAAGGCCGCCTCCTTGTTTGTCAATAACAGTTTCCATGACAGTACCATGCGCGCATTGAATTGCTCGACCGTCTTATCGTAATAGACAGACTCCTGTACTTCGCTGTTTTTTTCATAATACGTCAGGATAAACTGCGGTTCGAGGTCGACATGCACGTTGCGATCCTGTACCCTTCCACGTATCTCGCTACGGTACTTGCTTTCTTGTTCCTCTTTCCTGTCGTAAACAACCAATCGGTTGAACTTATCGATATTCTTGTCCGACTCTTCACGGGTATTTGTTCCCTTTTCGGAATTGTCGGAAGCTTCGGCACCCGGCTTCTGCCCTTGACGCTTATCTTGTTCCAGTTTCATCGCCGTGAGGTAATCCCGATCGGCTCCGCTCAAATCGTTTAGCTTCCGTTTGGCTTCGGCACGACTGTAATAACCGGGCAAGAAATTGGGATATTGCTTTAACACGACGTCAATATCTCGTATAGCGCCTCTGTAATCGCCCACTTCATGATTCAGCAGGGCGCGGTTGTAATACGCCATATAATTGTCCGGTTCCTGCTCGAGCACTACGTCAAAATCTTCAATCGCCCGGTTATTGTCTCCCACTTGTGCACGTAGCAAACCGCGATTAAAACGGGCAATCAAGTTTCTGTTGTCCATATCGATCACTTGATCATAGTCAGCCATAGCCCCCCGCAAGTCATTCATTTGATAACGTACGAGTCCACGGTTGATGTAGTAGCCGCTCTCCCGCGTATTAAGACGGATGGCTTCGTTCAAATCGGCCAAGGCGTCCTTGAAACGACCTGTCTGGTAGAGGACAATCGCCCGATTTCCGTAACATGGGGCATGATACGGGTCAATTTCGATCGCTTTGTCATAATCGTTCAGCGCAAGCGCCGTATCTCCTTTCTCCAGATACATAGCGCCGCGTGTCAGGTAGCCGAGCGAATATTGGGGATGAGCACGGATCAAATCTTCGAAAACATGTTCCGCATCACTAAAATCCTTTTTCTGAACATAGGCAATTGCCTTGTTCGACATCATTGGGCGATCGTCGGGTTTAAATTCCAGTCCTTTGTTATAGTCTTCGATCGCTTCATCATACATCTCGAGGCTCTGACGAGCAATTCCCCGCGCGTAATACGCTTGTGCCAAAAACGGATTACGCTCAAGGCTTAACGAACAGTCTTCCTCTGCACCTTTGAAATCGTCCAGATTCAGCTTCGCTACGGCCCGGTAGAAATAAGGTTCAGCCAGCCACGGTTTAGCTTTGATGACCTGATTAAAGTACTGAATTGACAGCACGTAGTCCTCGAAATAAAGCGCATTTCTGCCGATGGCCATCACCCGGTCGGTATTGACCTGCGCTCTCACCGTGAAC
>ERZ772967.1521-NODE-1521-length-15825-cov-4.122384_pt1 | contig 15825 bp, 18 predicted proteins | sample MGYA00511677_ERZ772967 | MGnify/ENA primary metagenome ERZ772967 (study PRJEB29015, sample SAMEA2737931) | human oral metagenome | biome: human oral; feature: human-associated habitat; material: dental | place: China | collected 2146 ...
CCAAAAGAGCGTTCCACACCAGTCCCGCATTAGTTCCTATTTTATCTTTCATAATGATATTGATTTATTGAATTAGACAAAAATATTATTTGCCACAAAGATAATACATTTTATTGATAAAAAAAATCGCATTTTCGATTTTCTATCGTTATTGTGGAAAAATATTCATAACTTTGGACTTTCTTTTTATAAAGTATTTGAGAAACATTATTATGAACGACGAAAAAGATTTGATAGAGTTCGACGACAATGAAGCCATACGCTTTATACACAATACTCTTACCGACGAACAAAAGCAGCGTATCGACGACGATACCATACAATACGTACTCGACCTTATCTGCGAGTATTACGACCAAAACGGTCTTATCGAAGAAGATACCGTCGACGAAGCTGAGATAGCCGAAGACGATATTTTTAATTTTGTTAGTAGTTTGGCAAGCAAAGAAGGTATAATAACTGTCTCCGACGACGATATAAAGACTATCCTCGACGGAGAATATAAATATGGATTAAGTATCGGTATATATTCCGATGTAGACGAACAATAGAAATCGACCAACCTATATGAAAACGGCAGTAGTAATATTGAACTACAACGGGAAACACTTTCTGGAGCAGTTTCTGCCCAACGTTGTAGAGCTATCGGGCGAAGCGGAAATAGTAGTTGCCGACAATGCGTCGTCCGACGACTCTGTGGAGTTTATCAAAAAGTCGTTCCCTGGGGTGACGCTGATTACATTCGACAAAAACCATGGCTATGCACAAGGCTACAACCTTGCTTTGCAGCGTCTCGACCACGAATATTTTGTCATATTAAACTCAGATATAAAAGTTACACCCAATTGGTTGCAATACCTTGAGGAATACCTCGACCGTAATACCGACGTTTCTGCACTACAACCCAAAGTGCTGAGTTACAACAAGCCCGATACGTTCGAATACGCAGGAGCGTGCGGTGGATTTATAGATTACTACGGATATCCGTTTTGTCGTGGGCGCATATTCGATTGCTTAGAGAAAGACGAAGGACAATACGACGAACCGATAGATGTAATGTGGGCTTCGGGAGCTTGCCTTGTGATACGGGCAAAAGATTTTCGTGAGGTAGGTGGATTCGATGGTAGATTTTTTGCTTATCAAGAAGAAATCGACCTATGTTGGAGGCTGCACCTGCGAGGCAAACGAATAATGTGCCTACCAAAGTCTGTCGTATATCACGTCGGTAGCGGAGTACTCGGCAACGATAGCCCTCTGAAGACATACCTAAACTTCCGCAACAATCTGACTCTGATATACAAAAATATGCCGTCCGATAGACTCAAAAAAGTTTTGTTCGTTCGTTGGTGGCTCGATTATTTGGCTGCAATACACCTACTTGTTTCGGGTAAAATAAAAAACGCCGCAAGCATACCGAGAGCACGGAGAGACTTTGCAAAAATCAAAGATTCGTTCGATGCCGATAGAGAAAAAAATATCGTAGGTTCTTCGGCGTTACAACCTAATATCGTATCTAATAAATCACTGTTATGGCAATATTACGCCAGAGGAAAGAGAAAATTTTCGGATATATTTTCTTGATTTTTATACGGACGGTGGCTTATTGATAAAAAAATAAACTATCTTTGCCAATCACATAATCAAAATAATAATCAACCAATTTAAAATCAAAAAAAATCTTATGAGAAAATCAATTGTATTTTTAAGTTTCGTGGCTGCTATAGCCATGTGGTCTTGTGGCGGTAAAAACACTCAAAGCGAAGGCGAATGTCAAGACTCTGCCGCTATGAAGCAAGAGTGCCAAAAAGAGTGTGCCGACAAAGACGCTATTCTCGAAAAGTGGGCTAAATTCGACTCTCTTACGGTAGAAGAGCAAGAGGCTCTACTGGCTAAACGTGCAGAATGTTTCGCCAAGAAAAAAGCTGCTGCCGAATCGGAAATGAGTGCCTCTATGAAGAAAGTTATGACCGAAGTAGATGCCGAATGGGCTAAGTTCGAAAAAATGACTATCGCCGAAAAGAAGGCTTTTTTCGACAAAGTCTACGAACTCATGACAAAGGCGAAAGGTGATGAATGTGCCAACGCCGAAAAGAAAGAGTGTTCCAAAGAAAAAGCCTGCTGCAAGGATGGTGGAAAGAAAGAGTGTTCCAAAGACGGCGGCAAAAAAGAGTGCTGCAACAAGAAATAATATTTTATATTACCCTCAAAAATCAACCAATATGAAAGCATTTGCAATGTTAGGATTGGATAAAGTAGGTCTTATCGAAAAAGATAGACCTACTTGTGGTCCGTACGATGCTATTTGTCGCCCGCTGGCTATCTCTCCTTGTACGTCAGACGTACATACGGTATGGGAACACGCATTGGGCGACAGGCAAAATCTTATACTCGGGCACGAAGCCTCTGCCGAAGTAGTAGAGGTGGGTAACTTGGTAAAAGATTTCAAACCGGGCGATAAGGTGATAGTGCCCGCTATTACACCCGATTGGATGGCGGTAGAGTCGCAGTCGGGATTTTCGATGCATTCTCACGGTATGCTCAACGGCTGGAAGTTCTCGAACATCAAAGACGGTGTCTTTGCCGAGTTTTTCCACGTCAACGAAGCCGATGGCAATTTGGCTCATCTGCCGAAAGAGATAAGCATAGAAAACGCTGTAATGCTGTCGGATATGGTACCGACAGGTTTCCACGGAGCTAACCTTGCCGAAGTGGAACATGGCGATATCGTGGTAGTAATCGGTATCGGTCCTGTAGGGCTGATGGCTGTTGCGGGAGCGGTATTACGCGGAGCTTCACGCCTATTTGCCGTTGGCTCTCGTCCTATATGTCAGGATGTAGCTAAATTCTATGGTGCTACCGATATCATCAATTATCACGACGGCGATATTGTGGCTCAAATAAAAGACGCTATGGGCGGCAAACCTGTAGATAAAGTCATAATTGCAGGCGGCGACAACGATACGTTCGGACAAGCTGTCGATATGGTGAAACCGGGCGGCATCGTCTCTAACGTAAATTATCTCGGCAAAGGCGATTATATCAAGATACCTCGCGTAAGTTGGGGGCTAGGAATGGGACACAAACGTATCGTAGGCGGCTTAATGCCCGGAGGACGTAAGAATATGGAGTTTCTGGCACGTCTCATGCAGTATGGTAGGCTCGATGTAAGCCCGATGCTTACTCATAAGTTCCACTCTTTCGACGACGTAGAAAAAGCTCTTATGCTTATGAGAAACAAACCTAAAGACCTGATAAAACCTATTGTGGTGTTATAATAATCTCCGATTTTAATAAGATCACAAAAAATAAACCCGACAAGTCGACCTCCGTATTTGTCGGGATTTTTAATAACTTGGTTCCGAAAAATTGGACAACGTCGCTTAAAACCACCTTGAATCTTTTATTTAGTTCAAAAGCCTGATAAACACGGACTATTTTGAGCCATTTCCATACAGTTTTTTTGTGTTATGCAAAATAACGTATGGAAATTTATTATTTGCAATTGAAAGTTGCCTTCACTTTCTTTATTTTCCTTGCGTTCTCGCCTCTTACTTTACGATATTGTTTTAGATTTTGCGGGCAAAAATAGTACATTACACTGTTTTTATTATAATCTACAAATACTATTAGCACGTTTCCTATCATATTATACTCATCTAATTTTTTAATAAGCCACTGATTATCAGTATATCTTTCGTCTGCCCAAACAAAAAGTTTTTTATGGTCATGTTCATAATATCTATTGTAGTAACAGGGAGTATCTAAAACACAAAGCGGTTCGTCCGGTTTACGACCTTATATTGAAACCCTAATAAATGCTGTATCTGTACTACAAAAGACTGAAAAAACATCATATCGGTTATATAAGGGGCTAGTATTGATAAAATCAGATATGGCATTGTCAATCGCTGTTTCATAATTACCTATGGCGTTGAGATTCTTTTTCCAAACAGAACAAGAGAACAACGATATTGTTATCATCAATAAAATCATTTTTTTATAACTTACCATAGATTCAAGATTATTTCAATTGTTTCTCTTCAACATCCGTATGTTGTTTATATAAGCACAATAAACGCTATTAGTTCTACCCGACGGCTGACATATTGTTTTATCTAAAACAACAATGTCTATTAGTAAAAACGCCCCTTCGTCAATAGTTGATATAAAGTTGGGTATTTGTTTCTCTTCGATAGGCATATAATATTCATTATCACCACAAATAAAACTCAAAGACGTTGTAGACTCGAATCCTTTTTGGCACGATTGAATGTTTGCAATATTGTTAGTTTTACCAATATCTATATATTTGACAAGGACATCGGTTTTATAACCAATACCATATTCATTAAACTCAATGTTATCGAATAAGTTTTCTACTCCCGACGGAGGAGAAAAAAACGACCAAATCAATAATAAAAGCGTCATTTGTCTTTTTTTTAATACCGTCTCAGTGAGACTTTTACTATAATTAACCAATGAATTTATATAATCGGTATCAAACTCAACTATCCGAATATAATCTTTCCTAAAACTATAATAATGTGCGTATTCCCAAACTCCTCTTTCATTTAGTGGCGTCATAAAGATAGATTTCTCACTAATCTTGTTTATATAACCGATATTCACACAATCATCTCTATTAGTCTGAATACCCAACACTATCTTTTGGTTATAAAAAGAGGTTCAAGGCTAGTTGAGGTTTTGTTTCTCTCAAATTTCCGAGCAAAATTAAGTATAAATTCCGACTCTTGCAATCGTATCTAAACGAGCTATACTGTGGCACATAGTCCACTTATACAGCCAGATAGTACTCCTCTCAGCACCACAAACCGCTCAAAATCAATAAACATGGTATTTGCATAAAAAACATAGCATAAAGACAATAAAAGTCTATTTTATCATCTTACATTCAGTATTTTCTTAACATTCTCCCAATACCCAAAGTATGATACCCCATGTTTTAATTTAATTCCTAAAAAGCTTCCAGTAGAGTTTCCTACTAGTCTGTGTATTAAGTCAATAAATTGGATATCTGTTATCAATTCGGGATACTGTTTTTTTAGATACAGCAAAAACTCCATTACTCGCGTGATATCCTCATTTCTATAAATCCTGAATTTCTCAAACTCTTTGACTAGGATGTATGTTACAGGATGCCCTTCACCTAGTACATAAAACTCATATACGGCTATATCTTTATTTGAATCTATACCTGAATTGAATGTGGTAGAATCCGATATATCATTGACGACTATTTTTTCTCTAAAACTTTCAGTGGAACTGACTATCAATAAATTTCTAGAACCTTCTCTCTCCTCCCACAAAAAATCATATAAAACTTTATAAACAGAATCAAGTTCTTTTTTTTGAGAGTGTAATAACATATTATAACACGATAGAAGTAAGATAATTATAAAAATGCGTTTCATATTCCGACTCATTTATTATCCGTAAGTTCTTGAGTAGCTTTCATTTCAATCTTTTCGGCAATAAGAGGTATATAGCAGAGAATCTATTCGCTTTACATAACTAGTATCTTACCAAAATATCTCTTCTACAACACATTGTTCTTTAGCGCCTTGATTATTACTATTACCACAGACACAAAACACAAGAAATACAAAAACCACAACAACAACAAACTCCTTCTCCATAATCACCGTTTTTTAGAGGGTACCACAATTTACTTCTCCTCCGATAAATATAATTAGATTATTCCGTTACAACGCCATAAAATTTCATTGGCTTAAAAAGACATTGCTATTTCACAAATAAACGGACTAAAATATTATTCCTTTCTTTGCAGGCATCACAATCGATTGAATAGATGCGAATATTATTGACTATTTCTGTAATACTTTTGATATTTTCAGTCAAACCTATCCCATTTAAATTTTCAGCGATGTACAGACTATAATGAGTACTTTTATCAGTAATAATAAAACAACTATCCCTGAAATTAATTTTTGCAGTATCGGCTCTTAAGCCTTCTGTACTAGGATATACTTTTCGCAATTTAAGGAGATAACTTTCACCTATTTTAATCCTCTCCACAACAACCTTATTATCTGTCATTTTCGTGCTAATTATGCGAAAAACGGTATCATTTCTTGTCGCATCAATTATGTATGCACAATCATTTTCATCAATACGTTTTATTTTGTAATTTGTATTTCTGCCCAAAATCTTTTGGGCAGAAATACAAGAACAGTTTATACTCACCAAGAAACTCACAAATAAAACAAAAAACACTCTTTTCCTCATTCCAACACTCAATTTACTTATTGTTTATCATACTTTTACAAAAAAACGATTTTGAGCATTACCATATGTCAAGACCTATCTTTTTTATGATATACAGATAAAATCAATCCGTATATAGCGTATAAAACAATAATTTTAGCATATAATATTAGCTCTACAAAAAAATCTTTTTGGCAAATAGGTATTTTATCTGCATTGCTATTTGGTAAACAATCCTCAAAAAAGTATTTTATATTAACCTGTTGATTAATAATAAACATAACACCATAAACTATAACTACTAAAGAAAATAGCACAAACAAATATATAAATATCTTGTCTATTATTTCTTTTTTCATAAGATTCAATACTAATTAAGTCTATATTACCTCGATTTTCGGGCAAAGTTAGGTATAAATTCCGACTCTTGCAATCGTATCTAAAATAACTGTCAACCTTTTTCAGGACAGGACAACTTTTCTCAGGACAGGACAGCCGCTTTTTACTCTCGCTTACTCATTCTTTTTTACTACCTTTGTCGGCGATTACGAATAAAATATTCCTATATGCCTAAATATTACTTTTTGTCAGACGCACATATCGGTACTCGGATAGTAGCCGACAGCAGAGAGCACGAACAAAGACTTGTATCGTGGCTCGATACCGTCAGACACGATGCTACCGAAATATTCTTGGTAGGCGATATTTTCGACTTCTGGTTCGAGTATAGCAGGTGTGTACCAAAAGGTTATTGTCGTCTGCTGGGGAAGTTGGTAGAACTCACAGATAGCGGAATAAAAATACATTTCTTCATCGGCAACCACGACCTATGGACTTTCGGATATTTAGAACAAGAGATAGGACTGCAAGTGTACAAAACACCTCAGATATTTGAATTGATGGGGCTTAAATTTTTCATCACACACGGCGACGGTATCAACGACGAGAGTTGCATATTTCGTATCTCACGCAGACTATTTCATAGCAAAGTGATGCAAAGATGTTTCGCTGCCATACACCCCGATATAGGTATCGCGATAGCTCGTCGGATGAGCAACAACAACCGCAAGAAACATTCATACATAGAGTATAAAGGAGAAAACGATGAGCCCTTAGTAACTTTTGCCAAAAACTATACCGATACTCACATCGATTATTTTATTTTCGGACACCGACATATCGTATTGAATCTGCAAATACCCTCAGGAAGTCACATAGTAATATTAGGCGATTTCTACGAGGAATTTTCTTATGCTGTCTTAGACGAAAACGGATTTTCCATAGAAAACTTCAATGCCAATCAATAGGCTTGAGTCCCTTATCGGTAAGCCAACGATTGGTTTTGCTGAAATGCTTATTGCCAAACCAATAACCTTTATTGGCACTCATAGGCGAAGGGTGTCCCGACTCTAAGACCAAATGTTTGCTACGGTCTATCTGTGCTCCCTTTTGTTTCGCATAACTACCCCACAATAAGAATACTACATCTCTCTTATTTTCCGATATAGCCTCTATTACGGCATCTGTAAATTGCTCCCAACCTTTATTTTGGTGAGAACCTGCCAATCCTGCCTTTACTGTAAGTGTGGCATTGAGCAGTAATACTCCCTGACGGCTCCAGCGAACCAGATTGCCGCTCTGAAAGGGTTGTATGCCTAAGTCGTCGGATATCTCTCGGTATATGTTTATTAATGAAGGTGGTAGCGGTATTCCGTCGTTTACAGAGAAACACAAGCCACAAGCCTGTCCTGCTCCGTGGTATGGGTCTTGCCCCAATATTACCACTTTGGTCTCAGAAAACGAACACGAATCGAAAGCATTGAATATGAGCGAAGCAGGAGGGTATACTACACAAGTACTATACTCCCGGCGGACAAAGTCTGTCAGGAGCTTGAAATATGGTTTATCGAACTCCGCTTGCAAAACCTCTTTCCACGAATGCTCGATTCTTACATCCATAATAGTTTGTCTGTTACGATGGTTGCTGGGTTTTATTGATCGTCTTGCAATTACCCTCGAATATGGCATTGGGCTCTATTGCAAGTACCGATGTATTGAGGTTACCTCTCACATTAGCAGTAGATTTCAGCGATAGCAGACTATCGGCAAATATATCGCCTACCACAGTACCCATAATATCTATGTTGTCGCAAACGATATTACCTGTTACTACACCGGTCTGCCCCACTATCACTTTACTTGATGCATTGATATTACCATTTATCTCGCCTTCGATACGGATATCAGATTCCAGCGATATAGTTCCTTCGAGTTTGGTACCAAGAGCTATAATATTGTGGCTCGATACTTCTGATTTGTTCTTTTCTTTTTTACTCATAACACACTATTAATTAATATATTACAACATTATTTTCATCAAAAAGTGAATTGTACCCGGATCGGGATTGGCTCTTTTGAAATCGGAATAAGTAACAGATATCTTAACCTTTCCTATAGAGTATTCACAATCTATTGTTTCAGTGTATCTTACTAAATTTCCTCCCTCTAATGCCTCTTTGTGTAGTACACTTGGAAGAGGAATCAGCGAAGAAGTATTGTGGGAGTTGTACACCTCAATATATGTAACTATCAATGCATTATCATACACATTTTTAGTTATTTCAGGCATATCTATCTCTGCAAAATAGTAATTGTTATTGGGTTTATTAGTATATTGCCACGAGCCGGTAGGCACCTCCAAATCCTTAATTATCTTAGGTACAGGCTTTTCTATTATTCTATCCACATAAACGGTACGCTCACACGATACAAACAATATGCATAAGATAGGCAAAATCAATAGTTTTTTCATATATCATCTATTTTTTTATTCGTCAAGTGCAAAAGTAATAATTATTTTAGTTTTAGCCATAACAAACAATCGGCATATCCTAGAAATATATTAAGTAATAATATATCTCAAAAAATGAATCTTGATATTGAAACTACTATGCACATAAAAACTATATATGTGTTTATAAACATATTAAAACTTCCAATTTAGAGCTACTTTCAAGTTACTCATTATGTTGCCTTTGATTTCTTCGAGTCCCGAAGATATCTTAGTTCTCTTATCGGTGTATATAGTTTGCGAAAAGTGCAGATATATAAAAAGATTACGCACCACACTCATTTTAAGATTAATAGCATAACGATTGCCTATACCATATAGTATTGGCGTCGACATCGAATACAATATATCGGGTTCGTAGAAATACAAACGATTAGCATAGTTTGGAGCATCGAAAAACACATAATGCAGAGTTACAGACAAGTTGTGCCACAGAGTATTATACGCTATATCCTGTACGAACCCAAAGCCATAAGTATAAGACTCCATAGGCGATTTAGCTGCATTTGTCTCTACCTTACTTCGAAAGACGATATTTTTGCATTTATATTCGAGATTATAGCGTAAAGATTGTTTTTCGTAGTTCAATATCTGCCTTGTAGGCAGCGACCTATCGACAAAATCTTGCTCCTTATCGCCCAAACGGTAACGCAAATACATATTCAAATAACGTGTAGGCAGGAAATCGACTTGTGCAAAAGCATCGAATCCTTTCGAGGGTGCCGATACCCGATATTTCATATAAGGGAATTTAAACATATCTGCATAAGTAGATAATTTCCATTTCTTTACTGGATTTACTTCGAATCCAAGATATACGCCGTCTTCATTCGATACGTTAGATGATTTTCCAAACGATTTAGCGAAAAATAGGTCGTAACTACGAGCATAATATCTATGTAAAAGTACTATATTAAGATTAGATGTTGGCATCATACTCAATCCGTTTATTGTCGCCACTGCCAAGCGGTCGGTAAGAGCCGTCTCTCCCCAAAAGACAAATCTACCCAACGACCAATAATAATCTACCGAAGCAGCAGCCTGCCTATCACCTCGAAACGAATATCTTTTATACGGCTTATCTTCGGGCAACATACTCATCGACAAACTATTGGCATAGAGAGTAACACCTATCTTGGCACGGTCGAAACGGTAGTTTGTATTTAGGGCAAACACCCGCATACTGAGATTATCTCGTTTGCTCCAATCTTTCGACGTACGGAATATTCCACTCGTATAGAGCGACGAAAACGTATTGCCGAGAGTATCTACCGAAGCATCATAGTAACGAAATGAATAGAGGGCTGTAAATGAGAGCCTATCGAACTGAGCGGTAGCTCCTATTCCTCTGAAAAAATTATATTCATCGGCAGAATACTTACGGCTAAGCCCACTCTGCGAGGGATTCACTTTGAGCACATTACTCGACTTGCCGGCAGAGAAAGCACCGTTCATGATCAATCCTTGTCCGAAAGTAGCACGAAAATCGCCTATCACTATACGACTAAACTTCCAAAGCTTATCGACTTGCATATAAGCCGAATATGAGTCGAACCCTTTTCGATAACTACCCCAAAACTGCTCTCCCTTATCTTTTTCGGCAACTATACCCGCTTGTATACGATTCTTTCCTGCACTGAACGCATATCGAAACTGTTTGTACAGAGGCGACCCTAAATATTTATTTTCAGCATATCCACGCCGCTGCTCTAAATCGGCATCTATACGAGAAAATATTTTGTGCCGTATACACCCAAAAATTTCCTTCGTATTCCACTCAATACTTTCATCCCGCATATCTCCCACAAAAACAAAGTGTAGTAGTAGTCTTTGAATAAAATAATCTATACCATCTATCAATTGTATTTCGTAGATACTTCTCATACCGTGAGTTATATATACGTATGCAAGAATATTCTCTATCTGTACCTTTGAAAGAAACGGCAAACGTTCGAGTTGATCGCGAGTAGCTGTATTGAGATTTATTTTATGTTCGTACAAATACTGTAAATCATCATATATCTGGTCTATATCGATATTCGCAGACTCTTCATTTTCTGCCATATATTCTGTAATTTCTTCAATTATAGCATTTATCACAGGCGAGTTATCTTGAGCAAAAGACGTACAGCACACACACAACAATATGATTATCACTGCTAAACGACCAGCTATTGGTACTTCTCTAAACGAGAAATACCGACTACGAGTAACAACCAACCGCATCGATATAGTCACAAATATACTATTATTATAAAAATTATTCTTAACCTTCGAGCAAAGTTAAGAATAAATATTGGTATCATAACAGTTAAAACTGCAGAAAATAACAACACCGTAACTTACAATAAACTAGCTACAGCTACTACCTCTCTTAAAATTATATTTTTGGTACTTATCAATCCATAGCTAAATCAATCGTTGTTTAGGCTCAGTAATACAAGCTTTTAAATCAGCGACTTAGCCCTTTCTATTAATCTTTTATTTATACCAAGCATCTCTGCGATTCTAATAGCCTCATTAGGAGTACCTTGCGACACATCATCGATTAAATTATAATCGATAGCTTTTTGTATATACGTAATATTCAGGTTATTGCCTGCCATAACCTCGTCTTTCAGTCCCTTTACACGAAGTCTTCTACACGACGTCTCTATATCGTAGTGTGTTGTGATAAAAGAGCTTACCTCTCTTTCTTGCAATATATCAAGCATAGCCGATACTATTGCAGCACCTTCTTTAGGATTGGTAGTACGTGCAAGTTCGTCGATGAGTACGAGTACTCGCGGATTGGTGTCGATAGTCGATATTATTTCGTCGATACGCTTCATCTCTGAGGCAAACGACGATAGCCCTTGTACCTGGTCTTGCTCGTCGGTAAAACTGTACATTACATCGTCGACTATAGCTATATTTGCGTCTGTAGCAGGAACATAAAATCCATATTGAAACAGCAATTGGCTTATCGCCAAAGTCTTGAGCATAAGCGTCTTCCCCCCCATATTTATCCCTGTTATCAGGGTCGGGAAATGTCCGAAAACAATATCGATACACTGATAGCGCCGCCCGCTCTTTTCGAGACTCTGCTTCACCTCAGGATTGAATATTGCCTTATAATCAGTTGTATCTGTGGATATTTCGGGCTTACACATATCGAATTCCAATGCAAATTCGGCTTTAGCAAAGAGAAGGTCGATATACGCCACTGTTTTTAAGGCGTTTAAGAACTTTGCAGAATAATGTTTCAGACGACGGCTCAGTTCTTCGCGTATTTGCTGCTCTATCTCAAATATTCTTACCTGTATTACAGATAGCTCGTGTTCGTTCTTGTTCTGTCGTTCTTGTTCACGTAGACTCTGTAGCGTTTTACTATATGCACTATAGATATAAAACGTTGGTACACAAGTATTCTCCGGATCGAGAATTTTTATTACCTCGTCGAAATCGGATATAGCGAAGTCTATCTCATACTTGCAGTCGAAGAGCTTATTATCGAGCATTTGGAGAATAATCTCCAATATTTTTTTTGCATTAAAAGCGAATTGTTTTATCTCGAACAGCTCTATATCGTTCATTATCTTGCTATTACACAACCCAAGTAAAGTATTTTCTATATCTTTAGTATCAGAGAAAAGCTGATATAAGGTATTGATACTCTTTTTATTCGCATCATCGCCAAGCAACGATATTACTCTTTGTGTATTAGTAAGTTCAAGCGATATTATCGAAGGGTCGACACAAAATTCGGTATTTTGCAATAGTTTTCTACCTGCAGCCGACCGCACCTCAACATGCTGTATCAGAGACACAAAGCCACAATAATCAGCCATACGCTTCAATTCGAATATTTTCATATAGATACTATATATATAACATTATGCTGATTATATATAATCAATATTATTAATAATTTACACTCACTTTTTCGGCAAATTTAATCTGCTCCTCGATAAGGCTATTTTCAAGCTGCGACACTCTACCTCTGAAAATAGAATCGATATCGTTCCAAGCCTTGTACCACTCGTAACTCTCCGGTTTGTAATCGAGCGTAGCAGTATAAAGAGGTATCACGCTATCTCTCATATATTCAAAGAGTTTTATCGTAGCTTGATGGAATCGGTGTGCCTCTCTCGGATATTTAATACTATCCAATGTCTCAATAATGGTATCGAAAATAAACCCTATACTATCGATTATATTTTTCGAGGTATCTCCGTGTATTTCATTATCATACAATTCGCTCGACTTATCCTGAAAATATTGCCACGAGCTTTCGTGGAGGTTCACCAGAAGTTCGTTGTAATCATTAGGTGACATTCCTCTCTTACAACTCAGCAAAGACAGTACCACCAATATCGATAGCAAACAGATATATAAATATTTCATACAGATGGATATGAATTACATATCGAAAATATCAAGATTTTGTATCGGACGAACTCTATTTTACGAGTCGTTCTTCGAGAGCTTTCAATACCGTCCGATTGATTACTACGGGATATTTCTTTTCGAGAGCTTTGACCCATTCAGACTCCAGATAGTCTTGATAATCGGAAACGACGGCAGCCCTCACATCGTGGTAGCTTGCAGGAGCGTTCATCACCTTACCCACAACGAATACATAAGGATATTTCGAGGTAGGCGTAAATACTGCATTTTTATCTTTAAATCCAAGATTATCTACGACTTTATTATCGCCTTTAACCCACATTCCTTGCTCGGTATCGACGATCATACTGTCTTTATTGATTTTAGCAATATAAGCGACAATATCAGTATCAGACATCTTCAACGCCCTCTTCTGCAGGTCTTTACTTATCTTTTTATCTTTACAATAGAAGATTCTACCTTTATAACGAGGAATATCCCACTTATACTTTTGGGCATTCTGGGCAAAATAACGCTCAAGCCCAATAGTATCGTTGGATGATTTCGACCATATCACATCGTTAGATATATTAAATAACAATATACCATCGTGATATTCTTGCAGAAGTTGCTTAAATTCGGGATACTTCTGTTCCAATTGGCTATCTTCGAATCGTAATATTTCTTCGTTTACAAACTTATCGTATAAGCCATACGTCTGATTTACTGTATTATCTTCGTTACTCTTCGACGATAAGTATATGTATTTTATATAGTTATCTTGTGTTACATTGTGGTCTTTTATTGTAAATAGCGGCTTGCGAAATTTATCGGCACCCGACAAATAGTTCGAATCGGGATGAGTATGTTTCTTAGCATATTCTATAAGCTCCTGAAAATTAGCCTCATTACGTTTGTAATTGTAGTCCTTTTTAAGTTTATCTACAAATGCATTCCGACACACTTGCGACCTACCATCGCGAGCAAAAGATCGCAAAATCTCGGGCTTCAGCACCTCAAAGCTCTCAACAGGCTTTTTATCAATAAGTTTCAATATATGCCAACCATACTGAGTTTCGATAGGAGCAGATATATCACCTTTGTTTCTCAAAGCAAAAGCCGCACGTTCAAACTCGCCAACCATACGTCCGACACCAAAATAAGGTAATACACCTCCCTGAGATGCAGACGAATGGTCGTCGGAATTGGTACTGGCAAGCTCTTCGAATTTCTCGCCCTCTTTGAGCAATTCTTCGATAAACAATATCGACTTATGTACCGATTCTTTCTGAGCATCGGTAGCTTGTTCGGGATATTTTTTGAATATATGAGCGACCTGAACCTTACCCACAGCAGGACGACGACCTGTAACTTTTATGATATGATATCCGTAATCGGTACGTATGGGCATCGACACCTTACCTATTGGTGACGAATACATTGCCTCTTCCAACGGATAAGCTACCATCTGTCCCGTAAACCAACCGATATTGCCCTTATTCTCTTTCACACTACTATCGTCGGATACAGACAAAGCTACTTGTGAAAAGTTCTCTTTTTTGAGACGTTTGATTATAGACAGAGCTTTTTTATATGTAGCCAAAGTATCTGATGGAGTGGCATTGGGAGGGAAACGAAGTAAAATATGGCTCAATTCGACATCTTCTTTGAGATGACGATAAGCTTCATCTATAAGTTTTTGCTCCATATTTCGATCCATCAAATAGTTAGCAGCCACTTGATTGCGATATGAATTATACTCCATTTTGAACGATGCAGTCGTATCGTACCCTAATGATTGAGCTTCAATAACTTTCAATTTAAAATTCTTGAATAGTGTCAGATACTTTTCTATATCGTGCTTATCGACTTTTTTAGTATCGTTTTTTAGAAATAAATAGACAAAATTATCGGCACTTATTTGGTGGTTGCCTATTGTCATAAGCACTTGTTGGCTCTGGGCATTAAGTCCAAGTGTAAAAATTAAAAATAAAGCAGCTACGATAGCTCTAATACTATATCTTCTCATATCAATTGTAATTAAATAATTATCACCGTACTACAAACAAAAGTTTGTGCAAAGTTACTATTTTTTTACGATATAAATAGACTGTTTTTTTAATGTAATGTACAATAATGAGGCTTCAAAGGGAATATTATTTCATTGTTGTCCAATAAAAACAACAGGGTTGACTTCTTGGTAGAAGTTTAGTTCTGTTGTTTAATTAAACATTTTATCGGACAGAAATAACACAAAATAGGGACGAATAATTATCGCCCCTATATATTTATCAAACAATCAAACGCCCAAAATCCGTTATCGTACTATCTTCATTTCGTCGATAAGATTACGGGCTCCT
>ERZ772967.1523-NODE-1523-length-15819-cov-3.102068_pt1 | contig 15819 bp, 17 predicted proteins | sample MGYA00511677_ERZ772967 | MGnify/ENA primary metagenome ERZ772967 (study PRJEB29015, sample SAMEA2737931) | human oral metagenome | biome: human oral; feature: human-associated habitat; material: dental | place: China | collected 2146 ...
GTCTTATCAAAAGAAGAAGATGCGCCTGTCGTTGATACACTTCCTGCGTCCTTGGTTGGCGAAGCGATGTCCGTTTTCGTTGTGGTGTATTGCACTTCCACTTCTCGGATTTCTTGCAAATGAATATTCGCTTTAATCATTCTTGCCCCATCACCTGCTTCCCGAGAGTAGTCATACCCCACGATATTGCAATTTGGGTAAATTGCCTCCGGCGTAATCACCATAAACAGATCCGTGCTATTTGCAAACGTATCAAGCAAGCCAAGAAACGCCCCCCGTTCCAGCACACCACCGCTTGCCTTCGTCATAAGAACATCAACAGTATAAGGCTCTATCACTTTGTTATAGCTGGTGAAAGATCCGCGTTCTACCGGTGCATCTGAAACTTTTGATTTGTTGGTAAACTTCACCGATTTCACATTGTCGGCCAATAAAAGGGGAATGCCGTTTTGATCGAATATTCCCCAATAGTTACCAAAAAATTGATTAATTAATTGCGCACCACCGAATTTAATTGCGGCATCACCGATATTTTTCGGAATGCCCGGTACGCTTGGCACGCCTAACGAATTCCAAGACATATCACCACCACCGAATAGCCGTAATTAATTGCTTTCATGAGAACTCCTAGGGATAATAAAAAACCGCACTTTCTAAAAGATTGTGCGGTTATAAGTTCACGAAAAGATCTAACTGTTTAATTTGTAAAAGCTCACGCTCAAGGGCTTGCTTTTCCGATTTGCATTGCTGCAATAATTTTCCCCGTTCACCGGCACGTTGCGTGTATTCGGCTTTCTTTTGTTGCCACAATGCCAATTTGTTTTTGACTTCGTCACGGCGGGCGACACCTTCCGTCCAATAGTCCCACAACGCCAAGAAACATTCCTCTTGATAATTTTCTAAGCGTTCTTTTAAATCCGACCGCACTTTGTTTGGGTTAATGCTAAACAGCCAGCCATTTAATTTTTTGATTGGCATACAAAGCATTTCGTACTTTTTGCCGTCTTTACCAGTTGTGGTCATATGGTAACAACTGAATTTTTGACTGTGGTCAGTTAGTTTTTTGTATTGTGGTTTCCACGCCAAACCAATCCCTTCCACAACCTCACGCATTGCCACATAAGCAATGCCGTTGTTATCCACTAAGGTAATTTCTTTGCCTAAAAATTCTGCGGTTAACGTTTGCATATCTTCTCCTGTTTTCTCCACAAAAAGGGGGCCTGTAAGAAGCAGTGAGTGGAGAAAGAAACACCGCTTGTCACGTGTACATCGCTATCTTACAGGCAATAAAAAAACCGCACCCTGTTTCCAAAGTGCGGTCATATTTTGTTGTGTTTTATAGAATGTCTAACTGAAATCCTGTTGCTTTAGGGTTGTAGGCCCGAAGATATTTTAATACACGCCAGTTATTGCCTTGCTCGCATTTAAATTGTTCCGTGATTCGCTCTAATACTTTTTGAGCCTGACGGAGAGTACTGCGATATTCGTAAGCTATGTCATGAACCGGTGCGGCGTAGTGCGAACCAATTTGTTTTAATGCAGGGAGAAGATTTTGGCAAAGTTCCGTGCCACGCAATAAAGCAAACCACGCCCACACAAGCTGTTGGAGTTCGTGCTCGGTAAATTCAAAACTGAAACGATCATCTTTTTTCGGTTCAGTGATAAGCTCACCTTCAAGCACAATTCTATGCACATATTCCACCGCACTTTGTAATTTGTCGGCGGGAATGTCTTCAATGGTTTCGACGTTCATGTATTGATGAACAAGATTATAGGCATCGGAATAAATCAAGCCTTTCTTACTCACCAACATATTTACGGCATTGCGTAAGCCTGTGCGATCATCTACCGTGGTTTTACGTTCAGCTTTGCCATTAAACCAATAATCATGTAACGCTTGGCAACACTCTTTTTTGTATTTGATTAATGTGTCACGGATTTCTGGTTTACAACGATTAATATCAATTCCAAATAACCAACCGTTTAAATATTCGATTGGTAAGCAGATCATTTCACGTTTTTTACCATCTTCGGCAACCATGATCATGACGATCATACCTTGAGAAAGAACTTCATCACGTTTGATACGTAATACTTGAGGTTCCCATGCAAGACCAATATTTTCACAAATTGGCTTCATAGCAACATAGTAATTGCCATTTTGTTCAACGGTAATTAATGACTGATTGTTGAATGAAATTGTTTGGGTTGAGATTTGATTAGCCATTTCTGACTCCTGTTTGATGTTTCTGAAAAAATTTGACCTGATAGGGTCGCCAAGAGGTTCAGAAGTCGCAAACAGTCGACCGGGATTATTCCCCTTTCGGGTATTTTATTCTCCGCCCTCTCGGCATAGATAAGATGTGGTTATGCGCAATGAATGTTTAATGGCAATAAAACAAACAAGGTTACTGAATTTTATGCATAAAAAAACCGCTATGCTGTCGGGTGCGGAATGCCGCTGTTTGTAAGGTTTCTGACGCCTTGACACACAATATAAAGTAAAAACCCCATCTTGTAAACGGGGTTTTAGTGGTTAGTTTTTTGTCTGGTTAGGAATAAGAAAATTCCAAGGATTATATCGCCTGATACCCAAGTAAAAATCGCATCATTAACTTTAGCGTTAATATATGCTCTCACAAGCAGTGGAATATCCCCTCCACTACCAACAACCAATCCAGCTCTATCGTAAATAGAAAATAAATAGACAACCATACAAACATTAAAGATGATAAAAACAGACATTAACAGCTTGCCGATTATTGTTTTCCCTCCATCATGACTGACTTGGCTTCCATTTCTAACCAGAAGACCCCAAAGTTTAGAGTCTCTATCAATAAGACTAATATCTACACCAACTTTTGCCAATCTAGGTAAATTATAATTTATAAGGAATTTTTCATCACTCATGAAAATCAAGCGTATAACATCTATTATCGACCAAATAATACTGAGCCCGCTAAGGGAAAGAAAAATTGCCAATATACCTTGAATTGGCTTACCCAAATAGAATTTATGGCCGCCAACAAAACCGGTTAATAACGCGAGCCAAAATGCGGTTGTTCTATTTCTATTTATTGAAAGAAATAAATTATATGTTTGTTGTTGAAATGATTCCTCATCAACTACAGTATCGTTATGCTGATTAAGTAATTTACTCTTCTCCTGATAAAATTCATCTTCAGTTAATACGCCTTTTTCGTACAACTTATGAAGCCTCTCTAGTTCTTTACCAATAGAAACGTTTGCCATTTTCTCTCCAGCTAAATTCGAATAACCTACATAGACTTTACTTTATCTTCACAGCAACACAGCGACTTAATTCTAAGTATTGACCATTAGTTACTGTCACATAGGCTGCATTTTCAAATGAACCGCCCGTAACGATAGATGAAAGTTTATTGGATGAATCTAAGAACACCCTATAAAACCCACCGTATTTGTTATCATCAGTTTGCAGTTTATATTCGCCAGCAGGTGCATCAACACCAATCTTATAAGTTCCGGAACTAAGCTCTACACTATTAACTTCATTTTTTTTAGCATTATTAATGCGGGATGATATATCCTTGAATTTTTGGCATTGGTATTTATTAAGTAATGAATCACCTTTATAGACTTTAACCCCAGCACCTATAATTCCAACATATACATTCTTAAATTCGCTGAATACTACTTCATAAGTGTATCCATTATTAGGCACAAAAAAATTATAAAGATTAACATCTTCGCTTTTATTGGATTCAACCTTTATATCCTTTTTATCTACAAGTAAATAGATTTCCGGATCTTTAACTCCTATATTATCAACTCTATATTCAACAGATTTATCATTTGAAGAAAAAGTTAATCGCTTACCATTTTCTAAATCACATGAAAATATAGTTCCATTACCAATATTAGCAGAAGCAAAACTAGAAAGTATTAACCCAAAGAAACCGACAAATAATAATCGCATAATCAACCAAACCCATTATTGTAAGCAAACACATTAAACCGCTGCTGAATGCCTAAAGCGGCATCGGCGGTCGTCCCTGCAATTGTACTTGCGGAGGATTGTACATTCACTCCACCGTTAATGACAACCTCTGTGCGTTGATTATTGGTAATATTTTGCGGTTGCGCGTAACTCATCATAGTATTTCTGGCAGTTTCCGTGGACTGAACCGCATTAGCGACAGCGTATCCTCCTATGGGTTGATTCGGGTTGAATTTGTATCCTTGAGCGCTTTTATTTTGTGGATCTCTATATCGATCTAATCTTGCTAATCGATCGTTATAGCCATTTAATCCACCATTTACTCCCTTGGTTACTCCCTTAAAATCACCTTGTTGGATAGCCTCTCTAAACTTAGAGTCATCTTGTTTTTTCATCCGCCACCATACCAACGAAGCCTTTGCAGCAAGCATTGGATCGGTCTCAAGTAACTCTGGGTTATTCACTAAATCCACACCCAAAGCTTGCCCTATGCGTTTATAGTTATCTTTCCCTGTGATCTGAATTGCCCCTCGTCCCCGATATTTTGCTCCATCTCCTTTTTGATCGTTTCCCATTCTGCCGCCATACATAAATTCAAACTGAGAATCAACTCCGCCGGCAATTGCTTTTGCGGCACCATCAGGATCATTAATTGCTTGTTTAATTCCGGCCTTTTGCATTTGTTCTACGGATTTATACCCACCGACCTCTCTTAATTTCGTAAAATCTTGTGATTCATGAGAAACTGTCGCCATAAACATCGCTTTTTCTTGCTCGCTCATTCCCAATTGATTCATTTCATCAGTGATCGCATTTTCGACCTGCTTACCAATAGCGCTACCATTAACATCAACTCTAGGCTTTCCTGTCGCGCCTTCAGTGTTATAAATGGCACCTGTTTTTTTCATTTGAGTGAGAGAGGCTTCACTATCCGGATCGTGCCCACTAAAGATATCAAAAAAACGTATAACGTTATCTGTTGCTGCATCAATCGCCTTCTCGGTATCCTCAGTGGCTTTCTTATTAGCCTCAGCCAGCGCATCCCATGCTTTCTGGAATTCACCATCAAGCAAAAGAGAACCTGCTTTAAAAACCCCTCTTCCTCCTTCAATGCCGGCGGAAGTCATATTACCAAAAATACCGCCTTTATTTTTGGCGAATTTTTGTACGTCATCAGCGGATAAGCCAACAAGCTCAATTGCTTTGCTAAAATCACCTTCGAGTAACGCTTCAATGATTTCACCAAATCTTCTGAGTGCCGGTAAGGCGTCCTCGTAAATATCTTTAGCAAGGTTTTTAAAGCCGGTAGCAAGTGATTCTACGGTTATTTTATTATCTTTAATAAACCCCATGGATTTAAGCCAGGTTTCTCCCGCTCCAACAGCCTCATCCCATGATTTATACCCGGTGACAAGATTAGCAATAGCGTCTTTTAGATTATTAACGGAAACCTCGGAATCCTTGAAATATTGAATGAATTTGCCCCAGTTAAACAAAGAGTCCCCACCTTTTGCCCAAGTATTGTAATCGTCATATAGCACACCGAATGCTGCCGCCAAGCCTAAAGCGATCAGAATGGCACCGGCAAACGGAGCAATAAATGCCACTACCGCGGCAGCTGCTTTTACCAGCGTTGGAATCAAAAATGCCGTAATAATACCTGAAAGACTAAGAAAAAAACCTTGCACCAAGCCTTCATGCTTCATTAAAAAGTTAAAAAACTTTTCAACAATTTCAGAAATTTTTAATAATACCGGTGCCACCGCATTGCCAATCATTAATTTCATTGCCTGAAACTGTTGATTGATCATGTTGGTGGATTTTGTCAGTTTATAACTGGTTTCAACATCCTTTTGTCTTGAACGGTAAAGCTTGCTTTGCTGATCTAACAACGCCTGAACCTCGTTGCGTCCGCGAGCAAGCATATTGAACGTATCTTCATCAATACCCATGCTTTGAGCAAGCGTGAAGCCTTTCACTCGATCCATGGCACTGAACTTATCTGCCATTTCAAACAAAAGATCGTTAACATCTTTCATTTTTCCAGATACTTCCATTGGCATAATGTCTAATGCCGAAAAAAACTTCAGAATGGAATCGTCGCCCATTACCGCGAAACGTGCTAAACCTGATGAGAGATTTTTAACCGTGCCAAGCATGCCATCGGCAGCCCCCCCAGCCAACTCAACAGCACCGGACCAATTAGATAAAGTATTACGTGACGTGCCAACATTTTTAGCCAAATTATCTAAGCTAATATTGAGTTTGGCGGCGTCTTTTGCGAATGTGTCTAACCCCGTTCCGGCGGCAATAATTGCGCCAAGCGCGCCAATGGTTTTACCAAGGCTTTTGATTGCCTCACCAAAATCTTTCGCCTGCTTGACGTTCTTTTTGGTTTGCTTTTCGGATTTGGCAAGCTCTTTATCAATGGCTTTTAACGCTTTTTCTGATTTTCCGGTGGCTTTTTCGGTTTCGCCGAAGGTCTTTTTGAGATCTTCTGTCACTGAAATTGCCTTTTCAGCGTCTTTGCCAAAATTGCCCGTAATACCTAGCTCTAAAAAAAGTGAATCAATAATATTTGCCATAGCCAAAATCCGATAAATAAAAAGACCGCACTTTAATGTCGCGCGGCCTTGTTGTGGTTATATGCGTCCACGCTGATAACTTCCAGCATATCTAACGCATCTTCTAAACTGTAAATTGTTTGCAATTCGTGCAATGTCGCCAACCGCTGGGAAATGATAGTTCCCACCGTCTGCGTCACGTTTACATACGCCTCACCATTACCGGGTTTGTTTACGCCGAGATCTGGATATTGGCGCCCTGCAAAAAATCAATGTGCAACATTAATGCTTCTTTACGCAGCAACCAAAGCGTCGTGAAATCTTGAACGTCGTTCATGGATAAATCAAGCGGTCGAGGCTTGCCGCCTTCCGGAATAATCTGCACGCAATCAAGCAACTCATCCAATAACGGAATTGCTTTCTCTTCCGCAATATTTTGAAGGGATGACAATAACATTGTCGTGATGCCAAGCATACCGGCATTTACATTCGGCACCTCTACACCGGCATTGACAAGAGCAATAAGGACTTTTGTTGCCCATTTATCCGCTTTTACTACCGGCATTTCGGTAACCAAAAAACGCACACCGGCATCACGCCCTTTTTCAATCGTTACTTCTTTTGTTTTTAAAGCCATTTTGTATTTCCTTTATTTGTTGAAATTGGATAAGAAAAGCCTATAATGAATCAAAAAGGCGTATTAGTCGAAAGCGGTAAGGTGCTGGTTGTTAACCAAGAGGTACCGCAGTCTAATACGCCTTTATGCTTTTTTCATATATCCATGGTCGTAATATCTGCGACCATCTTTCCAATGTTTTACGGTGATAATTACTTCTCTATTCTGATTTTCAATCATTAATTTTGCCTGATAAATTTCAACGCCTAATGAATTTGGATCGTCATTTTTATCGGGTTCTGTTTTAAGAAGCTGTGCCGTTTCTAAAATTTCTGGAATAGCTGGAATTGTTTTTATTAACTCCTCACTGGCGCCAACAATGGTATGCTTCACACCGCCCATCGCAACAGATATTTCATTACCAGTACTTTTATTCTTAAATTTCTTTCCTGCTAAATGTTCTAGGGCATATAACCTCGCCTTAGATCTCAGCTCCTTGATATCCTTATACCGACCTAATTCATTTCCATTTAAGGTAGGTATCTTCGGTGTTGAATATTCACCGGATGAACTAAACCGACCATTCTCATCGCGTTTATGATTTTCTTCCTTCCATTCATCATTAACAGAAATAAACGTGACACGATGAAACAAGCGATTTATGCGCTTTCGTTGTTTTGCTGTTATCCGCACGACTACTCCTAAATTTCATGCAATAAAAAGCCCAATCTGTGGTGATTGGGCATATTTACCATGAATTTAAATATCTTCTGCGCCGTTATTGACTACGCGGAAGGTGTAAGTTGCCGCTTCAAGTAATTTACGTGCATTGGTGCCGCCGGGGATTTGCACCATAAAGCCGGAAGAGTTGTAGCGTTTCTTAATGGATGGAATTTCACAAGAGAATTCCACTGCCACAGTTTCCTGATTATTATTGATATGGTTAATCAATTTATCAAAATAAGAACGACTTGGGCTGTTCGCTTGTAATTGGATATTGAGATCGACCTCATACGGTGTAAACCCACCGGATTGAATGCCATCTACACCAACTACGGTTTCGCCAATGGAGCCTTGGCCATAATCAAAGGCATTATCAGCGGCATATTGTTCTAACTTCACCCAATTGTCATTAAACCCTTTTGCGCGAATTTGCAAGATGCTGTTCGCTGAGGTTAATGTTTTTTCTGTATTTGTACGCATTGCTTTTCCTCAATAAAAAAGCGACCGGTTAGGTCGCTTATTGAACGTTGATAGACGCCAGATTAATGGTTTGTACACTGCCACCGTCGGTGTACCAAAGTTTCATCGGCATAGATTGACGATTGCCGCGCTTTTGTGCGGTAGCCTGAGCGATATATAAGCAATAACCACGGCTTTCCACCATACTTGCGGCATCAAAACCCGCCTCTCGATTGATTAAGGCGCGTTGCTGTTCGCTTAACGTTACACCGGTTTGAATAGATCCAAAGTTCAATGCCTCATTAATCGGATCGTTACAAGCTGCGCGTTGAAGGGCGATTCCGTCTGCATTGTAAGGCACAGATTTTGCACTGGTTAACAGTGTAATCAAAGCAAGTTGCAACTGGCTATTAATGCGGATTTGGTTGATGTAAGCATCAATCCATTTCCATTTTCCTGCAATTTGCCCCGGTGAAAGGAATAAGAATCGGTCATTAGCGGTAGCCCATGCGCCATAGAAATTGTATCCATTGGCTTCAAGGTTTTTAGCCACTGTTGCATCCGTTACATCGGCGGTTAATCCGGATTGCCCCTTGAACGATAAAGTAATTCGACCTTGTCGCTCAGTAAAATCAATGGAAGCGATCGTGCCGCAAACAAAAGCCGCTTTATCAAGTCCGCCATAAATTGCACAACTGCCATCGTAAGCACTTTCCTTTAATTTAGCGCCAAAGCAAGTCGTATTACCTGTTTGTGTAGCCTCTGCTTCAAAACCCCAGCCAACAAATAAGAAACGGTTATTTTGCGCGTTACACCAATCCGCAAATTCCATTTTTTCTTCAAGAGTAGGTTCGAAAATAGTGGTAAATGTCGCCCAGTTGAGGGTTGAATTAATTACTGATTGCATTACGTCTGCAGGCGAGCTTTTTACCGCACCTTGCGAAATAATCGCGCCAGATTTTTTGGTTAACCCCAATTTTTCAGCTGCGGCACCTTTTGCATGTGTGATTGTGGAAGTTGGTCCAGTAGTATTTGAGGTAATCTTGAAAGCTTGCAATTGCGCATCAAAAGTGACCTTACTTCCAGTTAATGCTGTAGAAATAGTTTCGGCAGCCTGAGAGAAACTGGTAACAGTTGATAAGTTCACATTCACAATTTTCCGCTCAGTACCATCAATCATAATCGATAGTTCACCTGAAACAGCTTTTAATTCATTTAACGATAAAGCCTTAACTGATGCGCCAAGTAAAAATGCCCCCTCAGCTCCTGCGTTATATGCGCAAAAATAAAGTGCACCGGGCTTAATGGTAGAGTTAGCAAAGCCGCTAAAATAGATACTTGCCGCTTTGTATTCCTCTGAGTTGATACCAAAATATTCACTAACTGAATCGGCTGTCGCAAAAGAGACTGCCTGTCCGGTTGGTAAATTTTCGTTTTTACTCAAGAAAACCGCATTCATTGATAAAGGCGAACCGCCGGAACTTAACACCGCCGGGTTGACGCTAACAATTTGTGAAGCGGGAATAGATTTAAACATACGCTTTTCCTCACACGTGGTTTATTTGAATTGTTGATTGGGTTATATAATCCTGATCATGCGTGACGACCGGGTTATAGTTAAAATAGGCTGCTACCATCCATCTCGGCTCATACTCGGACGATTCGTTAATGAATTGCATAAACTTCGGATCATCGCAATAAAGTGGCTGGCCGCATTGAAAACGTTCGCACGCATACATATCACGCCACAACGTACAAAATGTCCGTGCCATTTCTTGAGCATTGCCACCATAAAAATCAAGCTGAATTGCCACCTCAAGCGTGTATGAAACTTCGGTGTTGCCATCATCTACGCTGTAGTTGTGCCCTGTGGTTGATAACGCTTTGTCATAAAGGATATTCATCAAAATGAAATCATTATTCGGCAAAGGAACATTGTTGCTGTAGCCTCTAATTACGTTATCGCCGGATAAATTAAAAAGTGCGATCAAAAATGACCGCACTTCTCGATAAATATCGTCCTGAGTGACATTTAATATTGCCGCCATGCCACCACCTTGCACCAATCCGGAAATGATTCGGAAACGGATTTAATTAACCATTCCGAATGTTTATCTTCACCAAAGGCATAAAAAACTAATTTATCCGCACCTTTTCCTGAAATGCGTCGCAATGCGTTAATTTGCCCTGAAACATAAATGTTTAGCAATTGGCCTTGTTGAGCCAACGAATCAAACTGCGCCAAATCCTGCGTGCTTAAACTCTGTGCCTGAATTGAAACATCATATTCCTCCGATGTTTCAACTCGTCGCCCGGTATCATCTGTGCGATAACCAGTATTGAGTTTTAAAATTGCCGGAATGTTTGGGTTGACCGCAGTGATTGCACCATTGGCAATGCTTCTTAAATTCATTCATTTTCTCCATCAATAACCGTACTTGATATTGATCTAATCAAAAGACCCGTATCAACTAACGGTTTAATTGAAACAGATTTTGGTCGCCGTTTACGTCCGCTTTTGGTTGGTGCATTCGCCCGCCGATTTCTTGCAATCTTTGTCGACAATGCCAATGGCGGGGAATTAAGCTCACTGATTGTTTCAACAATATCTCCGGCCGCCAATTCACCGATAAGCTTGAGCGTCTTTTCGGTATCAGCTCCTTTTTTTAATAAGGAAGCACCAACGCCAGACCATGATTTACTTTTTTTGGCAATTGTTGGGCGAAAAAATGGACGGGGCGGTATTTTATTTGAAGGTGAACCGTATTCGTGAATAGCGGCAACATAGGCAACAGGAGTGTCTTCATCGTAATGCTGATTTTCAATCACTCCAACTCTTGCCACTTTACCCCGTCCGGTTTCAACAGCATCAATCCGCTTTTTTAGAGCGTTAATGAATTTATTTCCGCCGATCACATAAACACTCCACCAACTTTCCGCACCGCTTTACGCTCAGGCAATCCGCCAATATACGCACCACCAGCCATTAGCCCACTTAATAGCGCCCACAATTGAACGCCGTAAGGAGTGGATGAAAGCCAATATTCCCAACCATCACGAGATGGCGGAGCGGTAAATGAAACGCTAACACTACCCTCTGTGGCTGATTGCACCGTACCTGAAACAGAATTTCCCTCTGTCGTTTTTTTATTTAAAAACAGAAGGTGTGCTGTCATAAGATTAATAGCGTGTTCAAATGTTTTCCCGTTTAACGCCCAGCTTTCGGATAAAAAAGAACCCGCTACATCTGCCCAGTATTCAATTGTTTTATTTGAAACGCTATTAAATGCGGAAAATGCTATTCGAAACACGCCAACATCCATTACTCAGCCTCTTCGGAGTTTGTTGTTACAGTCAAATCTTCCTGATTTTTACGAGTACCCTTGAAAGAAGAAGGGGTCAATGGCGCCGAACCATCACGACTATTCATGTCACCTGAAACTTTTTCAGCATCGGCTTTTTTGTCTTGCACAACGATATAACCATTTTCTTTGTGCATTTGGAATACCGGATTTTGCTCAAGAAGCGCTAATTCATCTTTGGTGACTTCCGTTGCCACTCCTAGCGGAGTAATAAGGCGATCATTCATTACACCTGCACCGCCTTTGATTAAAATCCCCATCGTAGGAACTTTAATATCTGCACCGGTTTCTGCATAGGCAATATAACGATTGTCACAAGTTAAAGTTGAAAATATATAAGGCATTATTTATCTCTCCAAAATAAAAATCCGACCTTTTCAGATCGGATTTATCAATAAAAAAGACCGCACTTTTGCGGTCTCATTAAATACCGGTTGCTCGGTACACGGCATAAGGTCGTTTACACATTACACCGGCAGTTGCATTGGTATAGTCTTCGGTAATGCCTTTTGCTCCTTGATCTACACCTAGGGCCATAAACTTAGCCGGTACAACCTGCACCCAGACACGGTTATCGTCGGTGGAGCCGTCGTTAATTTCTTCCGCGTACAAGTAGAACACATTTGCGCCACCATTTGCCTTGTTCAAGTTAGGGGCGATTGCCACACGGCATTTTGGATAGGTTTTATTTAACCAATCGCGAACGCTGATGCCGAAATCGGAAGTGACCGTCAAGAATGTTGAGCAGTCTGTCGGCAATGCTAAACAGGTCGGTGTTTGTTCTGCATCAATTACACCTTGAGATTGCACTTGTAACTGAGTAAACGCTTGACGCAAGTCGGCGGTGATTTCGAGAAATGTTTTTTTATTCCATGTAGTCGCACTTGCCGCACCGGTTGCAACAGTGGCATAAGCCTGTAAAGATGGATCGTTTAAGAAACCATAAGTGCGCACACCGGCATCGTTAAAGCCTACAAAGCCAACGTTATTTCGTTGAATATCTAGGGCCAACTCTGCCGCCGTACGTTTCTCTGCCGCGCTATCCAAACGCATAGCCGCCGCGCGGGCTTCTTCCAAACGACCTACTTTAATGCCTTTTTCAAAGCGAACTACGGTGCGACGTTCAAATCCTGCGTTGTAACTGGATAACGGTACATTCGAGGTATCACCATAAGGCACGGCATCGCCCATGGTTTCCAATACGCCCTGAACGATTTCTTCGTCGTGCCATTCGCCGATCGTCGCGATACCGATCAATTCATCGATTTTACGCGGTGCAAATGCCGCACGCACGAAGCCGGGCAACCACGCCTGCAAAAATTGAACCGGTGTGCCGGCACTTGCGTTATATACGCCGCCATTCACATCATCCATTGCAAAGGCGCCGGGGGCTTTGCGTAAGTAATCATTACTGAAGCCGATACCTACTTTGCGCAAAGCTTGATAGTTTTGAACGTCCGCCGCATCCATACTAATGATCGGTTTATCTTCCGCGATACGTTTTGCCACATCGCGGCCACTAATATAACCATGTTGTTTAGACTTCATCTAAAACCACTCCTATTTAATTTGTTAAACGAATAACGGTTAATCCGCCATTACCGGTTACCGGATAGCGATAAATAACCGCATTTGGCACAAAGGCTTTACCTGAACCTGCCGATGCGGTGCCCGCCGCAACCGTGGAAAGCGCACCGGTTGTTGTGTCATATACAACCAAATCGCCGATATTGCACTTGGTTGTGACATGAGCCACCACATCCCCCATTGTCACAAAATCACCGCGCTGTAAGTCCGGCACCGCTAATGTTGGCTCTAAAGTCCCATTTTCTGTGCCGTACAATACGGCTTCTTTAGGATTTGCCAAAATACCGGCGAATACTTTACCGCTCGCAATGGCGCCGCCAACTTGAGCTACATTTGTTGCTGCGTCTTTGGTAAAAGCATAACCGTAGACGTTTTTCTTACCGCTTGAGTTAATTAAAAGATTTTCTGCACGAGTAGGGGAGTCAAGATGAATATCACCTGGAACGCCGAAACCTTGCGCAATACCGACTTCACGTTGAAATGTCATTGTTATTCCACCTTATTGAGTTAATTGACCATCTAGGAAAGAAGAATCTGCACTATCTGTTGCAACAACAGTTTTTCGTTTATTAACCGGAGTGCGATCTTTCATGTAGCCGTTGATTGCAGCTAATTCCATCCCTTTAGGCGCTTTTAAGCCTAACTTTTTACAACCATAAGCCGCCACTTCCGCTTCATCCATTGCTGAACAATCGAATGCCCCGGTAAAGTTGGAGACCTGACTGTACAATTTGTTTCGATCGGCAATTTTTTTCATCGCCAGTTTAGAAACTTCATTGGCATCCATGCCTTGTCCTTCTTCTTGATTGGGGTCATTTTCGTTACCCTTGTCATTATCGCTATCGCCTGCTTTAGGTTGTCCGCCTTCAAGATTTACTACGCGCTCGGAAAGTTTTTCAACCACGGCAATAAGTTTGTCGATTGGGCTTAAATCATCACCTTCTTGATGGTTTTCCGGATCGGTATTTTCCCCATCACCATTAGGATTTTCTCCAGTATTAGGGTCTTCTTCGTCATCACCTTGCGGTTGTTTTAACTCTGCAATCTTGGCGCTTAATGTTTCCATTTCTTCAGGCGTTAAATCACGAAGTTGCTCCATTAGTTCTTCTAAATTCATTTGTTTTTTCTCCATTAAGGAATCACAAGTAAAGTTAATTTGTCCAAGGTTCGTATCATCGTGATCTAATACTCGAACATCGCCACCCATGCGCCCATTTTCAACAAGCGCTAAGTGGTTCCCGCGTAAGTCCCGCTGTATGTAGTCATATTGTTGACCGTTCCACACACCGGGGCTATGCTCATAACGACAACGATAGCCAAGTGAAAGCTCTTTTTTACCGTTCTCAATTTTTCTCGCCAATGCTTCAGAAAACGCTTTAATGTTTCCGTATAGCACGCCGTCTTTAAAATACACATCTTCACCAATAACACCGCTTACGCCTTTGCGCTCTGCCGGTGTCATTCCGATATGCTCACTACCCAACATCGTGTGATCGTCCACCCAAGGAACTAACTTGAAGCTATTAATTGCTTCTTCGTTACTCAATTCCTCGGCTGGCCGATATACCCAATAGAGTTTTTCAAGATCTGGTGGTTGCGTACCATCAGGAAGGCGAATACTTGCCCCCTTATATTGAAAAACCCCCTCTTTGCTGAGGGGGTTATTCTTCACTTCGAACCAACCATTTTTATCAAACTCCCGCTTATCTTCGGCGGTGGTGTTAGGGTAATTTTTCGGATCGTCGCAGTCGCCCGCGAATGTTTCATCTAAATAGTCCATTTCACTTCCTATTTACTAAACCCAAATGCTTTAGCAAAGCCTGTAACTGCCTCAAGTTATTAGTCTTCATTTCACGATCTATTTTCGAATCACCTAACTTATAATTAGGGAATCGTTTAGAAAGATATTATGCGCTTCCTCTATTGCACTATCGAAAAGGTTGTACCCATCGCCGCCTCATTAACGACGTTTTGATAACTTCGGCGTCTTTTCTCAAGATTGTTTATGTGCGCTTTAAGCTCAGATTCAGACATTGAATTAATATCTGCTTTCTTAACTGCCGGTGCCGCCTAAAACTCCTGTTTAGGCTTTTCGACCGGAGGGGGAGTGTAGTTAGGCATAAATTGATTTAACTCATTATGCGCTTCAACTCCTGACGGCAAATACCATTTCTTTTTATTTGGGTCCCATTTCGCACCGTGCTTTTTGGCCATTTCACGTTGCTCATAAGGGACATTCAAATAAGTAGCTTTGGAGCGTTCGGCAGCCTTGAAGTTAGAATAGTCTTTCATGTGCTTTTCAAGCTCCGCCTTTTGCTCATCAGAAATCTTGTATTCCTTATTTGAAACATAAATTCTGTGTTCACCCTTCTTCTTGCCATCGTAGAATTTTCCGTTCCAATAGGGGTTACTGTGGGTGCTTCTAATATCGGCGTACCATTGCGGTAAAGAAGGGGCTTCTTTAAATTGCTCACCTCGTTCTATCTGCTCAGGAGAAGGGCCTTTTGCTCGCTCCCTAGCTGCATTTTC
>ERZ772967.1524-NODE-1524-length-15810-cov-3.405141_pt1 | contig 15810 bp, 20 predicted proteins | sample MGYA00511677_ERZ772967 | MGnify/ENA primary metagenome ERZ772967 (study PRJEB29015, sample SAMEA2737931) | human oral metagenome | biome: human oral; feature: human-associated habitat; material: dental | place: China | collected 2146 ...
TGCATTTTCAAGCTCATTTAAGAACTCTTGCGCTTCGCGGTGGGCTTTCTGATTTATTCGCATCACGTTCACAGCCTGTTTAGGTGAGAAGTTTTGCAATTTAATCCAAAAATCAGGCGATTTAGAACCAGGGAGCCTTTCCAAGTAAGAGATATCCGCCTTACTCATTTCGGAAGCAAACTTTTTATAAACCTCTTTTCCTTTTTCCGTTTCTGCTGCATAAGCGCCGTATATTTTGCTGACAAAACCACCTTTCAGATCGTCTATTTTCTCGTGAACCTGCTTATAAAGCTTGAAGTATTCACTCTTTTGGCTTTCAGGAATGGATTTATCGGTGTATTTATTGAAAAGCATCGTGGCTGTCTTTTTTAGACGATCAATGCTATCTCCTTTAATACTGCTCTCAACTTCTGATGATACTTTAGATAATTCGGCGTTTAATTTATTAGTAGGAATTTCTGAGTTTTTATCGCTAAGTCTTAATGCCTCACTAACAATGTAGGCGCCCGCTTCGGTTAGTTTGTAAGTATCATTTTTGCTTCTATCCTCAATCATCAATCCGGCTTTTTCAAGAGATTCAGGATCTCCAATTCCACTACCTCTGGTGTAAACGCCCACACGATTCCAAGCACTGTTTTCCACTATCTTTCTTAGGTTCTCAATTGTGCTAGAGAATCTCTTTATGTTATTAATGCGTCTTATTGTGTGTGCAAATCCAATGGCTTTTTCATCATCAACTTTAGAGAAATCTCTTGCGCCTTCTGTATTTCTCTGACGATTGATAATTTTTTTTATTTCTTTCTCAAAAGATGCCTTAGATATTGGTTTATCTACAGTTGACTTGGTAATATCACCTTGTTCTTGTTTGACTCGAGATTTATCTAATGTTTCTCGTGATGGTGTTTTAGGTCCTTTGAAATCCTTACGAACTTCATTAATCTTTTCACCCTTAAACTTCCCGCCCATACCAGCAATAACACGTCCTTCGCCATCAATTTTCACATGAGTGCCTTTATGCTTATCGCCGTTTGGTTTTACAGTTATCCACTTGTCATCCATTGCCGCAGCATAATTTCCAAGATCTTTAAAGACTGAATTTATTTTTTGTATTTGCGATTTATTGAAAATTAAACGATTATTAGATGGTTTTTCATCAATTCCATAAACTTTATTGCCGGGCAAAATAAGATAACTTGTACCATGTTCATCTTCCATCTCCACAGCTTTAAAACCTAATAATTTTGCAAGTTGCCCGCGTAAATACTGCATTTTCCAATCGGCTTCACCAGTATCATCTTCATATAATAGTGCTTTTATGGTTTCTACATCTTCATCATCCATTCTAAATAAGCTTCTATCTTCTAATAAGGCTTCCAGTATAAGTTCTTTTTGATCTTCATCTAATGGATCTGCAAACTCCCAAGAAAAAAACTTATCAACATCCTCATGATTTTCCTCTGCTTTATCTCTTAGGTAGATATTGTCAGCTATATCATCTTCATTTACATCAATAAAATGAAGATTTTCACCATGAGATTCAGCTACGCTTATACTTGAGTTACCGAATAACCCACCAAAAACACCACTGCTTTTTATTTCAGGAATATCTTTATCAAGGATTGAACCGTGAAATAATCTTACTTTCCCTTCTTCCACATCTGGTAAATTATCTCTTTTATATCTTCTTGGTTCTGAATTTGATGAACCATTACCAGATTTCGAAAACCTACCTTTTTCATCTCTATGATGGTCAGACTCTTTCCATTCATCAAAAATAGGGGTATTTAGTAAAGCAATTAAGCCGTCTATTTTTGAAATCTGCTGTTGTGTAAATTGAATATTCATAAGCATCTCTTGTAGATTAAATAACTAGCCTCGAGAGTAGTTAGCAGTCATTAAAATTAATCATTTTCGTCACTCTCAAATTCGAATATCGGCTTCATCAAACAACGGCAATTTGGTAATGTGCCAGGTAGCCCATGAACTCTCTCACCATACATCACGCCGATAAATGGCGGATCGTCAAAATCAAACACCTTCCCGTGCATATCGACGTGTAACTGACGTGGCTCATTCCCACCGCCGGAATGAATCCATTGGAATTTTTTTATACCTAATGATTTGAGCTTCACGGACTGAATGTTTGCGTAAACTTTGCGGGTTTGGTCAAGCGCGGTCAATTCTGCACGTCTTTTATTGCCTTGATAATATTTCTCAAGTGACCTTTTCAAATCACTCGCGCCTTTTCCTGTAGTAATGGATTCAAACACGACTTTTTGGACATCTGAAAGATACCGTTGTGGAATGATCTTGATTAGCCCAACAGCTTCAATCGTTGCAATTTGTGTAACATTTTTCACATCTCCATTTATAAAATCAGTTTTAACCACCAAATCATTACCCATCTCCCTTAAACTCATTTTTAACGTAGAGGATGAATTTTTTAATACCCGGTCAATCATCCGCTCCGTGGCCTTTTTGGCCAAAAATGAAAAAATAGGGTTATATTTTTTAAGTAGTTGATTAAACAAAATGCGAAGTTGTGAGATTAAATTTCCACCTTCTGGCAAATCCCCATCTTGGGCATAAACAGTAAAGCGATTTGACACCTCTCGGCTCATTTCTTGATGTAGAATCTTGATCGCTGCCGTAATGCTTTTTGCATACTGCTCACCGGTTGAAGCGCTTACAAGTAGCGGTTTACCTTCAATGCTACTTTGTTTCTTGACCAATTTCTTGTTCAAGGTTGTTGATGGCTTGGATTGTTTCATCTGTTATCCCCAACTGTTCAAGCAAGTTATCTTCGACCTCGCTTTGTCTTTCGCCCATATCGTGAAAACCGGAATCAGGATCTGACGCAATACGATAACGAACATCCTCTCCATCAATGGCCCCAGACATAACTAAGGCGGAATAAGTATCCGCCTTGAGTTTGTTTCGTTCTGCAATTTCTTGCGCTGTTGGACTATCTACTGGACGCCAATTGATCGTTGTTTCAATCAATGGTAAACTTTCCGACTTCATCACAAGCTGATGATGTCGCTCTACCAACTCTGTCAAATCATGTTCTTGCAAGCTCTCTAATTCCTCATGGTAATTCTTGGCCTCACCTTCACCGGTAGAATTGAAACCTTTTGGCGTTGTGCCGAGAAGTTTTGTTGCAGGAACATTTGATGCAGCGGACACTAGTTGATAATTCGTCATAATGACGTCATCAAGTTGGCTTAGTGCGGTATCAAATTGTTGTATCTGATCGCCGTCTTTATCACCTAGTTTTATGCCGTTGTTATCTCTATTGTTAATCCATAATTTCAGGCGTTCAGCGTTATTTTCAGCATCCGCCATGAATTTAGCCATGTTAGTCAACCAAACCGTAGTACGCTTTGACATGACAAGGTTAAGAGATTCTGACGCTGTTCTTTCTCCGCCGTAAACGCGCTCCATGATTAATTGAGGAACAGGAAGCCCGCCATACTGATACATCGGCTTCAGAATGTCAGGCACTTCGCTGTTACGGAAAATGATGAGGTGAGAATAATGGTACTTTCTACCCCCAATCTGCCAAAATGTAGGTTCGTAAAAATTAATATTGGAAGGATCGGATAACTCACTTCCGACAATCATAGGTACACACCAATACGGATCGACTTGAACAATGCCTTTGTAACTACCTTCGGTTACTCCATCCAGATTGAATGGCTTTTCGTAGAAATCAGGATCTTCGCTTTCAATCTTGAATAAAGCGATCCGAATACCAAAAATCCGTCCCATTCGTACAAACTGCTCACAATTCCAACGTAGTCGAAATTTCTTATCGAATTTCTGAAGTGCTCTAATAATTTCATCAGGTATTTCCGTTCCATCGGTAGAAATAATATCGTAACCGTTTCTTGTTGCATCTCGCGCAGGTGTAGAGCAAGCTTTATTAATCAACCAATTTTGCGCCAAAATAGCGCACATCTGATATCCAATAAATGAACTTGACGCATACCAGTTGGCAAGTTGAACGCTAATACTTTCAGGTGGGGATAATTTCATTTTTAATGGTGAAATTTCATTACTATCTTGTGCGGAGTCGCCTAAATTAGGATATTGATTATTATTTTTTGAAACAATCTCGCTTAATCTATCCAGGAAAAACCGACTTTGATGTTGAGAAACTATTTCTTTACCATCAAAAAATGAATGAGATGCTTCTATCTCAACTTTCTCCACTGTTTTTTTCTTTCCAAATCCAAACATAATCATTATCCAAAGTAAGAGGTTGGTGCGCTGACCAATTCAGCAAAAGCTCTTGAACAAGCGTCTATCGTGTCATCATGATTTCCGTTAGGAAATAAGCGCATTTCATTAATAATAGTTTGGTTCCATGCACCTTTAAGCATTTTCACATTTCCGACATTAACCTGAGCAGCAAAAGGTTCGGCCCGTGTAATCTTATCCCCACTCTCAGGACTGGTTTTAACGACAAAACCGGAAAGCATGCGAGTTAAATATAAGGCTTGCGTTTTCCCTGCTTGCCCAGGGTCTTGAGGAATGCTGATTGTTGTCGATAATCCGTCCAGAGGCGCTGTATTTTTCAGCATTAAATCTCGTTCATCCGGCCCAACATCGCCATGAACTAAATCGGCAATAATAAAAGAACCGTCGGAACATTTACCAAATCTCACACCCGCCGTAGGGTCGCCACCAACAGTCGCGCCTAAGTCCCAACCTCGGCACCATTTAATGCTTTGTGCTGGCAAAGCCTCGATAATTTCGATTTTGTGCGGCTTAAACACCCCGCCCTCTAAAGGAGCGGGGCTTTGTTGATATTGTCCGGCAAACATATAAGGCGCTGCCTTTTCCATTTGCCGCAAGGTTTGAATATCATGTTTTTCAGACCATAACGCACTTCCATCTTCCTGAATAGCAGGGAGCTTGAGTAATTCCCATTCTTCACCATTTCCGCCATCAAGTAACCAACCCGACAAATCACTTTCATGTAATCGCTGCATAATTACGATTATCGGCGTGTTCTTCGGGTCATTCTTACGGCTCTCTACCGTATTCTGAAACCAATCAATAATGTTTTGGCGCATGACATCAGAACGCGCCTCATCTGCCTTATGCGGATCATCGATTAGTATCGCGCCGCCAAATCCCTCTCGTTGCTTGCCCGCCCCAAAACCGGTAATCGTCCCTCCCGCACCGGTTGCATAAAACACGCCTCCTTGACTTGTGGTCCAATGGTTTTTTGCCTCGCTATCAAGTGCAACATTAGGGAATATCTCTTTGTAGGCCTCGTGCTGAATTAAAGATCGAATATTTGCGCTATTGTTAACAGCAAGAGTCGAGGAATAAGAGGCGTGGATAAATTCGCAATCCGGAACGCAACCAAAACACCAAGCCACAAAATTCACAATAGCAATTTCTGTTTTGGAGTAGCGTGGAGGAATATTGATAATTAGACGTTTGGTATCCCCCTTAAACACTCGCATTAAGGCATTGCAAATCAACTTGTGATGACGGGCTTTTAGCCAAGCATACCCACGCTTCTGCAAGAACATCCAGCGAGTGAAAAAATACAAGTCTGTTCTTGCCAATTCTGAGGCGGCAAACTTTTCTTCATCACTGAACTTGCGCATTTAAACCTCTTCTAAAAGCCCCTTGGCAATTTCCTTGAACTCATCCCTACTCATGTTGATATTCTGATTTGTCATCGAACCAGAAACTTCAACCTTATCCTTGAACATACCAAGGTGTTTACCTAGCAACTCAAGCGCTTTGTTCACGCTTGATGGCTCATAAACGAATTGAGCCACATCATCGCCAACAATTTTGCCATCATCAGTTTTGCGAGTCTGAGTTAAGACGATCGCTTTTTTACCGGAGGAAATATCGGCATTTTCAATGAGGCGACGAATAACTTCATCTTGAGTTATTTGAACACGCTCAGATCGTTTTTTTTGCTCTTCTTGAATAAAACCCTTAAGTTTTACTAAGTTCTGAGCACCTTGAACATCCGCCGTCTTGACACTATACCCAGCTCTTATTGCTGCTTGTGTTGCATTCAAATCAACAAGATACTCTTCAATAAACCGCTTTTGCTTATCGGTTAGTTTAGATTCACCACGCTCAGACGTGGATTTAACCTCGTCGTTTTTACTCATGGTTAACCCTTTTTAAATCCTTTTGTAACATTTACATCACATAACTTAGATATAGCCCCGAGATTTTTAATACTTTGAACATGGGTATAGCTAAGATATGTAGCATATATAAAACAAAAAGACCGCACTTTAATTGGCGGTCTTGGTTTGGATAATTCGCTTTTTAAACTACGGCCTTTTCCGTTGTTGTTTTTCTACATACTCCCGTACCCCATCTACTTTATTCGCGCAAAGCCGCAATTCCTGTTTCAACAATAGCGCATACTCAACTGTCTCACCAAAAGTTGTTCCCTGAAATGCAGGCACTAAGCAAGGGGTAAGTAAAGTCACCGGCGGAGAAAGAACAAGCGTGCGATACTCCACATCCGGTTTATTTGCGCAACTCGTCAGCAACCCCACTAGGCAACATAGCACGGCTGCACTGGTTGTTTTCCAGCATTTTTTTAATAGATTGAATTTGCGCATAACTTTGCTCTCTGATTGCTTGTTCTTGGGCCAAGCGTTGTTCGGTAATCTTTCGTTGCTCGTCAACATCTTCATGCAATTCATCGATAATCTTGTCTCGTTTGATGACCTTTTCGTGCAACGAATCAATAACAGCAGATTGGCGCTCAATGTTGAGCTTGTTTGTGTGTTGCATATAAAGCAACGCAAGGATAAATACACCGGCACATAGCGCCATAATCTTATTTAAGTTTTTACAACTATGGCTTAAAACGTTTATACCTAACTTTTTAATGATTAACATCCACCACATTACACCACCTCAAACATCGCTTTTTCTTTTTGGCGGCGATTGAGTAAGCCTTGCGATACCCGACCACCGGCATTTTTCCAAACAAGGAATTGTTCAGCAGCACCTTTTTTATCACCGGCATTGAGCTTATTCACCAACGTTGAACGGACGAATGCTCCCTCGCCAATATTGAATGCAAGGCTCACTAACGCATCAAATTGATTTTGCGTGAGCGTAACTTGAACGGCATCATTGACCGCACTTTCAAAGCGTTTTAAATCTGCTGTCAAAAGCTCTTTTGATTTCTCTTTTGTAATTGCCATACCACGTGCAACAGGCTTGCCATCAACAAAGCCGGTATGACCTACACCAATCGTCCAAATCCCAACAATGTCAGGATAAGCGGTTAATTTCTCACCCTCTAGCTGGCGAATAAATTCAATTCCATTTTCGCTAATTCTCATCGCTTTTAATCCCTAATTTTGACGCAAAAAAACCGCGCCAAATTGCGTTAAGTACCGCACCGCCACCATAACCGGCAAGGCCGGCACCTACGCAAGTTAATTCCAAACTTAACCCGGACGACAAACACAAAAGCCCACCAATCCAGCCCGCGAACATTGACACAAGCACTTGGCATAAAAAAAGCCCCACGCTAAAGTGGAGCTTTCCAGCTTGAATATCGCTTGCGTATTTCGCTACGCCGGCAAATAATCCGATAAAAACTAATGGGAGCCAGCGTAAAAAAGATTCCCAGTTACTCGGATCTTTAGTCGGCATAATAAAACCTATATAACAGATACAAAAAAGCCCCAATTGTTTCCAATTAGGGCTGATAAATAATTAACGTACTACATTTCCAACACAAACTTTAATGTATCGGTCATCGTTGAAAAAGCAAGTTTTTCTAAATTTTGCTTAATGAGCGTGATCTCAAACGAACCATTAATATCGGAACAAGCCAATGATTTTAGTTTATCTACCATTGTTTGATATTGTGAAATCTCCGCCAATAAATCACCCGCAGAAATTGAAGCAAAATGCGCACGCGCCAAATTTACACCAAATCCGAACGACTGCGCCAGATAATCCACATCAATCGTAATATCCGCACCGATAAAACTGTCTTGCGGATCGGAAAACCGGATTTCAATATTCATTGAGCCTTTATAATTGGCTTTCACCACATCAGGAATCGTATTACTTACCGAAAATCCTTGTGCCTGCAAAAAAGCAATGGCTTCATTCATCATCAGCAAAATGGCATTTTCTTTTTTATTCCGCAACACCGCCAAACGCTGCTCAAATAAAGCATCACTTTCCGCCTTTAAATCGGCAAGCTGCTTACGTAATTCAAATGACATTATCCATCTCCTTATAATTGCGTAAAATTAAAGCAATTATAGTACGAAGTACCGTAATAAAAAACCCCGACCATTTCCGATCGGGGCTGTAAAATTCTTTTGTGCGTTTGCTATGCGCTAAAACCGCAACTTACATAGAATAGTACACTTTCACTTGCAAGTAATCAAGTGTTTTTATAAATTTTGTGTAAAAATCCCCTCGTACAATTTTTCAAAAGTGCGGTCGGATTCTGTGTTGTTTTTAGAAGTCGATTCTGACGGCTTTCGGATCAAATTGGCGCAAGTGTTGTAGCACCCGCCAATTCGTCATTGGGTCGGCGTAAAACTCTTTTGTAATGCGGTTTAAAATTTGGTTGCTTGAGCGTAACACGCTTAGATATTCGTAAGCCTGTCCGTAGATTTGTCCACTCATGTTTGACCCCATCGCCTTGAAAGCTTTCTCCACGTGTTGGAATGTGCCGACGCCACGTTTGAAGGCAAACCATAACCACGCGAGCTGTTGCAGTTCGTACTCAGTGAATTCAAAGGTGAATTTTTTCTCAGGCTCTGGCAACGCCGGTTGTTGCGCTATTTCGTATTTTCCTGTTTTGCGAATCTGTGGAAGAACTTCTTCAAATACCCAAGCCTCGAATGGTTCGGCTTCTGGTTTACGAGATTTGATGATCAGACGGTAAAGATTTGGTTCATTGATGAATGTCATTTCCTGATCTGCACTTTTTGTAGGGGTGTAACGTTTCGTTACTCCCCCTTGTTTGCAATGATCTTGTAATGCTTTTCTTGAATTTGTATATCCAAGAATGGCGCAAACATCCGTACCGCAAAACCAAAATTCACCTTTTGGATCTGAAATCACGCGAACAGGAAGATCTTTAAAATTAAATGTTGAGAATTGAATTTGAGTATTCATGCTGTTTATTCCTTTTTGAGAGGATTGATAATTTACCCATAATTGGGCGACCAACGGCTCAAAACCAGTAAACAGTCTGGCGGAGTTATTCCCTTTCGGTATTGTATTCCTCGCACCGTCGGTCATTGATTGATAATTTTCTTTTTATGCGCTGTAAGTCTTAATGGCAATAAAACAAACAAGGTAAATTTTACGCATAAAAAAATCACGCTGACGGGGTGAATTAATTCCGCTGTTTAAAAGGTTTTTGAGACCTTGGGAAGAATAGTAATAAAAAAAGCCTGCTTTGTAAACAGGCTTTTGAGTGCGTTATTGCGATTTTTTTCTAAAATTTTCGTCATTAATACAATATTCGAAACAATCTCGAATAATGCCACTTAATCTTAAAATATTCTCTGGGCAATCAATAATAATCTGGTTGCCTGAAATCTCTAACCCAGCTCTAATAATTTCTTTTTGATGCTCAGGAGTTAAGTCAATAGGGATAACGATTGAAGGGCGTTGCTTATTATCATAGTAGCGTAAAATCCATCTATTAGATTTACCTTGATATAAAACACTAAAATAACTTTCAGTATCTTTAGCGACTAAATTCGCATCCTCACCAAGGATCATCGAAACATATTCAAGCACTTGTCTTTCAGTATATGTAGTAATAATTTTACTGTTTTCAGGATCAACTATTGGCGCAGTTTCATCCACAACAATTGATTCAGATTCATTAATTGGTTCATGTTCAACGACTTTCTTCGATAATCCTGAAACCACCATATCACTAACCGACTTTTCAACCGCCTGTTTAACAATTGGCGTAATAGCCTCAATAAAACGTTGATTTAACTGTCTTCCAATATTTGAACGCCCGGCGACATAACGCACAAATTCGCTATCAATTTCTTTTAATGAGGATGAGATAGTTTTGGTGAATGCGGATAAATAAATGCTTTCCTCAGCCAAGGTGCGCAATGCTTCCGGTTGGAAGTTATCATGACAAAACTGAGATAATTGAGGTATTTTTGATTCGTCTAAAATCTCAAAATTAACCCGCAAGAATGGCGACGTATCCATGATATTTTTATCTTTTAAATCGGTAAAGAAACGCCATTCACGCCCGTTTGTAATTGCAGCCACAGTTACTTCCGGTGTTGCATTAAAATATCTGGCTAACTGCGGAGAGTGATTTGTTAAGTCTTCATTATAAGATTTGGCTTCAATGAACATCACAGGAACATTATGACAAAATAGCGCGTAATCAACGCGTTCACCATTCTTGGCACCCACAAAATCAGCGGCATACTCGGCTTTCACTTTGATTGGATCATAAGGTGAGAATCCTAAAATATCGAGAAATGGCAGGATTAAAGCCTGTTTTGTTGTCTCCTCAGTTGTACAATGTTGACCAGCTCTTATTACATGTTGGGCGTGTGCTAATACCCTTTCTTTGAAAATTTGTTCGCTCATTTTTAGTTCTTTTTGGGTAGGTAAAATTACGCGGATAAGATCTTATCTGCTGCGATTTTGGCTAAAAAACTGCTACGGTTTTTATATTCACGATGTGTTGAAACAAAATCATCAATGCGCTTAATTAAATAAGCAGGCATTGTGATGTTGATTTTCTCAGATTTACCCAATAAATGGGTAATATCCACATCCACCACACCAAAGAACATGCCATAATCTGTAAAATCAGGGTTGTTACGGTGATTTTCCATTGATGTTGGCAATGGCACTTCTTCGCCCATTTCAACCAATAATTCCAAATGCCCAGCAATGGCTTCTTTCGCATTGGTGTAAGCTTCTTCAAGCGTATCACCGGCAGAAAAACAGCCAGGAATATCTGGCACAATCACACCAAATGCGTGAGTTTCGTCGCCCGGCTCAATTGCGATTGGATATAACATAATCTTTCCTCTTTGCTTTAATAGCAGGGCTATTTTAGCCCCGCTTGTTTTAATATTGAATTTTCCGTCCCTTTCTTTAAATCCTTTTTAGGGTGTGGAACGGTCACAACCCCTTTCTTTGTTGGGTGAGTGAAGTGATGGTGACTTCCTGTGGCGTGGTGGAAAACCCAACCATCTGCTTCAATCATCTTAATTATTTTTCGGCTATCCACATTGATTTGCTCCTACACTGTTTCTTTATGTGGTTATTATACCTATAAATTAATTAATGTCAATTATTTTTATGGTTATTGTAGGTATTGATAATAAAATGCGGTCAAAATCGACCGCGCTTTCCGACTGACATTAACGCCGGCATAGGTGAACTTTTTATTCTTCACCCGATGTAATGATACTTAATTTTCAGCATTGAAAATGCACCTTGTAAAAACCCAATGCCACGATTACGCAGGCGATACATTTTAGCCGGGGAAATTGCCAATGCACCTGTAATATCCTTTTCGCCCAACTGCTGCACATACAGCGCCATCGTAACCTGATATGCCGCTAAATCCACCCGATGCAATGCCATTATTGCGCCCTCAATTTTTAAACATTCATCATCACTCAAGTGCTTTAACCATGCCTTACGAGGAGAAGATGGCAAAACAGGAATGCTTGGTGTAATGCTTGGATATTCCGTGCCAATACGGTCTCTCCCCCAACAATTCCCCCAGCGAACTAAAATTTTCTCTACGCTATATTGCATCATCTACTCGATACCTCTAATTCTAATAATTGACTTACCTTTACTTACTACGCCCTTTTCCTCGATTGAGTATTTGCGGATGATTTTGTGGTTATCGTCTTTGATTAATCCTGCGCCGACCAAGCTATCAAAAATCCCTTTAGGTAAATTATCAAGATCGCGTGGGCGGTTGTCCGGGAAGTAGATTTCCATCTTGATTTCAACCGCACTTTCAAACGGATCGAACTGTGAGCAAACCTCGGTAGCAATACGTTTAAATTCCCGCCCAGCTTTTGAAATATAGTGCTTACCTTGTCTTGTGTGTTTCCAGTAGTGATTTACGCTCGGCGGGTACGGCAAACAGATTTCAAGCCAATCACTCATAGTTTACCTTCCTTGCGTAAAATTGCCTGCGTGCGCAGTACTCCCTCGGCATGCGCTAACCGCACATATTCGTTATCCATAACCCGCGTGCGACGGTCGCATTCGTCATGACAGCTACTGCAGCACCATGCCCCGAAAATATCATCAGGCTTCATGCCGACGCCGTTTAAGCCTGCCAATCGATAATGCGCAAGCACCACCGTTTCCGGATTGTGATTGCAAATGCCCGGCAACCGCACTTGACATTCCCGTCCCTTAGCTTCCTTTCGATAATTAACTTTACTCACCGTCTCACCCCATTAATCACATCCATATTTCGTTTGCCGGACTGTCTCCACTTGTGCCAGTCGTCGCGATCTTTTATCAATCTGCGCATTAATTTTTCGTTTTCGTCATCAATAGCTTTATTCGCTAATGATTTTGCTAATGCCGCCGTTACTGCTGCTGTAAGCATGGTTTTGCCGTGATCGACATGACCTATAGTGCCAACATTCACAACCGGCTTTGTGCGTTCAAATTTCTCTTTAGTCATCTCCCCTCCAAAATCACCGTCACCCCCAATCCAACGCCTAGCGCAATCCACATTACGCTACCTAATACACAACCCGTTAAGCAGTAGATAAAAATCTTGCTTGCGTATTTATCGTCCACAAAAAACAGAGCCCAGACCAACACAAAAACGGGCGTAAGTGATAGTGCTGCCAATACCGCAAAATAATTAGTCCAAATCATCGCCCGTAAAACCCCCATCTATCGTTAAATTTAACCCCGTTTTGTACGCCCCAAGCTGTCGTGTATTCAATCAAACTTGACATACGGCACACTCCCATTTTTGATGTCTGTTCACGCACGTTAACCAACTCTCCCTCAATCCCCATAATCAGCTTGTATGGCAGTTTTGTTGCTATCGTATGCCCGCTAACTAATATGTTTTTCCAACCGTATAAATCGTATTTATCGCCTTGCCATGTCGCCTGTTTTGAGATATCACCTAGCATTGCGTGAAATTTATCGTTTTGCTCCATTGATCGGGTTTTAACTTTTATCTCAACAACAAGCGGATCTGATTCGTTAATCGGTAATTGGCGGATGGTTTCGATAACTCGATTTCTTACTGCCTCATTGACTAAATACATCCGAGGATAATTATGCTCCATCGTAACCACCGCACTTTTGAATATGTCCGATGCTGACCGACCGCTGAACAAAGTCATCTGCGCACGGGTCAAAAACGACAATCATTGAGCCTTTGTTGTTTCCACCTACCTCATCACCAGTCACCGGATTGATAAATTTGATTCGGCCCGAATTAAATCTCCTTTTGTGGTCGGTAAAGCCGATAATGTCGATCACCTCGTTAGCCTCTTTGCGGATAACCTCAAACCATTCTGTTGATTTATCCAACGGCAACAACATCACTACGAAATAACCAGCCTTGCGTAATGCTGCTGCACGCAACACAAAAGGCAGTGGGTTGTTGTAAGGTGGGTTAACGAAAATTCGTAGTGGAAAAGAGCAAACCTCCGCGACCTCATCAAGCAATAAATCAAAAAGGTTGTCGGCTAAAAAATCAGGGGCAATCGATAAATTCTCATCATCATCTGTCCCTTGCTCGCCAATATATCGACAACACAAGGCGTTTTTAGCATTTGCGCAACCATCTAAATCAAACCAGCTAAATTTGTTTTTGAGCCAGTTAAAAACATACTTCGGCGTTTGCCATGTGTTCTTGTCAAATTGTTCAGTCATCATTAAATTTCCTTTGAGTATCTTCTTGTTTCTTGTTTTGTTTCTTTTTTGCCGATTTGCGCCCGTCTTTCCGCATCTAACTGATCACACTCAAACATCGCACCGAATTTCTGATCGACATACACTTTGCCGCTGCCTCCGTGACGATTTAATCTCACCAAAACTTCGGTCAGGTAAGGATCGGCTTTTTCGTTGTAAACCGACTCCTTGTATAGCCCGAACCAATAATCGCACTCTTGCTCGATTTGCCCCGTGTCCCGGCTATCGCTTGGCATCGGACGTTTATCCGCGCGGTTTTCGAGTCCACGATTTAACTGGGTAAGTAACAACACAACGCAATCCATTTCGCGGGCAAGGTTTTTTAATTCCTTTGTGATCATCCCGTAAGCCAAATCATTACGTTCTGCTTTCTCGGCCTTCATCAATGTCAAATAATCCACGCCAATTAATCCGATTTCGCCGCGTTCGCGCTTAATGCGACGGCATTCGTTACGAATATGTGCCATGGATACGCCCGGCGTATCGTCGATGTAAAGCAAATCACCATTCACCAAATCACCGACTGCACTTGCTACGCGGTTGTTGAACGTATCGGGGTATATGTGATATTTTTCGTTGAACGCGTCCTCGCTTGCTTGTGAATCGTAAAACGCATTGCTATTCACGTTCGCCCGCTTGCTAACCATTCGCTCAAAAATCGCTTTACCGGACATCTCAAGACTGAACAGCAGTACAGGCTTTTTCTCGTTCAAAATGCAGTTTTCCGCCATCAATGAATAGAACGCAGTTTTTCCACATTTAGGCCGCGCACCGACAACCGCAAGAGATTGTCGTACTAAGCCTTTTGCGCCAAGCAACCGATCTAAGTCCGCAATACCGGAACTGAGCCCGCGCACGCTGTCTGGATCCGTGAGGCGCATTTGATAATCATTAAGCCAATCACTCCCGACATCACGACCACGGCGCAGGCCCTGCGCTTTACCCGCACGTGAATAATCGGCGATTTCGGACATCAGGCGGCTAATGGCGTCTAAGCGCTCTTCCACGGATGCCCCGTTTTTGTCAAACATCAACGCTTCGCAATCTTGCAACTTACCGAGGGTAAAACGTCTCACCGCTTCGGAACGGACAATTTCGGCATATGCCTTGATATTCCCGGCGCTTACCGTGTTGTTAGAAATCTCTGCGAGGTAAGCCAAACCGCCGACATCATCGCTAATGCCTTTCGCACTCAAGCTGTGCTCGAGAGTGAGTAAATCAATCGATTTATTGGCTTTGGCCAAGTTCTGAATTTCGGCAAAAATACGTTGATGCGCGAACAAATAAAAACTTTCCGGCTTGAGCATGTTTAGCACGGAGTCCGTGCGCTCGTTTACGCCGGTTAACATCAATGCCCCTAAAACCATCTGCTCGGCAGTCGTATCGTGAGGAATAATTTTTACGGAATCAGTCATGGCTAAATTTCTCCACGGCGTGTTTTGCTAAGGGTTTCCGGTTTCATCAAAAAGCTAAATCCGAATTTTCGTTCAGGGTCAAAATAATAATCTCTGGCATTCTCGGCAAAGACCTGAAAATAGGCTCTAAACCCATCCTCGCTTTGATTTTTCAAGTGCGGCAAGAGCTGCTTGATTTGTTTTTCCGCATCAGGATCGTCCAAATCCATCGGCACCAAACGATCGCCCAAAATCTCGTTATAAAATTCAATCACCGCGTGATGGTCGAAATTATTTGGTAAGCCATCCTGTTCCAACTCGGAACGGCTCACTTTGAATAACCCTTGCCAGTTATGGAACACGGACTGTTTCAAAACGTCAGAAATGTTTTCACCCTGAGATTTTAATTTTTCAAGTTTACCCAAGGCGATAACGCAAGCTCGTTCGGTAAGCGGTT
>ERZ772967.1525-NODE-1525-length-15801-cov-2.777340_pt1 | contig 15801 bp, 11 predicted proteins | sample MGYA00511677_ERZ772967 | MGnify/ENA primary metagenome ERZ772967 (study PRJEB29015, sample SAMEA2737931) | human oral metagenome | biome: human oral; feature: human-associated habitat; material: dental | place: China | collected 2146 ...
CGCTGTTGAATATTTCGGTTTAGAATGATAGGAAGGCTCGTCGGATGTTGTAAGTCGCCTATCTGAAAAGGGTTGCTGCTTGCAGGTTGTTGTAAAAAACAGCACAGCAAGCAGCAAATTAATGTTGTCGAGATGAAGTTCTATTTCTGCGGCACTTCAAGGAGTGCTTGCTTCAATAAGTTCCAGAATGGCAGGATGGATGCGACCTCGCACCTTTCGTTGGTGGTGTGTGGGCTGCGGATTGTGGGACCGAGACTGACGACGTCCATGCCTGGATACTTGCCCAAGATGACGGAACATTCTAAGCCGGCGTGGTCAACCTGAACGACGGCTTCTTGCGCATTTTGCTCGCGATAGATTTTCTTGAGTAAGCGCAGCACCTCACTCTCGGGATTGGGGTCCCAGCCGCCATAGCTGCCGCTCATTTCCACTTTCATGCCCGCCATGTTGAAACAGCTCTCGAGCGTGGTGGCAATATACTCCTTCATGTCTTCGCGGGAAGAGCGCGCAAGGATCTTGATGGCCGCCTTGCCGTTTGCGATGTTGATAATGGCTAAGTTGCTCGATGTCTCTACGACGTCGGGATAAGCCGGAATCATGCGCACCACGCCATCGTGGCATGCGAAGATGGCATTGACGAGGTTATCCTGTATCTCGGTGGGAACGACCTCGCTCGGAAGCGCCGTTACTTCGGTAAAGAACTCCAAGTTGGGCTCGATAGTCTTATATTCGTCGCAGAAACAAGCTTTGTATGCTAGAACTAAAGCTTTAACCGCTTCGGCTTTATCCTGTGGCATGGTGAGCACAACCTCGGCCTTGAACGGAATGGCGTTGCGCATGTTTCCCCCTTCCCAGCTGACGAGCTGCGCGCCACATTCGGCAATCGCCTTGCGCACGAAACGCACCATCAACTTGTTTGCGTTGGCGCGCCCTTCGTGAATTTCCAAGCCCGAGTGACCTCCGCGCAATCCCTTCAGCGTTACGCGAAGTGCGGTGTGGGTTGTGTCCGCAGGCGCAGGCTGATAGCCCAAGGTCGCAGTGATGTCGATGCCGCCCGCACTGCCAATGACGAATTTCCCCCACGTTTCGGAATCAAGATTCATCAAAATGTCGCTGTGCAACTCGCCTGTGGGTAAATCATTTGCGCCAAACATGCCCGTCTCTTCGTCTGCGGTGATGAGCGCTTCGATGGGGCCGTGCTGCAAGTCCTTTGCTTCCATCACCGCCATGATAGCGGCAACGCCAATACCATCGTCGGCACCCAAGGTGGTGTTGCGCGCACGCACCCATCCTTCTTCATCGACATAAGTCTCTAAAGGATCGGTTTCGAAATTGTGTTGGCTCTCGGGACTCTTCTGTGGTACCATGTCCATGTGAGCTTGCATGAGCACGGTCTTTCGATTTTCCATGCCTGGTGTGGCTGGCTTACGCATTACCACGTTGTTTCCTGCATCGACAAAAGCTTCGACACCTGCTTGCTTGGCAAAATCGAGCAAGAATTGTTGTACGGGTTTTAAATGTCCCGATGGACGGGGCACTTGCGTTATGGCATCAAAGTGTCGCCAGACGCATGTGGGTTCTAATTTTGCAATTTCACGCATACTTATATTTTTTATAGTTGATATGTTCTATTTACTTTGCCGCCGCTTCATGAAGAGCAGTGCAATCCAAGCATATATGCCCATCGCAACGACCAAGAGTGTTTGAATGCTGTGCACGATGAGCACGAAGTTGAGGGCGGCAAATTCGGCCACGCCATAGAGCATCAGCATCGTCTTACGGCGAAGTGCCACGGACCAGCGCCGTTGGGCGTGGGCACGATAACAGCGATGCTGCCCACGATGAACGTCACCATAGCGCACGAAAACGAAAGCGAAGCTGTGGCGGTGAAGCAGAAAAACGTGAGGTAATAGTGCAGGAAGTAGCTGACCCAAATGCCGAGGGTGTAGCAAAGGAATAAGGGCACATTGCGCACGTTCCTTAAAGAAACGATGCCTTGCCACACGCTGTTGACCGTCGATTTGATTTTGCTGGTCACTGCCAACCGCCGATAGAGGTAGTAAACCAGCAGGCACACGGCTATGCCGCAGATAAAGGTCACTGCCCAGCCTGCGGCCGAAAAGTTGGTGAGGAACGTGTCGATGCGCGTGCCCGTCTTGGCGAAGAAGCGCATGAAGACGGGAATTTGCGAGAGGAACGTGATACCCGCGATGAGCAGCACCAACAGCGAGTCGATGATGCGCTCCGTGACAACGGTTCCGATGGCTTTGGGAAACGACACGCCGTCGTAGTGTTTCAGCACGCCGCATCGCGTGAATTCGCCCATGCGCGGCACAATGAGGCTCACGGCATAGGAGAGGAACACGGCATAGACCGTGGTTTTGCGGCGTGGATGCTCGTGCATCGGTGCTAAGGTCTGTTGCCAGCGCCACCCGCGAAAAGCCTGTGCTAAAATGCCAAAGGGAAACGACAAAATCATCCACGTCCAGTTCATTTGGTGAAACAGCACGTCGTTCACCTTGTGGAAATCAAATCCGCGATACATCCAGTAAAGGATGGCGCCGCCCAAAAGCAACGGTAGAATGATTTTGAATATGTTGGAAATATTTCTTTTCACTTGCTTGTTTTGACGAGACAAATTTAGGAAAATCACGTGGAATACCCAAATAAAACCCCGTAGATTATTTGTTGGGGAACGAAAAAAGGCCTACTTTTGCAACCGCTATCGTATAGGTTTGTAATGGGTCAGACGTTTCTACCTGCTGCCGCAAACAGCAGTCTATGATAGTTCTTTTTTAATGTAGAAACAACAACAACGATGCAACATTCTTTTCAGAAGTACACGGCGCAGTATCCCGCCCTCATTCGCTTGGGCGTGCCCATCACGATAGGGCAGTTGGGCACGATTGTGTTGGGTTTTGCCGACACGCTGATGATAGGCCACCACTCGCTGCCCGAGTTAGCCGCCGCCAGCTTTGTCACCAACATGTTTACTTTGGCTTTGCTTTTTGGCTTAGGATTTTCTTACGGATTAACGCCCATCATTGGCCGATTTTATGGCCAATCGAAGCCCGAAGCCATCGGCGGAGCACTGAAAAATGGCTTGGCGGCCGGAAGTGTGCTCACGCTCATCCTGCTGGTTGTCATGACCACGCTCTACCTTAATTTAGGGTGTTTGGGGCAGCCGGCCGAGCTTTTGCGGTTCATGCGACCCTATTTCCTCATCAATTTGGTGTCGATACCCTTCGTCATCGGCTTTAACACCTTCAAGCAGTTCTTCGATGGAACGTCGAACACCGTCACGTCGATGGTGGTGATGATTACCGGAAACGTGCTCAACATCGCGGGCAACTACATCTTTATTTATGGCCATTTGGGCTGCCCCGAAATGGGACTTTTTGGGGCGGGCTTGTCCACCATGCTCTCGCGCATGTTCATGTGTTTGGCGTTGGCCACGTTGTTTTTTGTGCATCCGCGCAACCAACGCTATCGGCAAGGTTTTTTCAGTCAAAGCGTCAACCGCCACGATTTTCTTTATCAAAACAAGCAAGGCTGGCCTTTGGCCTTGCAGATGGGCATGGAGACAGCCGCCTTCAGCCTGTCGAGCGTCATGGTGGGATGGATTGGCACCACAGCTTTGGCCGCCCATCAAGTGATGCTCACCATTAGCCAGTTGGGCTATATGCTCTACTATGGCATGTCGGCCGCCGTAGCCATCCGCGTGAGCAATTTCCATGGGCAACACGACTATCAGCGGGCCGAAACGGTGGCGCATGCCGGATTTCAGCTCATTCTCTGCATGGCCGTGGCTATCAGCATCCCCATTTTCTTGTGCCGCAACAGCATTGGCGCCCTCTTCACCTCGTCTGCCGAAGTGGTAAGCCTGGTTTCGCTGACCATCATCCCCTTCATCATCTATCAATTTGGCGACGGCATGCAATCCAACTATGCCAACGCCCTGCGCGGCCTCTCCCACGTGCGTCCGCTGATGGTGGTAGCCTTTGTGGCATTCTTTGTCATCTCGTTGCCGCTGAGCTATGTCATGGGCATTTGGCTTCGCGGCGGATTAGTGGGCATCTGGAGCTCTTTCCCCGTGGGGCTCACCACGGCAGGCCTGCTCTATTGGTGGAGCTTTCGCCGCGCCATCCGCAAGGCTAAAAGTTTGACCTAAGTCAACAAAACGGCTGTTTGCGGCCCCTTTTGGCCGAAAAACTTGCACTGCGCCAGCATTCGTGTTACCTTTGCACCGAGATTTTAAGGATAACAATTTAAAAGAAAGGAAAAAAGTTATGGTAACATTAATGACATTTGCCGTTGTTGCAGTAATGGTTGCACAGGCAATTAACTTAAGCGGAAAACTTCGTTAACAGCGAACCCCCGCTTTTCAATCGAAAAGGTTTTTTTATTAGAATATTATTTCGGGCAGGCAGGAGATTTTCTCTTGCCTGCTTTTTTTGTTTCTTATGTTGAAGGGGGAGGGTGGGGCGAGGCTGCTGGAGTTCCAGCAAGGCTGCAAAGGCATGATGTTTTTCGGGCACTATCCTTTTCGGAACACCAAACTGCACCAGTCCCCGTTTTGCCTTTGTTCGGTCTTTGTCAGGCTCAAGGATTGTGCCTTTTCTGTGAGCAAGGGCACATCTTCGGTGTAAAAACCGCTCAAAATGAGCATACTTTCAGGGTGCATGAGCCGCGCAAAGGTGGGTAAATCGCCCAAAAGTATGTTGCGATTGATGTTGGCCAATACCACGTCAAATGTACCGTCGATGGATTGCAACACTTGCGCGTCGCCATGATAAACCTCCATGTTCGCAACCTCATTAAGCTCGGCGTTGTGCAGCGCATTCTTCACACTCCATTCGTCAATATCATAACCCACCACATGTGCTGCCCCCAATTTAGACGCAACGATGCCCAAGATTCCTGTTCCACAGCCACAATCCAACACTCGCTTTCCTGATAACTCCATTCGTAGCAGGATGGAAACAATCATTTGTGTTGTTTCGTGCGTGCCCGTCCCAAATGCCAATTTCGCATCAATCAAAATGTGCATCTTGGTTTTCTCTTCCGTTGTTATGCTCGCGTTCTTCGCATCGCAGATGATTAATTTCCCGTCGACCTCAATCGGTTCAAATCCGTTTGCTTCCCACTCGGCATTCCAATCTTTATCTTCAGCCTCGCGAATGGTGTAACGAATGTGTGCCTCAGGGAAGGCAAAACTTGCAAGCTCCTGTTGCAATAGCGCTTCATCCCATAAATCCACTTGCACATAGGCCTTCAGCCCCTGCTCGCTATCTTCAAACGATTCGCAACCGGCTTCGCCCGCAGCTTCGGCCAACAAGGCGCGCGCATCATCCATCAGCGCGGCATCAATGTCAATGAAAAAGTCTATTTCTAAGTATTTCATATCATTGTTAATTTGTAGTGCAAATATATAAAGATTTACCGGACAGCAATATAATTTTATATAATCCTCATAGGTATAGAGCATTTAAGATGTGTCTTAATAGAATATCCTGCAGGTTTCAATTCCCTATGTGTATACCGTGTGTTCACGGCATTTTCCATGGGCTGCATCGGGCGCAATTCGTTTCTTTTGCTTATCTTTGCGAGGTTCTAAACGGTGATGAAATGAAGAAACAACGGATGAGTGTAGTGGCGGGCATGGCCTTGGTGGGTATCGGACCGCTCTATGCACAACAGCAGGCGCGTCGACCCAATATTATTTTGTTCATGGTGGACGATATGGGGTGGCAAGACACGTCGGTGCCTTTTGCGGGGGTAGTGACGGATTACAACCGCATGTACGACACGCCCAACATGGAACGATTGGCCCGGTCGGGCATGTTGTTTACCGATGCCTATGCTGCTCCGGTGAGTTCGCCGTCGCGGTGCAGCTTGATGACGGGCATGAACATGGCGCGGCACAGGGTGACGAACTGGACTTTGCAGCGCGACAAGCCGACGGATGGGCAGGAGGAGGGCGTGGTCTTGCCCGATTGGAATTGCAACGGCATTGCGGAGTGTGGCGGGGTGGAGCGCACGACGCAGGCCCTTTCGTTTGTGCAACTGCTGAAGCATGCGGGCTACCACACCATTCATTGCGGCAAAGCGCATTGGGGAGCGATAGACACGCCGGGCGAAAATCCGTGCCATTTTGGTTTCGAGGTCAACATCACGGGCAGTGCGGCGGGCGGTTTGGCGACCTATCTGAGTGAACGAAACTATGGTCATTCGCGCGACGGACGCCCTTTGGCGCTCAACGCCATCCCCGGTTTGGAGCGCTATTGGGGCACGGGAACGTTTGCCACCGAGGCGCTGACGCAGGAGGCTTTGCGGGCGTTGGACAAGGCGAAACGCTATGGGCAGCCGTTTTATTTGTATCTGTCGCACTATGCTTTGCACATTCCCATCGACAAGGACATGCGCTTTTATCCGCAATATGTGCGCAAAGGGCTGTCTGACAAGGCGGCGGCTTATGCGGCGTTGATTGCGGGGATGGACAAGAGTTTGGGCGATGTGATGCGCTGGTTGGAAGCGAATGGTGAGGCCGAACGCACCATCCTCATCTTCATGAGCGACAATGGTGGGCTGGCGGCATCGCAAGCGTGGCGCGAAGGGCCGCCCGACACGCAGAATGCGCCGCTCAAAAGTGGCAAAGGGTCGTTGTATGAGGGTGGCATTCGGGTGCCGTTCATCGTGCGATGGCCAGGCAAAGTGGCTGCAAACACGCGCAACAAAACACCCATCATCATCGAGGATCTTTATCCCACACTGCTCGAAATGGCGGGCATTCGACAGGCAAAGGTGCCGCAAACACTCGACGGACAATCGCTTGTTCCGTTACTATGTGCGCCGCAAAAGCCAACGAGGGTGCGCCCATTGGTGTGGAATTTTCCGAACATCTGGGATGGCAAAGGGGCAGGCATTAACTTGAATTGCGCCATTCGGCTGGGCGAATGGAAACTCATTTATCATTATAAGACTGGGCGAAAGGAGCTTTATCATCTGCCCGACGACGTGGGCGAACAGCACGATTTGGCTGCTCAACAACCCCAAAAGGTGCGCGAATTGGCTGCGCTTTTGGGCAAACGGTTACGCGACATGCAGGCACAACGCCCGTGTTCTGCGGCCACAGGGCAGCCGTTCCCGTGGCCTGATGAGTGAAGGCTTGATGGAAATCGTGCGCAAACAAAGATTCCTTCTCACCCCGTGATGATCGGTGTCGGTGAGAAGGAATTTTCGTTTGCGGTGGATTTCGTGGCGTTGCCTCTACGCTTCTGCGCCCACAATCACCAGTTCGATGCCCATTTCTTCGATGCGCAGCTTGTCCATCGCCTTGATATGCGCGTCGGTGATGATGACATCCACGTCCTCCATGTTGCTGATCTTGGCAAATCCGCGTCGGCCGAACTTCGATGCGTCGGCCAGAACGATGGTTTTTTGTGCGGCCTTCATCATCTGTTGGTTAAGGTGAGCCTCGCGCATGTCGGTCGTGGTGAAGCCGAAATCGAGGTCGATACCGTCGACACCCATAAATAATTTGCTGAACGAACAGCCCGCCAAAATGCTTTCACTGTATTCGCCCACCACCGATTCACTGCTGTGACGCAGCATGCCTCCCAACTGAATGATGTCGATATTGTCCTCCTGCGAGAGGGCGATGGAGGCCTGAAGCGATGCCGAAACCACCGTGAGTTTATGGGCGGGTTTGATGCAATGGGCAAAGGCATGGATAGTGGTTCCCGATGCAAGGATAATCGAATCGTTGGGCTCGATAAACTTTGCCGCCTCCATTCCGATGTTATATTTCTCTTCGGGATAGAGCTTTTCTTTCTCGTTCACGGTGCGATTGCCGGCAAAAGGGTTGATGGCAATAGCTTTTCCGTGGCTGCGATAGAGCTTCCCTGCCTTTTCTAAATCGGTTAAATCTTTGCGAATGGTGACCGAAGAGACTTGCAAACGGTCGGATAAGTCGGACACTAAAATGGCATCTGTTTTGAGCAGTTGCTCCAAAATGGCGTTATGTCTTTCCTCTTTTGTCATGTCAAGAACAGCTTTTGGTTTTTATTTTCCTCACAAAAATAGCGCTTTTCCCGAAAGAATGGTTTCAAACCGAAGTGTTTAACAAAACCTTAACAAAAAAGGATTGTGTGACGGGTGAATACAGAGAAGCGCACCCCATGGCAGAAATTATTTCGTTAAATAATAATAATAAAAGTGTCGGTGCAATCAAATAAAAGCTATCTTTGCTTCGAAAGAACGCAAGAACGTTTCGTTTTGCAAGTTTAAACGCTTCGAATATTTTTGCAACGCAATATTTTTCGGGTAAGCATAAAAATGTCATTCAATGAAAAAGAATAGAGAACAAACTTATGATGTCATTGTGATTGGTGGCGGAATTACCGGCGCAGGCACGGCAAGAGATTGTGCGATGCGGGGATTAAAGGTGCTGCTGGTCGAAAAATTTGACTTCACCAATGGCGCAACCGGCCGCAATCATGGTTTGCTTCATAGTGGTGCGCGCTATGCTGTTACCGATAAAGAGTCGGCAAGAGAGTGCATTGTTGAGAACATGATTCTGCGGAAAATCGCCCGACATTGTGTGGATGAGACCGACGGTTTGTTTATTACGCTGCCCGAAGACGACCTCAATTATCAGGCCACGTTTGTAGCCGCTTGTCAAGAAGCCGGCATTCGTGCCGACATCATCTCGCCCGAAGAGGCACGCCGCATCGAACCTTCGGTGAACCCTTCACTCACGGGTGCCGTGCGTGTTCCCGATGCTTCCATCGACCCTTTCCGCCTCACTGTGGCCAATGTGCTTGATGCCCGTCGCCATGGTGCCGATGCTTTGACCTATCATGAAGTGGTGGGTTTCGTGGTGGAGAATGGCGAAATGAAGGGCGTTCGGTTGCGCAACAACCTCACAGGCGAAGTTTTTGAGCAACGTGCTCAGCTCGTTATCAACGCCGCCGGCATCTGGGGTCATCAGCTTTCTGTCATGGCTGGCGTGGGCGTTAACATGTTCCCGGCGAAAGGTACGCTGCTTATCTTTGGCCATCGGGTTAACCAAATGGTGATTAACCGTTGCCGAAAGCCTGCTAATGCCGATATTCTTGTGCCCGATGATACCGTTTGTGTCATTGGAACCACCAGTGATCGCGTGCCTTTTGAGACGGTTGACGACCTGCAAGTGACGCCCGAAGAGGTGGACATCTTGATTAAGGAGGGCGAGAAGTTGGCACCCGCTTTGGCATCAACGCGCATTCTCCGCGCTTACACGGGCGTGCGCCCTTTGGTGGCAGCCGACAACGATCCGTCGGGAAGAAGCATCAGTCGTGGCATCGTTTTGCTCGACCATGAGACGCGCGATGGTCTCAAAGGCTTCATCACCATCACGGGAGGCAAGATGATGACCTACCGCATGATGGCCGAGTTGGCTACCGATTTGGCCTGCAAAAAGTTGGGCATCGGCAAGAAATGCGAAACAGCTACCACCCCATTGCCCGGCTCTGAGGCCTCGGTGCTCACCGAAAAGACCAGCAAGACGAGCTATGAATATAGTCAACGGGTGATGGAAGGACGGCATGGCACGATGACTTCGAGCATTCGCCAGCAAGCCATTGAAGACAAAGCCTTGGTTTGTGAGTGCGAGAATGTGACCGTCGGCGAAGTGAAATTCGCTGTGGAACAGCTGCATGTACACCATATTATTAATTTACGTCGCCGCACACGGCTCGGCATGGGCACTTGCCAAGGCGAACTATGTGCCTGCCGTGGTGCCAATGTGTTGTGCGAAGTGGCCGACACTCCCGCACAGAAAGGCATGCAGGATTTAACGGCTTTCATGGCCGAACGGTGGAAAGGCATGCGCCCTGTGGCGTGGGGTGACACGCTGAACGAGGCACAACTCACGGGCATGATTTATGAAAGTCTTTGCGGATTTAATCGGGTGGCAGACGAAAAGAAGGAGGTTGCGAAATGAAATTTGATACAATTATCATCGGTGGTGGGTTGTCAGGACTCGCCTGTGGCATCGCTTTAGCCCAGCAAAAGCAACGCGTTGCCATCATCAATGCAGGGCAAAGCACGTTACATTTCAATTCGGGTTCGCTCGAGTTGTTGGGCTATGACGAAAACGGGGACTTGGTGGATGCGCCCTTAAAAGCTATCCCTTTACTCAGTAATATGCACCCTTTTCACAAGCTAAATGCAATAGATTGCTTGGCAAAAGAGGCTAAATCGCTGCTCGATGCGGCAGGCCTTGTGATGAAAGGCAGTGTAGAAGCCAATCACTATCGGCTTTCACCCATCGGCATCAACAAACCCGCTTGGCTCACAATGGACGGACTCGTGCAAAGCACTGCGCCCGAAACGTTGCCTTGGAAGCGTGTAACCATTGCCAACATCGCAGGTTTCTTGGATATGCCCGTAGCTTTTTTGAGTGCCAACTTGCAGCGCATGGGCGTGGCGGTCGATGTGCAGACTTTCACAACGAAAGCGTTAGAGGAAGCACGAAAAAGTCCTTCTGAGATGCGGGCTACAAACATTGCGAAGGTGTTGGCCGATGAAACGGGGTTAGAAGAGGTGGCACAGGCGCTCAATGCCCTCTCCATTCAAGGCGAGGTGTTGCTGCTTCCGTCGGTGTTAGGTTTAGCCGATGACGCTGTCAGAGCGCACCTTCAGCAGCATGTTCGGCATGCGTTGCACTATGTTGCCACCATGCCGCCCTCGGTTCCGGGTGTACATATCCAAACCAAGTTGCGTCAATATTTCCAGCAGTTAGGCGGTTTGTATGTGCTGAGCGACACGGTTTGCGCAGGTGTTTTCGAGGACAATCGTCTCGTAGCCGTACAAACCGAGAAGATGGTCGAGGAGAAACTCTATGCCGACCATTTCGTTTTGGCTTCGGGTTCATTCCAAAGTCGTGGTTTAAAGAGCAATTACAACGAAGTCTATGAGCCCATTTTCCACGCCGATGTTGATGCCGTGCAGGATCGTTCGGGCTGGACTGCGGCCTATGCCTATGACGAACAGCCCTATATGAAGTTTGGTGTGCACACCGATTCTCAATTTTTAGTGAGCCGCGAGGGACGTGTTCAAACCAATTTATATGCGGCAGGCTCTATTCTTAGCGGTCATAATGCGTTCAAATTGGCCGATGGTACGGGTGTCTCTATGCTCACCGCATTGCAAGTTGCCCACAACATTCTAAAGAAATAAAAGCGATGGTAGAAGCTACACAAATAGAAAGCAAAAGCAAATTGAATTTTGAGCAGTGTCTGAAATGCTCCATCTGTACGGTTTATTGCCCTGTGTCGGCCGTGGAACCTCAATATCCTGGCCCCAAACAAGCGGGTCCCGATCAGGAGCGTTACCGCTTGAAAGGTGCGGAATATTTTAATGAAGCCCTGAAATTATGCTTGAATTGCAAGCGTTGTGAGGTGGCTTGTCCCGAGCATGTGCTGGTGGGAGACCTCATTCAAGCGGCGCGAATTGATTACAGTACGCACACGCCCAGCCTGCGTGATCGCATGTTAGCCAACACCGATTTCGTGGGTACGCTGGCACATACTTTTGCACCTTTAACCAATTTTGCTTTGGGATTGAAGCCCATGAAAGCGGTGTTGCACAGCGTGATGGGCATTGACAAGCATCGCACGTTCCCCTCTTATGCTTTCCAAACCTTTGAACAATGGTATAAGAAGCATGCTCGTGAGCAGGAACAGTATCATCGGTTTGTGACCTTTTTCCATGGGTGTTATGCCAATTATAACTATCCTCAGTTGAGTAAGGATTTGGTGAAGCTGATGAATGCCTGCGGTTATGGGGTGCGTTTGTTGTCGAAAGAGAAATGTTGCGGTGTCGCATTGATAGCCAATGGACTCAGTAATCAAGCGCGCAGGCAGGGAGAAGTGAACATCAACTCAATCCGTAAGGCAGTAAAGGAAAGCCGAATTGTCCTCACAACAAGCTCTACATGCACCTTTACCATGCGTGACGAATATGAGCATTTGCTTGATCTAAAGGTCGATGATGTCAAAGAGAACATCACACTTGCTACCCGCTTCCTCTATCGTATGATAGAAAATGGCGATATAAAACTTGCTTTCCGCAAGGATTTCAAGATGCATGCAGCCTACCATTCAGCTTGTCATATGGAGAAGATGGGCTGGGTTATCTATAGTACAGAGCTACTGAAGATGATTCCGGGACTGAAACTTACAATGCTCAACTCCCAATGTTGCGGTATTGCAGGTACTTACGGATTCAAGAAAGAGAACTATGAACGCTCGCAGCAGATTGGTTCTGGCGTCTTCAAACAGATAAAGGAAGTAAAACCAGACTACGTTACTACCGACTGTGAAACCTGTAAATGGCAGATTGAAATGTCAACAGGATATGACGTAAAGAACCCTATCTCTATCCTTGCCGAAGCCTTGGATGTTGAGGAAACAAGAAAGTTAAACAACATAGAATAGGCAGATTCTACTGATAACAACGAGAAAATAAAAACAAAATAACAACCTTATAAAATACAACCAGCATGGAGAAGAAATTCATCTTAGCCCTCGATCAAGGAACAACAAGTTCAAGAGCCATCGTCTTTGACCACAACGGACAAATAAAGTCTGTAGCACAGAAAGAGTTTACACAGTATTTCCCACAACCGGGATGGGTAGAGCATAACCCCAACGAAATATGGTCTTCACAGGCTTCCGTTATCGCTGAGGCTATCTCTGCCATAGATATTAACGGTCTTGACATTGCAGGTATTGGTATTACTAACCAACGCGAAACTACGATTGTGTGGGATGTTGACACCGAAGAACCTATCTATAACGCCATTGTATGGCAGGACCGCCGTACTTCTGAGTTCTGTGATGAGCTGAAAGCACAGGGCTTGACGGACAAGATTCATGAGAAAACGGGACTTATTATTGATGCTTATTTCAGTGGAACAAAAATCAAGTGGATTCTTGATAACGTTCCCGGCGCACGCAAACGTGCCGAGATGGGTAAGCTCCGCTTCGGTAACGTAGACTCATGGTTGGTATGGCGATTGACACGAGGAGAGGTACACGTGACCGACGTTACAAATGCTTCTCGTACCATGCTCTTCAATATTCACGACCTAAAATGGGATGAAGAACTGATGGAGTTACTGGATATTCCTATGTCTATGATGCCAGAAGTGAAGTCAAGTTCAGAGGTTTATGGTCATACAAAGACTACCATCTTCGCTCATGAAGTGCCTATCTCTGGTATTGCTGGTGATCAACAGGCAGCCCTCTTCGGTCAGATGTGTATCGAACCGGGCTCTATCAAGAACACATACGGCACTGGTTGCTTCGTAATGCTGAATACTGGTAACAAGCCTGTTATGTCTAAGAACAACCTACTGACCACTATTGCTTGGAAAATTGGTGATAATGTTGTTTACGCTTTGGAGGGTTCTATCTATGTAGGTGGCTCTGTTGTACAGTGGCTGCGTGATGGATTAGGTTTCATCACCTCATCATCAGAGATAGAAGACTTAGCTTCAACCGTACCAGACAGTGGTGGCGTTTATTTCGTTCCAGCCTTAACAGGTCTTGCAGCTCCCTACTGGGATCAGTATGCTCGTGGTACAATTATTGGCATAACACGTGGTACGACACGTGCACATATCGCCCGTGCTGCCCTTGATGGTATTGCTTTCCAGACTTATGACATTGCTCAAGCAATGGCAAAGGATATGAACGCTTCGCTTACAGAGTTAAAAGTCGATGGTGGAGCATCACGCAATAACCTCTTAATGCAGTCTCAAGCAGACATTCTTGGTATAAAGGTTGTTCGCCCACGTATCACCGAGACCACCGCTTTAGGTGCTGCTTATCTTGCAGGTTTGGCTGTTGGCTTCTGGAAGAATATTGACGATATTAAGAACCAATGGCAGGTTGAACGTTGCTTTGAACCTATTGCTGACAGCGATACTGTCGAAGCAGCTAAAGCAGGTTGGGCTGATGCTATTGGCAGAACATTGACCAACAAATAAGACCTAACACACAATAACAACCACAATTCAATCCTTATGGAATATTCAATGACTACACAGTTCTTCATGGAACTATTAGGAACACTGATTCTGGTGCTTTTCGGAGATGGTGTTTGTGCTTGTGTAACGCTGAACAAGAGCAAAGGACAGAACTCGGGATGGATTGTTATCACCATTGCATGGGGTCTCGCAGTATGTATGGGTGTGCTTGTTGCAGGTCCTTATACGGGTGCTCACCTTAACCCAGCAGTATCAGCTGGCTTAGCTGCAGCAGGTATGTTCCCTTGGAGTTCAGTACCAATCTATGCCGCTGGACAGATGATAGGCGGTATCTTAGGTGCAGTCCTCGTGTGGATTTTCTATAAAGACCACTACGATGCAACAGATAACGATGCTGCGAAGCTTGGTACTTTCTGTACCGCTCCAGCTATCCGCAACTATGGATTAAATTTCCTCTGTGAGGTGATTGCGACATTAGTACTTGTCTTTATCATCATCAGTTTCAGTTCAAAGGGTAACTGTTGTGACCCTAAACACTTCAAATTCGGGCTTGCAGCTCTCGGTCCTATCCCTGTAACGCTACTGATTATTGCACTCGGAATGTCACTCGGTGGTCCAACTGGATATGCTATGAATCCTGCTCGTGACCTATCACCACGTATCGCTCATGCGCTTTGCATGAAGGGCGACAATGATTGGGCATATGCGTGGGTACCTGTTCTCGGTCCTATGGTTGGCGGTATTATTGCAGGACTTTGCGGTGCTGCCCTCCACCAATTATAATCCACTTGGCAATAAAAAATTATCAATAACTAAAAACAATACTATTATGAAGAATTTTAAAAGAACCATGCAACTCATTGCTGTATTCCTTTTCATTGGTGCAATACAGCTTTCAGCACAGACCTACAAGTATCAGAAGATTGTAGGCTTCACTGATGCTACCAACGCAAAACTTGAGGCTTTCCTCCAGTCAACTATCTCAATGAACATCCGTAAGGTGGCTGTATTCGATTGTGACGGAACACTCTTCGGTCAGGTTCCTTACTATTTGGCAGAGGAAGCTCTCTACGAATATGCTCGTCGCAACTATGCTGGCAAGAAGGATGCTAAGTCTGTTGAGAAGTTCAAGTTGGTTGACAAGATGATTAAAGAGGATGCTATCAGTCGTGAGCGCGACCGTATTAAGTTCCTCAGTGGACTTACTCCTGAAGAAGTACAGCGCATTGGCGACGATTGCTTCCATGAAAAGTATCAGAATAAGTTCTATCCTCAGATGAAAGCATTGCTTGCCAACCTCCGCAACTATGGTTTCGAGACTTGGGTAATCTCTGCTTCTCCAGAGTTACTCTACCAGCGTTTCTGTGTTGAAGAGTTAGGTTTCCAAGAAGATCGTGTAATTGGTGTGAAGTCACTCGTCACCATGGGCGGTGTCGTTACTGACCAGATTGTATTCCCTTCACCACAAGACGAGGGTAAGGCTGAGGTTATAAGAACCTTTATCAAGACTCGCCCACTCTTCGCAGCAGGTAATAGTCGTGGCGATATGGAGATGATGAACACATCTGTTGGTCTAAAACTCATTCTTAACCCTGATGACAAGACACCACAGAAGGTGATGGGTGGCAAGACTGTTAAGCAATATTGGGCAGCTGACCCTAACTGTATTACTGAGTACACACGCGATGTTGTTGAGGGCAACTATAACTGGGCATGTGACGAATACAACGTAAAACAGAATGCTGCTACTGATGTTTCAAACC
>ERZ772967.1528-NODE-1528-length-15788-cov-3.153753_pt1 | contig 15788 bp, 11 predicted proteins | sample MGYA00511677_ERZ772967 | MGnify/ENA primary metagenome ERZ772967 (study PRJEB29015, sample SAMEA2737931) | human oral metagenome | biome: human oral; feature: human-associated habitat; material: dental | place: China | collected 2146 ...
ATCTGGATTTTTCTTTTGTGGCATTAAAGATGAACCAGAAGTCACACGATCCGATAATTCCACAAAATTCGCTTCACCACTGTTGAAAATAATCATATCTTCTGCGAAACGAGAAAGGTGAGCCATGCTTAAAGATGCCGTTGAAAGTAATTCCACAATATGATCGCGATCTGATACGCTATCCAAACTATTACGCGTCGCAAAAGCAAAACCAAGATCGGCGGCTAATTGTTCACGATCGACCGCATAGGCTGTCCCCGCAAGTGCACCACTGCCTAATGGACAGCTATTCATGCGTTTATAAGCATCGGCGAGACGTGAATAATCACGCTCAAACATTTCCACATAAGCCATGCACCAATGAGCAAAAGTGATTGGTTGTGCACGTTGTAAATGAGTATAACCCGGCATCACCGCATCTTGTGTATTTTCCGCCGTTTGAACCAAATGGCGTTGAAGATTACGAACGGACTCTTGTAACTCGATTACACGCTGTTTGCACCACATTTTGATATCAAGTGCAACTTGGTCATTACGGCTACGACCCGTGTGTAATTTTTTACCTAAATTACCCACTTTATCAATAAGCTTACTTTCCACCCAGCTATGAATATCTTCTGCATCATCTTGCAAAATCGCTTGTGGATTTGACCGCACTTCGATTAATAATTCATTTAAGGCAACCTCTAGCTGTTGTTGCTCTTCAGCACTTAATACACCAACATTCACTAAAGCTTTAGACCAACCAATTGAGCCTTCAATATCTTGCTCTGCCAAGCGATAATCAAAACGCAGGCTATCATTAAAATCTTTAAAACGTTTGTCTGCCGCTTGTGTAAAACGACCACCCCAAAGAGCCATAGGTTATCCTTCTTTTAACATTAAAACATGATTAATTATTCAATTATCACGCATAATTAATCAATATGCAATAATAATCTCTTCATGACTGGTTATTTTACCCTGTTTTTTCTAACAAAAACTAGACAGTATTAGATTTTAGTGGTAATTTACGCACCATTCTTAAGGGCATTGCCCACCATTCAAACATTTCAGTATTATCAACTCTTATTCGTTCCAACATTATTAATTATGCATCTTACAGAACTTAAAAATACGCCTGTTTCTGATCTTGTGAAACTTGGCGAAGAACAAATGGGTTTGGAAAATCTTGCCCGTTTACGTAAACAAGATATTGTTTTTGCTATTTTGAAACAACACGCCAAGAGCGGTGAAGATATTTTTGGCGGCGGCGTGTTAGAGATTTTGCCCGATGGTTTCGGTTTCTTACGCTCCGCAGACAGTTCCTACCTTGCTGGTCCTGATGACATCTACGTCTCTCCAAGTCAAATTCGTCGTTTCAATCTTCAAACTGGTGATAAAATCGAAGGTAAAATCCGTCCACCAAAAGAAGGCGAACGCTATTTTGCACTTTTAAAAGTCGACCAAGTCAACGATGACAAACCTGAAGTCTCTCGTAGCAAAATCCTTTTCGAAAACTTAACGCCATTACATGCTAATTCTCGTTTAAGAATGGAACGTGGTAATGGTTCAACTGAAGATTTAACAGCACGTATTTTAGATTTAGCCTCTCCAATTGGTAAAGGTCAGCGTGGTCTTATCGTGGCTCCGCCAAAAGCAGGTAAAACCATGTTGTTACAAAATATTGCACAAAGCATCACGCACAACTATCCAGAATGTGAACTTATTGTGCTTTTAATCGATGAGCGCCCCGAAGAAGTAACAGAAATGCAACGCTCAGTTAAAGGTGAAGTAATTGCCTCAACCTTTGATGAACCAGCTGCTCGTCACGTTCAAGTGGCAGAAATGGTTATCGAGAAAGCAAAACGTTCTGTAGAGCACAAAAAAGACGTGGTGATTTTACTCGACTCTATCACGCGTTTAGCTCGTGCTTACAATACTGTTACGCCAGCATCTGGTAAAATTCTTTCTGGTGGTGTGGATGCAAATGCTTTACATCGTCCAAAACGTTTCTTTGGTGCAGCGCGTAACGTAGAAGAAGGTGGTAGTTTAACCATTATTGCAACCGCACTTGTTGATACGGGTTCAAAAATGGATGAGGTTATCTTTGAAGAATTTAAAGGTACAGGCAATATGGAACTGCATCTTTCACGTAAAATTGCCGAAAGACGTGTTTTCCCGGCGATTGACTTCAATCGTTCCGGTACGCGTAAAGAAGATCTACTCACAACACCTGACGAATTACAAAAAATGTGGATTTTACGCAAAATTCTTAACCCAATGGGTGAAGTGGAAGCGATGGAATTCCTCATTGATAAATTGGCCGTCGCAAAAACGAATGACGAATTTTTTGAGATAATGAAGCGTTCTTAGTTCAAAACTATTATAAAATCGACCGCACTTGATCTTAAATACAAACATGAGTACATAGAAAAAAGGGGAAATTAGTTGAGTTACCTCAAAAAATTGGGTTAATTCAATTTAATAAGCTGTGCAATCTTTAGGTTTCCGTCGGTTTACTTTGAATGCACCTATAATTGTAATAATGAATATACTCATGAACCGTTTTTCAAGTTACTCAAAAGTTTCAAATCCTTTGCCATAATAACATGTAGAAGATCTACCCAATAATCAGGCTCCTGCATTTAAAATTGTGCGCCTGTCAGGTTAACCTTTCACTCAACGATGCGATTTCTTAAAAAGTTTGAAACCTAATGAGAAAGGAGAATTTTGTTATACATATAGGAATTAACTAAAGTAAAAATAATCGTTTGGAAGAGTTATTGAGGAAATTAACTATTTATAATAGTTTAACAAAGCATCTAATACTTATATAGCAATTTTTTATGATTGGTAATTACGCTCAACTCTTTTGTCTACGATCCTAAAAAGGCCACATAATTAATGCGGCCTTAGTTGTATGCCTTAGTAAGGGGGAAGCTTTCCTCCCCCTTTTTTATAAGCGTCTACTCATCAAATTGACCTGCTTGCTCTTTCTTTATTGTGAATTTTGCACTGACATAGATAGCTAACAAAACGCCAATTACCCAAATTACATAAATCATAGATCTTCCTTAGTTGATTTTACTAATACAGCGAATTTTTGTTTTCTTCTACAAAGCTTGCGTCCAATCGACCAAACATTTTGATGTAAGACCAAATTGTGTAAGCAAGCGAAAGTGTAACAAATACCAATGCAAGCCCCAACATTAAGGTTAATGTTAATTCGCTTGAAGTGGAATCCCACATTAATAAACTCATTTCAGGATGCGTACTGGACGGCATAATGAACGGAAACATTGATACCGCGGCCGTTACAATAATACCGGCCATCGTTAAGGCGGAGAAAAAGAAAGCAAAACCGCAACGATTAGCCTTAGAGGTGATAATATTAAGTAATGCGGCAAAAACTGCGAGCACTGGGAAGAGCCATAAAATCGGCATAGCATTAAAGTTTTTAAACCACGCTCCCGCTTCTACACTCACCTGCTTATTCATTGGTGATGACGGGGCAAGATGATCAACCACGCTGGTCACAACATATCCGTCTTTAAAAGAGATCCATACCCCGGCTAAGACAAAAGCGATAATCGTTGCTGCAGCGCCAATTTGGGTGACAGCCTTGGCTCGGATACGTAATTCGTCGGTCGTTTTTAATTGTAGCCAATTTGCTCCGTGTGTCACTAACATAGCAACGCTTAAAATGCCACAAAGTAGTGCAAATGGGTTAAGAAGCGCAAAAAACGAGCCTGTGTAGGTCACTTGAGTTAACTCATTGAATTCAAATGGAACGCCCTGCAATAAATTACCAAACGCAACACCGAAAACAAGCGCCGGAACAAAACCACTGGCAAATAATCCCCAATCCCAAGTTGCACGCCAAGTCGGATTATCTACTTTGGCTCGATATTCAAAACCGATTGGGCGGAAGAATAAGGCGGCCAATACTAAAATCAACGCGATATAAAATCCGGAGAATGATACCGCATAGACGATTGGCCATGCGGCAAACACGGCACCACCTGCGGTTAGTAACCAAACTTGATTACCATCCCAGTGTGGAGCGATGGAATTAATCATAATGCGGCGCTCAACCTCTTTTTTACCGGTAAACGGTAAAAGTGCGGTCACACCCATGTCAAATCCGTCTGTGACTGCAAAACCAATCAACAAGACAATAACGAGAATCCACCAAATAAAACGTAGAAATTCATAATCAACCATAATAATTCCTCTCCTACTTATTTAGATGATTGCTCAAAATAATAGCGGCCTGTTTTCAATGCACTTGGGCCTAAACGGGCGTACTTGTACATCAAATACATTTCGACGATAATAAATACGATATAAAGTGCACTAATTAAGACGATCGAGAACCAAAGATCGCTTGTCGTTAAGTTAGAAGCGGAAACACCGACCGGCAACACTTCATAAATCGCCCATGGTTGACGTCCGTACTCGGCTAAGAACCAACCGGCTTCGATGGCGATCCAAGGTAATGGCAATCCCCACAAAAGCGCTTTTAGTAGTAGCGGACTATGTGTTATTTTATTTCTTATCGCCTGTACAAGTGCACCAAATGTTAACAAAATGATGAGTCCACCTGCCGCAAGCATAACGCGGAATGCCCAGAAATTCGGACCGACATTCGGAATGGTATCACGTGCGGCTTGTTTGATTTGTTCCTCTGTCGCATCAACAACTTTATCGGTATAACGTTTCAGCAATAAACCAAAGCCCAGATCTTTTTTGACATCCTCAAATTTTGCTTTCATTACAGGATCAACTTGTCCTGTTGCTTTCTTTTCAGCTTTTAATTGAGTAAAGAGATCATAAGCAACGATTCCGTTACGCACTCGGTTTTCATTCACAGCCAAAATATCTTTTAAGCCCGTAATTTCTTTGTCTAAGGAGCGTGTTGCAACAAGACCACCTAATGCCGGAATTTCAATCGCAAAATCATTACGCATTTCTTTACTGTTCGGAATAGCAAATGGATGGAATGGCGCAGGTGCCGGATGGGTATCAAATTCACCCTCCATTGCAGCTAATTTGACCGGTTGGGCTTTTCCGATGTCATATCCGGATTCATCACCTAACACAATAACGGAAACCGAAGCAATGAAACCAAAAATGGCAGCGACGGCAAAAGAACGTTTTGCAAAAGCAATATCACGGCCTTTTAATAAGAAATAAGCACTAATAGCCAACACAAAGAATGCCCCGGAAACATAACCGGCAGAAACAGTGTGTAAGAATTTTGTTTGTGCGACCGGATTTAACCATAAATCAATAAAATCCGTCATTTCCATGCGCACAGTTTCAAAATTAAAATCTGCCGCGATAGGGTTTTGCATCCAGCCGTTAGCAACCAAAATCCACATTGCCGAAAAATTTGAACCGAACGCGACACAAAATGTGGCAAGTAGATGTTTCCCTTTGGAAAGACGATCCCAACCGAAGAAAAATAAACCGACGAAAGTCGATTCTAAAAAGAATGCAAGTAGCGCTTCAATTGCCAACGGCGCACCGAAAATATCGCCCACATAGTGAGAATAATAAGACCAGTTAGTACCGAATTGGAATTCCATAATAATACCGGTGGTCACGCCCAGAGCAAAGTTAATACCAAATAACTTACCCCAATATTTTGTCATATCTTTATATATTTGTTTACCTGTAAACACATAGATTGACTCCATAATAACTAAAATAAAAGACAAACCTAGTGTTAAAGGAACAAAAATAAAGTGATACAACACAGTCAGAGCAAACTGTAAGCGAGAAAGATCAACAACGTCCAACATCTCAACTCCTTGTATGTATAACAAATATTCCTACCACGATTATAGGACAACGTCTCAATAATCACTCATAAATTTGACGGCTTGGTCAATGTCGAGTCACATAACGGCTTTACTTTAATCGTATTTTCGCCGGTTAACTCAAGTCGCGCGCTCATTCTACTACCAAAAGTCAGCATAAAAAATAGCAAAGAATATCATTTAGATCGCATTTTTGATATAAATCACAAAATACAATATATTTAAATGCAAAAAAAAATTGATCTCTATCAGTTTTGTCACTTTTAAACTGCTTTGAAAAGGATTATTTCGGCGACGGCACAAAATAGATGAAAGAGAAATAGACATTTGATGGATATTTTGATACTTTCACCGAATAATTTTAACGAAGCCTATTTTAAAAGGATTCAGAATGAAAACTCACCATATTTTGACCGCACTTTTGCCCTTTCTTACATTTTCTTCCGGGGTGCTTGCAGAAATCGTAATCTCTGCGGAAACCATATTACCGAAGCAATGTAGCAAACTTTTCACGGAAACGGAAAATTTAATCGTGCAAGCGGAAAAACAGCCGGGCACTCACCCGCAAGTTAATCAGATAAAAAGTAAACTGAAACAAAGCAAAGAACAAATTCTCAAAATGGAATTGGCTGTTCAACAAAAAAGTTGTGATGTCGGTTTAGCAAGGCTCAATAGTTTGAAAGGCGAGACTGAACAATAATATGAGAAAGGGCTTGTTGATTTCACAAGCCCTTTTTTCCGACTTCTCTTTTTTTCATCTCTTAATAAGGCCGTAACGTAAACGACCACGTCCATTCGGTTTCATCAAGCCGATATTGCTTCTTCAGCGCAGGGCCGCAAGAACTTGATCCAACCCCACTCATTTTGTAATCGAGGCATAAAATACCGCTACCGTTGCGCGTTAAATCATAATGATGCTTCTTACACGCCAATTCTTCTTGTGAATAGAATGAAAAATTCACGCTGAAATCTTGCCCGCTATAAAAATACAGCCTGCTGTCGTCACTGTATAAATTGACATATTGACAACCGCAATGACTTCCATTTTCCTGCGGTCTTAAATAAAGAGGCATCTTTTCTGTCTCAAATTTATACTGATTTAGCCGTGTTGCATGATGTTTATCAAGATAGCTTTCCGTCTCGCCATAACCTAAATAATCCCCCTGCCGAAAGCTTTCGACTAAAAAGAAACGTAGTCCGAAACGGGGTAAAAAGGGTAAATGTGCTGACTTTTTGGCATGAACACAAATTTTTAATTCGCCGTTTTGCTCGATTCGATAAACGGTCTCAAGGGTCAAAATACGGGCTTTCGCCGTCGCGACAATGCCCGATTTAACCCGAATTTCAACCGCACTTTCCGATCTCACAATATCAACGCCATATGCGCGCGTGTAGGCACGATCATAGCCGGCGGCAAGCCAATGAGATTGAATGGAGGCATCATTATCTAGCGGCGCCCGCCAAATATTAAAATCGGCAGGGGCCGTGAGCAGATTTTTATGCCGATAAGTAATTTGTCGCAAGATGCCTTTTTGGTGATCAAGAGTATAGGCTAATTTCCCTAGGCTGACTTTAATCTCACGCTTGTTTTCTTCGACAACAAGCGGCGCATTTATCACTTCGGCGTGTTTCAATGGGAAACGATTTTGCGCAAACAGATTAAGTTGATCAAACCCCAAGACATGGTTTGCGGCAACTAACGGCGTTGCATGCTTTTGATAATAAGTCAGTGTCAGTAACCACAATTGCCCGTTATCCTGAGGCAAATCAAGAGGTAAAAGTGCGGTCGTTTGAGGGGCGATTTTTATTCCGTCGAAATAGCCTTCATCAACAACAACCAGATTCTCGGTTAATTGGTAATGTACGGCAATGAAATCCTTTGCGTCGGTGAAATCAAGATAATTTTTGAGTTCAATCGCCATGCCGTTTTTATTTTTGATTAACGCGGCTCGAATCGGGCGATGAACGTTTTTAAGCTCCAATAAATTTGTTTGAATTTGGCGATCCGCCGTCACAAGCCCATCGGCGCAAAAATTTCCGTCGTGCATGATTTCGCCGAAGTCTCCACCATACCCCATTTGAGTTGAATTGATATAAGGCGAGTGATTGGCCCATTCCCACACAAAACCGCCACAGGCGCCGGGATATTTTTCAAAAGTTTGAAAATAATCTTCGGCATCACCACAGGAATTCCCCATCGCATGCAAATATTCACATAACAAATAAGGTTTCGCGTGAGGTTGTGCGAAGTAATCGTCAATATCTTCCGTGCTTCGATACATTTCACTATGAAAATCAAGATGTTGTGTATCATTTTGATGTTGCGAATGTTGGAAAATTGCATTTTCATAGTGCACCAAACGCTGCGGATCACGTTTTTTTACCCAGGCAGCCGCCCGTTCAAAATTTTCGCCGTAACCGCTTTCATTGCCAAGCGACCAAATAATAACCGAAGTACGGTTTTTATCGCGTTCAATATTCGCTTTCGTACGATCTAAAATCGCCTCGGCAAATTCGGCGCTACGTGCCATAAAGCAGTAATTATCAATGGTTTTTTGCCGTATCGCGGCGTGATCAATGGTTGAGGCAACGCCGAGCAAAATGCTATTTTCAGGCGATTTTACATAGACCGCATTGGTACCGTGCGATTCAATGTCGCTCTCGGCCATAACGTAAAATCCGTATTGATCACAAAGTTCCGTAAACCAAGGCGCATTCGGATAATGCGCCGTGCGAATGGCATTAAAATTATGTTGTTTCATCAATTGCAAATCCCTGATGGCCTGTTGTCGGCTAATAACATACCCGGTTTGAGGATCGCTATCGTGACGATTGACGCCTTTTAGTTTGATGGGTTGGCCGTTGAACAAAAACAGGCTGTTTTTCACTTCCGCTCGACGAAATCCGATACGCTGACAAATCACTTCATGGCCATAATGAAGCAGCAAAGTGTAAAGCTGCGGATTTTCGGCGTCCCATAATTTTAGATTATTCACGCTGACTTCGAGCAAATTCTCAGTTACGGCGCTGACCAAGATTTCGCCTTCGGGATCACTTAATTGCCAGGCTATTTCCCGTTTCGGCGCAAAAATGCCGTTTTCGACAAAGGAAACGTCAACGTTTAAAACCGCACTTTTTAAATCGTCAGCTAATACCGTACGAATAAAAAAATCGCGCAGATGATAATTATCGCGGGTTAAAAGATAAACATCGCGGAAAATGCCGCTCATTCGGAATTTATCCTGATCTTCCAAATAGCTGCCGTCGCACCATTTTAAAACGATGACGTGTAAGTGATTTTCGCCGTCCTTCAACGCCTCGGTAATGTCAAATTCGGCGGTGCAGTGACTAATCTGGCTATAACCGATAAACTGTTTATTTACATATAAATAAAGACAACTATCGACGCCTTCAAAATTTAAGAGATAGCGCTTATCCGACTGTAGGCGCACACTAACCGTGCGATGATAAAACCCACAAGGCGTTTCAAGCGGGACATAAGGCGGATCAAAAGGAAACGGATAATTGATATTTGTGTATTGATGTTGATCGTAGCCGTGATGTTGCCAATTGGCGGGGACGGGTAACTTTTTCGTAAATTGAAATTCGAGGAAATGCTCAGGCAGATCGATATAACGATCAAAATAAGCAAAATCCCATTCGCCGTTCAATAAAGTAAAAAAGGCGGAGGATTCTCGGTGATTTTCTACCGCACTTTGCACCGATTCAAAGGGAATAAAATAAGCATGGTGCGGCACCGTATTGAGATGCGTCACGGCAGGATTTTGGAAATAATCGGCTAATGGCATGGTATGTCCTTGTGGTCGTAGTTAAATTCGGGTAGCGAAACGGTCATTGCTTAATCGGCATATCAACGCCTATCAAGCCGAATGCCGCTTAAACTTCGGCTGGATTACGATTCGGTTATCCGTGAATCGGCGGTAATTGCGCGATAAAGCAATATCCGTCGTCAATGCCCTTGAGTTGATAACCCTCACCCGCTTCAATAAAGGCGGATTCTCCTTGGGGTAAGCAAAGTGCGGTCGAATTTTGCGCAATTTCTATTGCACCTTTCATCACTAACAAAATTGCCGCACTGTCAAAGCGCAACGTTAAACAAGTTTCCTTTTCATAACGCATTCTTTGCAAGGCAAAATCCGATGCAGGCGTGAGGTAATCGTGCACGTTAGCGGAGATAGGCGCCGCAGGAATAATTTGCGGAATAATTTCACGGCAATCAATAATATCAAGCAAAGCATCAATATTGACATATTTTGGCGTTAATCCGCCGCGAATGACATTATCCGAACAGGCCATTAATTCAATATTTTGTCCGCGTAAATAAGCGTGAGGAATACCGGCAGCCTGATAAATCCCCTCTCCGGGATTGAGATGAACAAGATTGAATAAATAAAAACAAAGTAAGCCGGCATCTAATTTGTCGTGTTCAATCGCCATTTTATCTACGGTATAAAGCATCCAGTAATCAGGATTTGCAAGGTTTAACTGATGTTGCCGATATGCCGTTTGGTTGACTTCAATAATCGGCAGCAGCCATCGCGCCAATTGCGCTGGTTTCGCGTGCATCATGTCCGCGTAAAAGTGCGATAGAGGTTGTGCGGTCAATTTTTTGGCCAATGGCGCGAGGGAAGGACGCGCCGCTAAATTCGCCATAATTTGCGCTTTACGGCAAAAACCGTGCAATAACCAAAAATCAGACAACGCAATCATCATTTCAGGTTTATGATTATTGTCTTTATAAATTCGAGTTGTATCCGTTGGTTCGATACCCGCCGCATTTTCTGCAGCAAATCCGATTTCCGCTTGCGTTTTATTCGGATGTAATTGAATGGATAAGGGCTTTTCTACATCAAGAATTTTAACTAAAAAAGGCAAGTCATCACCAAATTTTGCGCGACTGCCATCACCAAGTGCGGTCGGATTTTGCTGTAAAAATTCAATGAGGGATTGGCGTTGTGACTGATTTTGAATGATTGACGGTGCGGCGGGATGCGCGCCCAGCCACCATTCGGCATAAGGTTGTCCGTCGCATGGCTGTTTAAACAGCATCGGAATATACTGCCTACCTCCCCAAGCGTAATGCTGCGAATAGCCTTGTAATGAATAAATCACGGTGGCCGCCTCCTTTGTTTTTCATCATGCATTTTATTGCTTACTTTTTTGCTATTGTACCCGTATTCGTTTCAAGAACGGATCAATATTTATGTGAAATTTTGACTTAAAACAAAGATTTATTTGATACTACTTATTAGGGGGTAAATTTAGTGCTAGAATTCGAGCGAATGTTGAATTCAAATATCAATTATTTTTGGAGTATCTTATGGATTTTCTTATGAACTTAGGTGAAGGCGCACAGTTTGCCATTCAGCTTGCTATTGTTCTTATCTGTTTGTTCTATGGTGCGAAAAAAGGCGGTATCGCACTGGGAATGTTAGGTGGGGTCGGACTAATCGTTTTAGTATTCGGTTTTGGTATTGAACCGGGCAAACCGGCAATTGATGTCATGTTAACGATTCTTGCTGTGGTGGTAACGTCCGCCACATTGCAAGCCAGCGGTGGTTTAGACGTTATGTTACAAATCGCCGAAAAAATGTTACGTAAAAATCCGAAATACGTGAGTATTTTTGCACCGTTCGTTACCTGTTTTTTAACCATTTTATGCGGTACCGGACACGTGGTGTATACCATGTTACCGATTATTTACGATATTGCGATTAAAAACGACATTCGTCCGGAACGCCCGATGGCGGCGAGTTCAATTGCTTCCCAAATGGGGATTATCGCGTCACCGGTTTCCGTTGCCGTAGTCACTTTGACCGCATTCTTAGTGAATGCGAAAACTCCGCTGGCCGGTTTTGACGGTTATTTGGATCTCTTGAAAATTACTGTCCCATCCACGCTTTGCGGCGTATTGGCAATCGGTATTTTTAGTTGGTTCCGCGGTAAAGATTTAGATAAAGATCCTGAGTTTCAAGCAAAATTACAAGATCCTGAATTTAAAAAATATGTCTATGGCGACAGCGCTTCCCTTTTAGATAAAAAATTGCCGCAGTCCAGCTGGAATGCAATGTGGATTTTCTTCGGTGCGATTTTACTGGTCGCCGTGCTCGGTTATTTTAAAGAGTTGCGTCCTGCTTTTGAAAAATCTGCTCCGGCACAAGTGGTTGAAGTCGTTTCTATCGATAGCAAAGCGGCCGTTAAAAGTATCAATGTTAAAGACGGCAAAATCGTTGCATTGGCGAAAGACGGCAAAGTTGCACTCGATGTGAAAGAAAATAAAGCGAAAGCCGCAACCGCGTATAACAGTGTCGAAATTTATGACGCGAAAGGTGCGCTCACTCAAATGATTGCATTACAAGACAACAATGTTGTGATCACGGCGGGTGATAAAACCGAAACCATTAATAATGCCACAATTGCGCTAAAAGATACGGCGAAGAAAAAAGTGAATCTTAGCATGGTTCATGTTATTCAAATCTTTATGTTGTTAGCCGGCGCATTAATTATCATCTTTACTAAAACCGATGCCGGTAAAATTAGTAAAAACGAAATTTTCCGTTCCGGTATGATTGCGTTGGTTGCCGTGTTCGGTATCTCCTGGATGGCAGAAACCATGTTTACAGTCCATACGCCAATGATGAAAGCGGCATTAGGGGATATCGTTAAAGCGCATCCATGGACTTACGCGGTCATGTTGTTATTAATTTCCAAATTTGTAAATTCACAAGCCGCGGCATTAGTTGCTTTCGTCCCGTTAGCATTAGGTATCGGCGTGGATCCGGCGATTATTCTTGCCTTCGCCTCAGCTTGTTACGGTTATTATATTTTACCGACTTATCCGAGCGACTTGGCGGCTATTCAATTCGACCGTTCCGGAACAACCCACATTGGTAAATTCGTTATTAACCACAGCTTTATCTTACCGGGTTTAATCGGCGTGATTACTGCCTGTATTTTCGGTTATATCTTTACCGGATTATTCGGTTACCTATAAGATAAAAAGCGGTACAAAATTGTCATTTTGCATATAGGTCGGCTTTATACAAAGCCGGCCTTTTTGTTCCTAACGAAGCGAAATGAAAAAAGAGCAAATATTTACAGTGCTTTTTCAATCCGCTAAAGTGCGGTCAATTTTACGAAAGTTTTTATTAATTTTTCCCGTAGTCGGTTATGAAAAAACCTTTTCAATCTAAATATAAATCCAATGGCTTTCTCCGAAAGGAAAAGGAGATTCCTTTTTCACAAAGCCTAGTGCTCCTTTTTAACAAACCTTTTGATGTACTAACGCAATTTACCGACGAAAAAGGACGTGCGACTTTAACAGATTTTATCGATATTCCGAATATTTATGCAGCGGGACGCTTGGATCGAGACAGCGAAGGTTTGGTGATTCTGACCAATAACGGATTAATACAGCATTATTTAACTGATCCGAAATTCAAAATGGAAAAAACGTATTTGGTGCAAGTGGAAGGAAAGCCCGGCGAACAGGACTTAACCCGATTACGTCAGGGCGTCATGTTAAAAGACGGCATGACCCGCCCGGCTAAAGTGCGGTCAATTTCTGCGCCGAATTTTTTATGGGAACGGATTCCGCCGATTCGGGAGCGAAAAACAATTCCGACAAGCTGGCTGGAAATTAAAATTACGGAAGGCAGAAATCGGCAAGTACGTCGAATGACGGCTCATATCGGCTTTCCCACATTGCGTTTGATTCGTTATGAAATGGCCGGATTTAACCTGAATAATCTGGCCCCCGGTACTTATCGTTTGTTGGAACGACAACCTCTAATCAATTTATTCCGCCGACTACGTTTACCTGTAAACACGCGCTAGCGCGTATCAATATTTTTCAGCAAATAATTGCCTTGTATATCGGCCAAACTGCGAAATCCAACATTGGTAATTTGATAATTAAAATCGCTGTGATAAATGAAATTTTCGTGGTGATGGCCGTGAAAAATATGCGTAACGCCCATTTTTTGCCCCAGTTCATTAATGACGGAAAATCCCATCGGATGGGGACAAGGCGCTTCATGGCAAATGAGAATATCCGCCTGTTCCTGCTCTAGTATTTCAAAATCCGAAGGAAAAATAGACGTTCGGTGACGCAACGGAATGCCGCCACGCCACAGTTTTTCTTGCGATGTGTATTGGCAAAAATGAATGGGATCGAAAAACATCGGCTTGTTCGGTGGCATCCAGATCTGCCCTCGAAAAACACCGCCAAGCCCAGCAATTCGTTTCCCCTGAATGGTCACGACGCGGTTATGAAGGTTGCGCAAACGCCATTGCGTTCCCCAGATCGCGTCAAACGCCGCAACAGTTTTGCTATCGTGATTACCGTGAATAAACCATAAATCGCAATATTGCGCTAATTTATCCAATTCGGTCGAGGAGGAGAGTTGTAAATCCCCCAAAATGACCAATGCGATATCTTTCTGTTGTTGAAGAAAAGGGTAGAGATGGTCAAATTGTCCGTGGGGGTCGCCCGCAAATAGGATCATGTTATTCCTCAACCGATATCGCGTTGTAAATCAGAGATTTCTTCTTCATTAAGCACCTTTTCAACCACCGATTTAACCTGATTATATCGTTCCAAATAGCTTGGCGATTCAATTTCAATGTAAGATACTTTATATTTTTCCAGTAATTTTTTAAGTAAATTCTGGAACTGTTGACGTTGTTTGTGGTTCCCAAGCGAGCGCAGCCCATCGTCCACCCATTTTGTATTATTATTTAATAAAATCGTAATATCAAAAGGATATTCTCTAATCATGGAATCTAAAAAAGGATGCGGTTTGCCTTCGTATTGAATACAAAATGCTTGCGTCGTAATAAAATCGGTATCAATAATGGCAATTTTATGTGCATGGCGTAATGCATAATCGATATAATGCTGATGACCCAACGCCATTTGCGGATAGTCGGAATATTGCATAGCTTGCTCATCGCCGCCAAGTTTTTCAAAAACGAATTCACGGCCATATTCCCAAGCGGAAGTAGTGTTAAATACGGCGGCCAATTTATTCACTAAAACCGTTTTTCCGCTACTTTCTCCGCCTAAAATGGCAATCGTTTTAACAAAAAACGGTCGCACTTCCTTAGGAATAAACTTCCAATAATGGAAAGGATTATTACGAATTTTTGTTGCGGAAACATTAAAAAAAGCGCGGTCGGGATCGACTAAAGAAACCTCTAAATTTAAATATTGCTCATAAGGGGCTTTATCCTGAATCTCACTGCTAAATACGACGCTTGGATTAAATCCTTTTTCTTTAAACAGTTTTTTGACTTCGCGGCTCCAAGCCTCCCAGCCGTTTGGATAACTTGGCAATCCGTCTTCAACCAGATTATGAATAAAAATCTGATTTTTTTGATATTTAAAGATTTGCTGCATCCAGCGTAATCTATCCTGCACCGTAGGCATTCGCTTCATTTTACTGTCGTAAAATAACTTCAAATCGCGCTCCGTATCGCTACACACAATGACATGCAATTCGTCGACCCGACTAAACGCTTCGTAAATCATATTAATATGTCCGGTGTGTACAGGGTAGAATTTTCCGAAAATGACGCCGACTTTTTTGTCTTCTTTTTCGGAAATTTGCAGTGCTTTATGTAAAGCGTTAAGTTTTGCTGCACTTGGGCTTTTGATCTTGCCCGTAATCAGTTGATTAAAATAAGCGCGTGTCACATTGGCCTGTAAACAAAGCTCGTTAACTTTCAGATTTAACTGTTTACGTTTTTCCTGTAAATACACGAAATCGGACATAATCCCACTCCCTCAATGATTGTTCTGACGCACAGCTTAAGTCAGGCCGCGCCGGCCGAACCAAGAAATCTCCGTCTCCTTATTGTATGCAATCTTATGGCAAATAAAAATATGTTTCGTCGGTTTCTTTTGCGCTATACTGGGCGAGCATTCTCAGGGCAGGGTGAAATTCCCTACCGGCGGTA
>ERZ772967.1532-NODE-1532-length-15761-cov-4.547498_pt1 | contig 15761 bp, 10 predicted proteins | sample MGYA00511677_ERZ772967 | MGnify/ENA primary metagenome ERZ772967 (study PRJEB29015, sample SAMEA2737931) | human oral metagenome | biome: human oral; feature: human-associated habitat; material: dental | place: China | collected 2146 ...
ACCCGAAAGGGCTGCAAGCCCGATATATTTCAGCCCCATCCCGTAAGGGTGGGGTCCCGTCCAACCTTGTTCGGAGGGCTGTAAGCCTGATGTAATTTATCGGTCAGTATTCAGCCATCAGCTTCCATCCAACAATCAAACAACTCAACCATTCAACAGCTCAACGCCCGAAGGGCATCACTTTTCACTTTTCATTTTTCGTTTTTCACTTCTTAATCAATTTCTGCGTGTACGTCTGTCCGTTTTTGACCACGCGCACGAAGTACAGTCCTGCCGGCAGTCCGGCCATCGGGATTTGGAACGTCGGCTCATTCGTCCGGAACGAGCGCAGCATCCTCATACCGCTCCAGAGCTGGATTTCGTAGGTGCTTCTGTCGGTCGAGAGCACGCTTAATCCGCTGACCTCATCCGTCTCCATCAGCTGCAAGGTCACTTCATCCGTTGCCGGGTTGGGCGAGAGGGTGAAGTGAGAACGGGATGTTACCTCAATTGACAATGCTATGCTATTCGTGTAGCAGCCTTGTTGCTTAACGCGAACATTAATTCTTGCTCGTCCTTCCCTGAGAGGTGTAAGATGTGCTATATATCCACCTTGATGAGATACCGATACGATATTCGGATTATAATTAACCCATTCCCAGTTGCTAATGGGGATATTTATTAAAGGAGCATTATTAATACGGAAATGAATATCTCTATTAGGAGTAACTTGATACAAATTTAAACCGATCTGCCCATATGACATATCTGCATTATGCCATCCTATTCCATTATCATAAACAGATGCTTCTAATATTGGGTCGAATAACCATATGTTTCTGTTAATATTAAGGGGGTTACTGTTTATTCTGATATTTGCTCTTAATTCAACATCTCCTGTATTTCTACGCTTTAATGTTACTTTATCAGTTGTAGACGATAAGATTATAGCATTATTATTGCTTAAACTCCATTGAACTATTGCTCCTGCCGGCAGGTTTTCTATCGTATAGGTTGCCTGATCGCAGACCGATGCAGGGCCGGAGAGGTGGGGCTGATATTGGGTATTCCCCACTCCTACGGCATACCAGGCATTTTCGATCTGGTGCTCTAAGAAACTATTTGTGCCCGCTATTTCTCTTGCTGCATTAATCATTGATGTTCTGATTTGTGCATAAGAAGTTGTAAAGCGTAAATATCCACCGAAAACAGCTTTAACAATAAGATTTTCCGCATTATCCATCCCAATTCCCCATACTGAATAGTTTCTTCCCAAGGTATTTACTCCAGTACCTCCATTTACTAATAGGTAAAACCAGTGCGAAAAAACACCTCCACGCACATAACTGTCTCCTGAGTTATATTGTGGAGAAGCGTATGTATTTGCAATTTGACTCATCGCATTACTTGCATTCGTATTCTGTAAATTTCTTAAACAAGAATAATTTCTAGTAATTTGTTCTCCAATTTGCCATACAGAATTAGGATGTATGCGATGTTCCATTATAACTCCCCAAATATCACTCATCCCTTCGTTAAAAGCCCTTTGATCTGTTGTGTTGTTCCAGCCTATCTGAAAATGAGTAATACCGTGCCCAAACTCATGAGCAACCACATCAACACTTGCTAAGGGTTGAAAATCACTACCTCCTTCTCCAAAAGATAATGTGCGATCAATAGAATTCCAAAATGCGTTGTCATAATTATTGCTATAGCGTATATGTGCGTCAATTGTAAACCCATCATCATCCATGCTGTTTATATTGTGAGTATTGTATAATCTGTCGCAAATACGCTGTAATGCCCACTGCACGTCCAAGCCCATATCGTTGTTGTTGGGACGGTGTTCTGCCTGTGTCCAATTGTTATCATTATCCGTTATATCTACTCTGCTTAAGATATTCGTTCTCCCTTCTAAATTCCATGTATGAATAATTGTATTTCGTGTGGAATCGACCAAATGATAACTTCCTTGATAGTTATGTGTAGTTCCTTGTTGGCTTCCGGAATAGCGGGTCGCAAATGTTCCCTGTGCCGAAAAATCGATAAAAACTGGTTCAGTCATTCGCAGACTCCCCGTATGTGCATCTATAAATCCTACTTCTGTATTTTGCGGATAATCTGCATATAAATATACTCTGTAAACAAGTGCCGGCAAGGTATCCGTTTTTTCTAAAATTTCTTTTATAATCAATTCTGCTATATAATTGTAAATCGCTTTTTCCGGTATATTTTTATATTTAGCAAAATGCTTCATAGCTTCGTGTCCGGTAATAGAAGGCTTGGGGCTTACGTCGCTAGCATCTACGTAATGCCCATGTGCAAAGTACATTTTACCGTTTTTATAGTGGAAATTATATCCGGCTCCATCTATTTTAATTCCATTATAATACTGTTCGAAATGTTCGTGAATAAATTCTTTTTGTTTTTGTCTGTGCTGTATTTTTCTGAACTCATCGGTCGGTTTTACTTTAAGGATACTCTTAAAGAAAGTTTCAGCAGATGTCGGTATTATCACCCGCTTATCATCTGCCGAAAATTCTATAGACTCAAGAACTCCTTTTGAATTTTTTCGAAGAATGGTTTTTTGCGCAAGTGTACTCCATGTAATAGCCATCAAAATGACTGCTGAAATTAGTTTTTTCATGATTTTTATTTTTTACGTTGATAAATTTCTGTAAGATCGCGTATGGCAATTAAATCCAATGGAAATAATTGCATTTTATCCCTATAAAAAAGATATTTATACCTATAGTTGCACATTAATAGTACTGTATCGTTGAGGATGGAGTATTCGCATTGAAACGATGTGTATTGTTCCTTTGTGTAATCATACTTGTGAACAATACCCGATGGAAGAAACTCTCTATATCCGGTAGGAATAATTGGCCTCCCTCCAGAGTTAATCAATTCCCACTTCCCCAAGATTGCCTGTTCCGGATTGGCAGGAGGTGAATGCAACTGTCCATTCTCGCACCCCACTCCTCCTATCAGCAGAAGCAGGACACCTATCCATAAAATAATTTGCTGTTTCATGTTTTTCTGTTTTTTAAAGTTTATACTTGTTTCCGCGTTCCGGATATTTCTTTTACGCTGCGCCTCCGGTGCGGTTTGCGAGGCGCATCGGCTTGTCAGGTGGAGTGTCGGCTGTTATTTCCATAGCCTTGTGTTTTTTATGAGATACTGCAAAGATAGATACAGTTTTTGATTATATGCAAATATTTTGTCTGTTTTTTTGCGTCCTTTACGTAATCTATTGCGAACTTGGCGGTAAAATTACGCAAAGCATGCAAGTTTGTTTAAGCAAAACATCTCCACCATTGAATAAATCAACATTTCATATCATTACAGCCCTCTTCGCAAGAGTGGGTATTCTTTTTTCCCCAACGCTTCGCTTCGCTACACATTGGGCTGAATTAACGCACCCCTTCGGAGCTGTTACAGTGGTCAGCTATCAGCTTTTAAGCAGTCAGCTATCAGTCAACAATTCAACAACTCAACAATCAAACAACCCAACGCCCGAAGGGCTGTTTTTAATGTTTAATTGTGTTTTGTTTAGCGATATTTTTAAAAGGAATCGCTCTGTGTGATCGCAGGCATGTTCTTTAACGGATCATTGTGTCAGACTTGGACAATCATGCCTTCCTGACCTGCAATGGTGTTCGAAAAAATGGCTTGAGCTTCTCCAAGTAATGGGTTAATATCTTCGTAGCGAGCTGAATAATGTCCTATTACGAGTTTTTTTGCACCTGCCATACGGGCAATTTCCGCGGCTTGACGGGCTGTAGAATGAAACGTTTCTCTGGCGCGTGCCAGTTCACTATCCATAAACGTTGCTTCATGATATAAGCAGTCAACTCCTTCGATATAAGGAACAATAGACGGTTCAAAGGCTGTATCCGAACAGAACGCGTAACGCCTCGGCGGTTGTGCCGGTCGTGTCAGTCGCGTATGAGGAACGGTTACCCCTTCGGGTGTTATAAAATTTTCTCCCTGCTTGATACCCCTCAATGCTTTGACAGGCACTTGGTAAAAATCGATCATTTCACGTATCAGATGAGCTTCGCGAGGTTTCTCGGCAAAAAGGTAGCCGCACGTAGGTATGCGATGCTTTAGCGGAATAGACCAGACACTGAGCGAACGATCTTCCATCACCAGTGCATGCTTTTGGGGATCAATCAGGTTTAGCCGTACAGTGTATCCCATTTCTTTGCAAAATAAGGCGAGAACAGGGCGAATAAAATCACCGAGGGCATGAGGCCCGTGAATCACTAACTCGCCTTTACGTCCCAACATACCGAGTGTTGAAAGTAATCCGGGCAGTCCGAAACAATGATCGCCGTGCAGATGGGAAATAAAAATATGGGTCAGACGATTGAATCGGATATGCATCCTCCTCATTTGTAGCTGTGCTCCTTCACCACAGTCAATCATATACAGTTTATCGTGCAGATTTACGACTTGAGCGGTTGCCTCGTGACGCAAGGTCGGTGTCGCCGAACCGCATCCCAGCAAGGTCACATCGAAACGTATCATATTTTTCTCTCTGTTCATGAGCCGCAAAGGTACGTATATTTTCTGCTTTCTTCTCGTTGTTCTTTCCCCGTTTCTTTTTTTACACTACCTTTGCACATACGTTTTCAGATGCTTTTTATGCAGAAACAGCAGTTACAACAAAGTTTACAACAACGTCTTTCACCCCAGCAAATTCAGATTATCCGCATGCTCGAGTTGCCGGCCATCGAAATGGAAGAACGCATCCGGCAGGAGCTTGAAGAAAATCCGGCGCTTGAAGAAGGGCGCGAACCCTTGTCGGATGGTGAAACCGATGGTTCCGAGGCAGATGAAACCATATATGAAAGCCCGGAAAACGAGACCGATTTAACCCTTGGCAACTATCTTACCGAAGATGATATTCCTGATTACCAGATTCGTGTAATGAACGGCACAAACGAACGACGCGAAGATATTCCTTTTTCTGCCGGCCCTTCGCTCCATGACTTCCTTGTCGAACAACTCAGTCTTCGGAATCTGACCGAGGAAGAAAAGAAAATAGGCGAATACATCATAGGGAATATTGATGACGACGGTTATTTGCGTCGCGAACTGTCGGCCATTGCAGACGACTTGATGTTTAAGGCTGGGGTAGATGTGAACGAATCCGACATCGAACCAACCTTAAAAGTCATTCAGGATTTCGAACCCATCGGTATCGGAGCGCGCAACTTGCAGGAATGTTTGCATATCCAGCTCGAGAAAAAAGAACAGACACCTTACACCCGTCAGGCCACAGAAATCATTGATTGTCATTTTGAAGCTTTTATACGGAAGCATTACGACAAGATTCAGCGGGCCTTGAATATAGACGACGAAACCTTGCGAGCCGTTTTACATGAAATAACGGCACTTAACCCCAAGCCCGGCAACGGCTGGAACGAATCTTCCGAGAGTGCCATGAACGAAATCACACCCGATTTCATCGTCGAAAATCACAACGGTGAACTGACGCTGAGTATGAATCAGCGCGATGTGCCCGACTTGCGCATCAGCCGTGAATACAGCGATATGTTTCGCGATTATGCCGGCAACAAGACGAACCGCAGCCCGGAGATGCGCAATGCCGTTCAGTTTGTCAAACAGAAACTCGATGCTGCACAGTGGTTTATCAATGCTGTTCGGCAACGTCAAGAGACTTTACAGCGTACCATGGAAGCGATCGTCGTATTGCAAAACGAATTTTTCCTCACCGGCGATGAAACGAAGCTCCGGCCGATGATTCTGAAAGACGTAGCCGAACGTGCGGGATACGATATCTCGACCATCTCGCGTGTCAGCAACAGTAAGTACGTACAAACGAACTTCGGGATTTTCCCGCTGAAGTACTTCTTTTCCGAATCAGCTCGTAACGATAGCGGTGAAGAAATATCTACACGTGAAATCAAGCAAATTATGCGCGAAACCATCGATGCGGAAGATAAACAGAATCCTGTTACCGACGATGCGCTTTCAGTCCTTCTGAAAGAGAAAGGCTATCGGTTGGCACGCCGTACCGTGGCCAAATATCGAGAGCAAATGGAAATCCCCGTAGCCCGACTCCGAAAAGAAATTTAAAACAGACCGTTCCATTACGGTTATCGGAAAGTTTTTTATCTTTGTCGCGGAATAACATTAACCCATAAAAAAGTAGAATCATGAATTTCCCGACAGAATTAAAGTACACCAAGGACCATGAATGGATCCGTGTTGAGGGCGACTGCGCCTATGTAGGTATTACCGATTATGCACAGAAAGAGCTGGGCGAAATCGTCTATGTTGACATTCCCACCGAGGGTGAGCATGTAGCTCAGGAAGAGGCGTTCGGCTCTATCGAAGCCGTAAAAACCGTTTCAGACCTGTTGATGCCTGTATGTGGCGAGATTCTCGAAGTCAATTCCGAACTCGAAGATAAACCGGAGTTGATCAATGAAGATCCGTATGGCAAAGGGTGGATCGTAAAAATCAAACCGGACGACGTAAGCAAAGCTGAGTCTCTGCTTTCTGCTGCCGATTATCAGAATCTTATCGGATAAACTGGTATGAAACCGGTTGTAAGTATCATCATGGGCAGTACGTCAGACTTGCCCGTGATGAATAAGGCGGCACAATTCCTCGACGAGATGGAAATCCCGTTCGAGATGAACGCTCTCTCGGCCCACCGTACTCCCGAAGAGGTGGAACGGTTTGCCAAAAATGCCGCCGGACGCGGAATCAAAGTCATTATTGCAGCGGCCGGTATGGCGGCACACCTCTGCGGCGTGATTGCTTCAATGACAACGTTACCCGTCATCGGCGTACCTATCAATGCTTCGTTGGATGGTATGGACGCGTTATTGGCTATCGTACAAATGCCGCCCGGTATTCCCGTCGCGACAGTAGGCATCAACGGAGCACAGAATGCTGCTATTCTGGCTGTACAGATGCTTGCCCTTGGCGATGAGAAGTTGAGCTCTCACCTGGCAGCTTATAAGGAGGATTTGAAGAAGAAGATCGTCAAGGCCAATGAAGAGTTGGCCGCTGTGAAGTTCAAATATAAAACGAATTGAAACGCCGCCACACATCGGTTGTAACGATCGGGAATACTCCGCTCGGAGGAACCAATCCTGTTCGTATCCAGTCCATGGCCGATGTTTCGACCATGGATACGGATGCTGCCGTAGCTCAGGCTCTCCGTATGGCCGAAGCGGGTGCCGAATACATACGCTTCACGGCGCAAGGTGAGCGGGAGGCTCATAACCTCGGTCTTATCCGCAGCAAATTGCGCGAAAAGGGGTGTGAAACACCTCTCGTGGCCGATATTCATTTTAATCCTAAAGCGGCTGAGGTGGCTGCTGTTCATGTCGAAAAAGTCCGAATTAATCCCGGTAACTATGTAGATGGGGTACGTAAATTTCGAAGCACTGATTATACGGACGAAGAATATGCAGCCGGGCTTCAAAAGATTCGCGACCGCTTTATTCCTTTTCTCCGTCTATGCCGAAAACATCGCACGGCTATCCGCATCGGTGTCAATCACGGCTCTCTTTCGGATCGTATCATGAATCGTTATGGCGATACGCCCGAGGGTATGGTCGCCTCATGTATGGAGTTTCTCCGCATTTGCAAGGAGGAGCATTTCAACGATGTCGTACTTTCCGTCAAGGCTTCGAATACGGTCGTTATGGTGCGTACCGTACGACTTCTCGTGCGCATGATGGAAGCCGAAGATATGTATTATCCATTGCATTTGGGGGTGACCGAGGCCGGTAACGATGAAGACGGACGCATCAAAAGCGCCACAGGCATCGGGGCGTTGCTGACCGACGGTATCGGCGATACGATCCGTGTATCGCTCAGCGAGCCTCCCGAAGCCGAAATACCCGTCGCACGGAAGCTGGTACATCATATTGAGGCCTGCAGGGAGGTCGAATTCACCGATATGCCCTCAACCTATCAAGGTACGGTCACGGATTATACGAGGGAGACGAAGGCCGTCGAAATCATCGGTGGAGAACATCTTCCTGTTGTTATTTCATGCCGGAAACCGGATGATCTTGCGATTTCAACAGTCGATCGGCCGGATTATTTTTGGGTATCTTCCGAAGATAATGACACACAGTCTGTACACGAATCAAATATCTATCGCACAGGCGAAACTCTGAAGCCGAGCCATGTCCGTTTAATGGAGGTTACTATTGCCGATCTTACCCCAGCATTTATTGAAGAAATCAAGGGGCAGGAGGCTGTTGTCCTGATCTTGAAAGGGTTCTCGGCCGACGGGGTCAACGAGGCGCGTGCAGCTGTCCTTCGTCTTAAAGAAGCCCAATCTCAAACGCCGCTTATCCTGCATCGTCATTATAAGGAGACCGATCTCGAAAACCTTCAGATCAAAGCGGCGGCCGATCTCGGCGTGTTGCTTATCGATGGAATCGGTAACGGGGTTATGATTACGAGCGATGGGTTCGATGCTTCGGTGACTGATCGCCTTGCTTTCGGTATCCTGCAAGCTGCACGTGCCCGAATCAGCCGTACGGAATATATATCATGCCCCGGATGCGGACGGACACTTTATAACCTGCAAACAACCATCGCCCGTATCAAGGCGGCGACATCTCACTTAACGGGGTTGAAGATCGGTATCATGGGATGCATCGTCAATGGACCCGGTGAGATGGCTGATGCGGATTACGGCTATGTCGGTGCGGGACGTGGTCGGATCAGTCTGTATAAGGGGAAAACGTGTGTACTCAAGAATATCCCTGAAGAAGAAGCCGTAGAGCAATTGCTCAAGTTAATTGCCGAAAACCTCAGCATCGAAACCACAGCGCCTCCGACAGACCTCAACGAGCATCCACTACGTCGCGTAGCAAAAAGTCGGTTATTGAAGCCATGACTTCGCGCGTATAGTCATCATTTTTAAAAAGTCCGAAATGACATCCGAGGTTGGTCAGGTTTGACATTTCAAGGAATGGGATGATTTTACGGGCGCGTTTCATGACTTCTTCACCCGGAAATAAACAGTCGGATTTATCGGCAACCAGACCTACCGGTGCGCGAAACTTATGTAAATCTTTCTTCCGGAATTCTTTCCAATCTCCTTTGGAAATCTTCATATGCAGAAAGAGTATTCTGGCCATTTCGATTAAGTCGTCGTGTTCGAACGAAAGCACCGGCATCAAGTGTTTTTTTAGCAGTTCATCGGTCAGCTGTTCTTCATGTTTATCTCCCATACGCATCAGCTTCTCGACTTTCAATGACGAGTTCTTTGTGATGCCGGCCGGCTGAACAAGCAAAAGCCGCCGGACGCACAACAGCGCTTCCGTACAGAGTTGTAAGGCGATATTGGCCCCCCATGAGTAACCTAATACCGCACATTCCCGAAGTCCCAGACTGTCCATGACTTGGAAAGCCCACTGCCCGTATTCGTATTTGGCCGCCTGCAGACGTTGTTCCGCGCTGAATCCTACTCCTCCCGGCACATCCGGTGCAACGAGTCGTAATCGCCTTAAATCCAACCCTTCGATAAAAGGGCGCATCGCCAACGGGTTGGTGACCCACTCTCCACTGAAACACATGACGGGCATACCGCTCGGGGAACCGTAATACATGACGTGTGTATCTCCGAAACATGTTTCCACCATCTGTTCCGAAAGAGGGACTTTCAATGCCAGCAAATGTTTACGATATAAATCGTGAAGCAATCGCCTGCCTTCAGCTGATTGATACACTTCGGTATTGTTTCTTTTCATTACAGGTATAAATTGAACACTTACTTAAGTATAAGTACTATGTCACGGAAAAAGATATTCATACCCTGTCTTTCCGTGACACAGTATTCTTTATATTTATCTGTCTATTTAATAATGATCTTTTGTACCATTTGATCAATCTTGACGATGTATAATCCTTTGGCCAGTGAGAGGGCAATTTCACCTGCCGGAAGTTGTTGATGGTAAGAGAGTGTACCCATCACTGTGTATATCTGCACCATGGCGGGTTGATCCGTCCGAATATGTATACCGTTTCTGTCTGCCCATACTGCTGCATATTCTTCAATCAATTGGTTTGCCGTAGGTTTGATGCCGGAGAACCGAACGTTCAGAGACTCCGTCACGTAACGGAACACGACCGTCATACTGCCGTCGAGGTTCTTTGTTTTTTTCATTCCGCCATCTTTATCCTGCCATTTGGAACCGGTTGTGATCTCCAGCTCATCGAGTGTATATCCTTCGTCCGGCGTAATCGTGAACGTAAAATTCTCTCGCGAAGGAACCGAATGAATTCCTTTACCGGGTTTCGTCTTGGCATGTTCACATTCGTTGATCACGACACTATGACTCAACTGAGTCGGCGGCAGATTTTTCGGAATAAATTCGTATGCTCCGATATCCACCCGGTCGTCATAGATTCGTTCCCCTCCCGCCAGGTCCTTTGTGCACCCGGCAGTAATAATCGGCGGATTCCATCCCGCATTGTTTGCTACGCTCCGCACGTCTTTCAAACGATAGTCTCCGGCCACCATCCCCCCGTTAGTATTGAATCCGGGCTTGGCAAAATACAGGATGCCGGTATGATTATCTCCTGCATTCGTGCCCAATAAGTTCCATGCGTTAGGAACGTCTATACCTTCGATCACGCAGAAAGAATACTCCGTACCGACTGCCATATTCACAATGTTAGGAAGGATTTGCGATGCAATCGTACGATTATCATAGATGATACTATTCATGACTTTCACACCTGTTGTCTGCGCATTATACATCCCTGCTCCCGACACTCTTGCCTGATTCCCGGAAAGAGTGACATTCAGCAGATTCGTCGCACCTCCTTCATTGTACATGCCGGCGCCTCGATTTGCCTGATTCCCACTTATCTCGGTATTGATGAACAACGGACTTCCAGTTGCACATGTTCCGCGTGAGAGAGTATATACGCCGCCGCCTTCGTGTGTGGCCGCATTGCCGCGGATGATACAATTGACAATCGTCGGAGAACCATTGTCATTAAAGATACCGGCGCCCTGTTTAGCCATACCTCCGGTAATGATGAAGCCATCCCACCGTGCACCGCGACTGACTCCACATCCTCCTTCGGGATAAGAACGATTCCCGTCAATCCGGATAACCGACGAGTCTTTACCTTGTAATATCGTCGGGTGGGCAACGATCTTACGTTCCTCAATCGCCGACTCCGTACCCCCAAAGCCTCCGTACACTTCTACACTGTCGTAAGCCATCACGTACGAGCCGCCGGCAGGCGTATAGACCCCTTCAGCCATCCATATCCGGTCGCCCTTGCCGGCAACAGCCAGAGCCGTATCCAGGTTCAGGAATGCATCTTTCCATGAAAGACCGGTCTGTAGTCCGGATGTTGATCGCTTGTTCACGAAAAAGTCGATTGTTTTTCCTTGTATGTTGACTGTTCTTTTCGCAACCATTTCGCATCGCATCGTGTCGCCCGGAGCATAACTGATTCCTTTTTCAAAGATTTTCAATTCGATCTGTTTTTGGCCGATGGTTGTCCAAGTGACACTCGGAGCGGCAACCGTTGATGAAGCCGGTGTCCCTTCGGCAAATGTCCACGTATATCCCGAGATGGACGATGAGGCATTTTTTACGGCAAAGGTTTGAGGCACATTTACTTTGGCCGGTTTTCCCAAAGGTGTACGGAGTATGGTAATCATATCCGGGTCGTAGCATCCAAGAATGAGCTTCTGGGCTGTAGGAGTAGAAGGAAGTCCTCTGACAACGGATTTGATGGAGTGCGTGAATTTGTCGGCATAAGAGGATGCATCAGCCAACGTATAGGTCGTACCGTCTATGGTTGCCGTTCCCGGCACGACGACGATTCGTCCGTAGGGAGCATCATGGTGTGTGTCGGTAGTGATCCTGAACCTCCGTTCCGGTTCACTGACGAGCGTGATAAATTTATTGCGTAGCGGGTCACCGTTGGGAGCGGGATTCAACGTATCTTTTTCCAAAAAGATATCATCCATAACGTACGCCGTTCCCCCGAGATTAAACACAGAGACCGTTCCCCCGTTTTTGTCAGCCGCCATGAAGATGCCGTTGCCTACAGGCGCCTTATTGTTCTGTATCGTTGCGCGTCCAAGGATGCTTACTTCTGGAGTATTCGTTGCATGCGAGCCGATAAAGAGGCCTCCGGCTTTTTGAGAAGCCTGATTACCGCTGATTTCGCCACCGGTCATATAAAGTACGGTTTGGTTATTGACACCGATGCCGGCTGCAGTCGGCGCCTTATTGCTGGCTATTCGTCCTCCGGAGATACGGATGGTATCGGTCAGCCCGGAAGCATAAATTCCCCCACCGCTCTCTGATGCCGTATTATAAGCGATTTCGCCGAAGCGGAGATGTACTGTAGCATGTGAATCCATCGAAATACCACCTTGTGTCGTTTTCGCAGCATTGTGATTAATACGTCCACCGGCCATGTATAGAGTTCCCTGAGCTGTGGGTGTTCCCGAAAGGGCGACCCCTCCGCCATTCATCCCGGACTGATTATTACGTATGCCGGCATTGTCTTGCAAATAAATTCGGCCGGATTCATTCGCTACCCCGCCGGCTACTTTTTTCGACCGGTTATTGTATATACTGGTATTGTCGTTCATATGCAGTGTTGCACCGCCTCCGGCACCTCTCATGCTCAGAGATACCCCACCTGCCAATTCGGATGCTTCATTGCTGTGTACGGAGGCATTACCTTGCATTTCGACCGTAGCGTCTGTGTAGGCAGCTATTCCGCCTCCGCTTTTCGAAGCGCAGTGATGGATGGAAGCACTTCCGTTCATGATGAATTTGTTTTCGCGTTGTGTTACTCCGCCACCGGTATTTTTACTATAACAGCCATAGACAGACGAATTACCGTTCATCATAACAAGCGAACCATGCCCGCTGAAGATTCCTCCCGCGTCGTTATCATCAGCTTCGGACATACATCCGGCAATCGTGGCATGGCCATTCATCGTTACCACCGAATTGGGTCCTGTACTGCAAATGGCGCCGGCAACCGTTCCGGAAGCGGCTCCGGCGGGATGATAAGAACATAACCGAATAAGAGAGCCGTTGTTGAGGGTTAGCTTCCCGGAGTTCCGGATTCCGGCACAATCCCCTGAACCGGTGTTATGGTTATTCTGTAAGATCGCACCGTCGTTAAGTATCAGCGTAGCACCGGCATTTATAAGGATGAGCGGATGATCGGCCATAAGGCCACTGTTCGTACGGGTCGTATCGGCCTGCACCGTGAGAGCCTGTTGGTCCCATAAAGCGCCTCCGTCAAGCACAATACCCTCCATGAGGAGGGTAGCATCATTTTGTACCGTGATCAAAGACGTAAGAAGTGCTGCGCTGCGTTTGAGTGTAAATATCCCTCCCGCGCTTTTCAATACGATGTGCTGGCCGCTGTTTACGGTTACAGCCGTCGTCATACTGTGATTCATTGTGGCTTCGATGGTCGTAGGAATTCCTGTTGTGGGGACGGCAGCCACGGCCGCACTCAGTGTCGGGTAGTCCGTTGTCCCAATGCGAAACTGCGCTTGTGCAGCATAAGCTACCCCCAGGCAGAGGGCAAGGATTCCAAGTAATTTTGTTTTCATGTCCTTATTTATTATTATGAAGAATTTAACTGGTTTGCAAATGTCGGAGACATTATAAATGTCACCACAAAATTAGATGTAAATTATGAGAGGAAAAAATATTTTTCAAAAAAAAACTGTGCGTTCAATATTATTCTATATATTTTAGCTGTATAATCTAATATACAAAGCATAAATCTGTTGTAAGATGGATCGGGGCCCTTACTGTCAGAATATCTGATTATGCTCTGAATGGCTTGAAATGGTTGAGATCTGTCGGAAGAATTGTTATTGATTTTCACCTGTTTTTTATTGCCTTTAAAAATTCAGATTAAACGAAGGTCGGATTCTTTATTTTTTTATATCTTTACAGCGAAAAAGGCTGAATACGATATTTTGAAGAAAATCACCAGATAAAAAAGATTCTTATGAGAGCACAAAGAAAAAAAGGAGGGCTGAAGGTATATGCCGTATCCGGAAGCCATGTGGTTTTGCTGGGCATTCATTTGCCCGAAGAAGAGTGCGAGGAGTTGCTCGGCTTTTCGGTTTTGCGGGAAGACCATACCGAGGGGGAGAGGTATTATCTGAAAGCATCGAAAGTTTTTGAGGAGACGGACCCGAGGCTCAAACCCGGCACGCAGTATTCCACGCATAAGTTTCCCATTCAGAGTTTCCAGTGGGCCGACTATTCGGCCAAGCCGGGATATGCCTACACCTACGAGGTGTCTGCCCTGAAGGGCACGCCGGCCCATTTAACGGTCTATGCCACCGTGCGGGTGGCGATACGTACCGAGAAAGAGGAGGACGTGGGGCACAATGTCTTTTTCAACAGAGGGTCGGCCGCCTCGCAGGAATATGTGCGGCGATTCGGCGATGTGTCGCCGAAGGATGTGCCGGACAATAGGGCGTTTGAATGGCTCTCGCGTGGGGCCTACGAAGCGCTGGTGAGTTTTGTGGAGTCGTGCGGGCCGGAGCACAGCTTGCGGATTGCGGCCTACGAGTTTCATTACCAGCCTTTTCTCGAAGTGATCGGGAAAGCGATGAAGCGGGGGGTGGATGTGCGGATTGTTTACGACGGACGGAAGGAGTATCCGCGCCTGATCAATGAAGCGGCCATCCGCGAGACGGGGCTTGCCTCTTGTTGCACGCCCCGCCTCAACGGCAAATCCTGCATTTCGCACAATAAATTCATCCTGAAGCTCGAAAGAGGCCGTCCGGTATCGGTATGGACGGGTGGGATGAATTTTTCGGAAGGAGGCATTTTCGGACATTCCAACGTGGCGCATGTCGTCAACAATCCCGCCATTGCCGAGCGGTACGCACGCTATTGGGAGGCATTGCGAAGCGACCCCGAGAACGGGCCGATGAAGAAACGGGTGGAAGAGATCACGCCGGCATTCGCTTTGCCGTTCCGGGAGGAGGAAATGGTGGTCTTCAGCCCGCGCACCGGTATGGAGGTGCTGGAGAATTATGCCGGTATGGCACGGTCGGCCAGGCATGCGTTGTTTATGACGTTCGCTTTTGGAATGAACGAAGAGTTCAGGAAGGTGTATCAGACCGCACGCACGCCGTTGCGATATGCACTTATGGAGAAAGCGTGCATGGCCGGAAAAGACCGGGAGAAATTTGAAAGGGAGAAGAAGGAGATCGAAGCGATCCGGCGTAAGAAAGAGAATGTATTCGCTATTGGCAATATGATCCGCACGAATCGTTTCGACGGATGGCTCCGGGAACGGCTCACAGGATTGAACTCCAACGTGAAATACATCCACAACAAGTTTATGCTCATCGATCCGCTGGGCAAAAACCCCATCGTGGTTACCGGTTCGGCCAATTTCAGCGTCGCTTCCACGAAGAACAACGACGAGAATATGGTGATCGTCCGCGGCAACCAGAGGGTGGCCGACATCTACTTGGGCGAATACATGAGGCTGTTCAGCCACTACTCGTTTCGTGAATCGCTGCAATGGCGCGACCCTCTCGAAAAACCGAAATACCTGAGAACCGACGACTGGTGGAAAGATTATTTCCGGGACAATGCACGGGGAGCACGGAGAAAATATTTCGCTCAGGTCAGCGAATAAAAAAAGGAAGAATATACAAGAGGTGGAGTATAGCGGACTCGAACCGCTCACCTCGACACTGCCAGTGTCGCGCTCTAGCCAGATGAGCTAAT
>ERZ772967.1534-NODE-1534-length-15757-cov-59.736403_pt1 | contig 15757 bp, 11 predicted proteins | sample MGYA00511677_ERZ772967 | MGnify/ENA primary metagenome ERZ772967 (study PRJEB29015, sample SAMEA2737931) | human oral metagenome | biome: human oral; feature: human-associated habitat; material: dental | place: China | collected 2146 ...
GAGGCCGCCGCCCTGTGGGAGCGCCTGAGCGGCGCCGTCCTGCGCGCCCGGGAGGTGGTCGATGATCCCGGTCGTGCTGACGCCTCCGGCGCCTCCGACGCCGCAGCCGTCGCGGTGGACGCCTCCGCCGAGGAGGTCCGCGCCCGGACCCTGCCGGCCGAGTACGCGGCCGCCATGGATGATGACCTGGGCCTGGCCGGGGCCATGGCTGTCGTTCACGCCACCCTGAAGCGGCTCAACACCGCGCTCGCTGCTCCCTCCCCGGAGCGCGGCGCCGTCGTCGATGCCGCGCTGGACCTGCGCTCCCAGCTCGACGTCCTGGGCCTGGACCCCCTCGCCGAGCCCTGGCGCTCCCGGGTCCTCGGCGGCTCGGGCGTCGGGAGCGACTCCGCCATGGACGCGCTCGACCACCTCGTCGCCGCCCTGCTCGACCAGCGGGCCGAGGCCCGCGCCGCCAGGGACTGGACCCGTGCCGACGCCCTGCGCGACGAGCTGACCGCGGCCGGCGTCGTCGTCGAGGACTCTCCCGCCGGCGCCCGCTGGCACCTCGCCTGAGCGCAGTTGAAAGGACCACCCATGCCCGGAAACGAGCAGTACCCCGGAGCCAGGCGCCGTACCTCCAAGAAGGGCCCCACCAAGGGCTCCGGCGGCAAGCGCCGTCGGGGGCTGGAGGGGCGCGGCCCCACGCCCAAGGCGGAGGACCGCGTCGGCCACCCCAGGGCGCGGGCGAAGGCGCGCGCCGAGGCTCGCGCCGCCCAGCCCACGCATGCCAAGCGGTTGGAGCAGGCCAGGGCCCGCATCGGCGTGCCCGCGGACCATGAGATCGTGTGCGGTCGCAACGCGGTCGCCGAGGCCGCCCGCGCGGGCGTCCCGATCACGCGGGTGTTCATGATCGCCTCCGCGGCCTCCTCCGGTGCCGACGAGCGCCTCAGCGCCGTCGTCCGGCGTGCGACCCTCCTGGGCGCTCCAGTGGTGGAGGTCACCAAGCTCGATCTGGAGGCCCTCACCGACGCCGCCCACCAGGGCGTGGCCATCGAGGTGTCCGCCTACGAGTACGCCGATGCCCTCGACCTGCTGGAGCGCGCCCGCGGCGCCGGCCGCACGCCGCTGCTGGTCGCGCTGGACCATGTCACCGATCCGCACAATCTCGGGGCGGTCCTGCGCAGCGCAGGGGCCTTCGGGGCCGACGGCGTCCTCATTCCCGAGCGGCGGTCGGCCGGGGTCAACGTCACCGTGTGGAAGGTCTCGGCCGGGGCGGCGGCCCGGGTTCCGGTGGCCCGCGAGACGAATCTCGTGCGCACCCTGACGACCCTGAAGAAGAGGGGCTGTTTCGTCGTCGGACTCGATGGCGGCGGGGACACGGTGCTCGAGGACCTCACGCTCGCCGACGCCCCGCTCGTCGTGGTCACCGGGGCCGAGGGCGCGGGCCTGACCCGCCTCGTGCGCGAGACCTGCGACGTCGTCGCCTCCATTCCGATCTCCCGCGCCGTCGAGTCGCTCAACGCTGCGGTGGCCACCGGCGTCGGCCTCTACGAGATCGGCCGCCTGCGCCGCGCCGCCCGGGCCATGTCCGAGGAGGCGCAGCGGGCGTCGGGGCGGGCCGCCGCAGAGGCGTGAGGCCGTGATCAGAGCGTCAGGGCCACCGGGGCGCACCGGCTCGACGCCGGTCGAGCGCCCAGGGCTGACCAGTGTGCCCGTTGCTGACACAATGGGCGCCGGACCCGTACTCCCCATCACCGGGCCGACCGCGGCGCGGCCGGCCCCAGCCGGCTAGGAGGCCGCCATGGCTCAGGACACCGCACAGCGCTGGAACCGCACCGAAGGCGTGCTCATCGCTCCGGGCACCCAGCCGGAGGCGGTCGCCGGCCGCCTCTCCGCGGATCGGGTCGTCGCCCGTCTCGAGTGGTACCCCTCCAGCCCCCATCTGCTGTCGATGACGCTCATGGCCGACGCGGACGGCCGCGTCGCCGTCACCCCGCCCGCGCGCGGGGGAGTCGTCGCCGGACTCGGCGTCAGCGAACTCGCCGAGTCCCTGGCCCGCGAGTTCGGGGCGGACGTGACCATCGGCCCCGCCGCCTTCAACGCGCTGCCGGACGACGTCGTCCTTCCCGAGGTCCCGGGCGGCCCCGGGGCGACCACCTGCACGCTCGTGGTCTCCCCGCTGAGCGCCTACACGGTGCCCCTGCAGGCTACGCTGCTGGAGCGCCCGCTCGTCGTGGCCTCCCTGCCCGGCCTGGACCGCCGGATCGTCATGTACACCGGCGACGGCGCGGGGCTGGGGACCTTCGGCTGGGACGAGGAGTCCCTGCCAGTCCTCGTTCTGACTGTCGACGAGCGCGACGTCACCGCTCGTGCCATTCCCACCGGGGAGAGCGAGGACGACGCCGTCTTCTCCTGGAGCATGACCTCGCGCTACGTGTGGGGCGGGGTCGATGAACCGGGTCCGGCGCTGCGAGCGCTGGTCGATGAGCTCCTCAGCGACTCGACCGACGCCTCCGTCATCGCCTCGACCGTGCCGGGCGCCGACGTCGAGGCCGCTGCGGCCGCCTTCGAGACGCCGGGCCTGGACGGCATGATCTCCCTGACTCGCGCCCTGGGCCTGCCCGACTGGGTGGAGTCCGTCCTGGCCCGGCGTCTCGCGCCCGCGGAGGTGCCCGGCGCCGTCGTTCACGAGCCCCGCGGCCTGTCCAACGCGGTGGGGCGCAGCGTCGGCATGCTTCTGCGGGACCCCTCCACCCCGGGTTCCGCCTTCTGGCAGTCCTACGTCCGCACTGTCACCGACATGCCCTGGGCCGTGCGCGGCGCGGCGATCCTCGAGGCGGGACTGGGCGGGGCGCTGGTGGGCGTCGCGGTGCGCCGTCACCACAGGAACGGCCGTCTGCCCGGCGGCCTGCTGGGCGTGGGCATCGTGCTCATGGCGGACGCGATCGCCGAGACCTCGCTGGCCTCCTGGACGCGCCACCGCGAGTTGCGACGCCGCGCCGACGAGGAGATGGCGCTGGTCGCCGAGGAGCTCGGCGCCTGAGGCGGGCTCGCAGGGCGTCCGCGGCCGCCGAGCGGCGGGAACCGGGCGTTCGTGACGGGCGGCCGCGGCTCCGCGGGCGGCCTTCGCTCACTCCCCCTTGAACTTCATGCCGGCGGTGAAGCCCATGGGATTGAGCTCGTAGGCCATGGCCATCTCCTCGTCGCGGGCGGCGAACTCCTCGTCGTCGTTGACGACGGGCTCGTCCTCCTCCCCGTCGAAGATCGCGGCCATCTCCTGGGTGTCGCCGAGCGAGAGATAGGACTCCTCGTCCCAGTGCTGGGGCAGGACGTTGTCGATGTAGTCGGCGAGTACCTCCTCGGTGGTGACGTCGCGCTGCTGGGCCTCGGACATGTACCAGCGGTGCTCGAGCACCTCGTGGAAGATCTCCGCCGGCTCGAGCTTGCGGCGCAGCTCCATCGGCACGGCCGCGATCGTCGGCTCGAAGACGTTCGTGAGCCAGGCGTGGGCCACCTGCTCGATGGGCTCGTCCTGGCGGCCGGTGTAGGCCCGGTAGGCCTCCAGGTCGTTGAGCATGCGCTGCCCCTGCCGCTCCTGGACGTCCAATCCGGTGAGGCGCATGATCTGGCGGTGGTAGTGACCGGCATCGACGACCTTGGGCTGGATGACCATGCGTGTGCCCGAGCCGTCGGCCTGCGTCTTCATCATGAGCTCGCCGACGTCGAACCCCAGTTTGTTGAGGCGCTCGATGCGCCGGCGCACGCGCCACCGCTCGCCCATGTCGAAGGTCTCCTTGCCCGTGAGCACCTCCCACAAGTCGGTGTATCGCGTCACAATGCGATCCCCGACCTCGATGGTGTCGACACTGGGCTCCAGCAGTGCGCCGGCCTGGAGGTCCATGAGCTCGCCGATGATGTTCGTACGGGCGATGTCGATGTCGTACAGGCGCTTGCCCTCCGTCAGGCCCTCCGTGTGGAGCTCGCCGGTCTCGGCGTCGACCAGGTAGGCGGCGAAGGCGCCCGCGTCGCGTCGGAAGAGCGTGTTGGACAGCGAGACGTCCCCCCAGTAGAAGCCGAGCAGATGCAGGCGCACGAGCAGGACGGCCAGGGCGTCGATCAGGCGCGTCGCCGTCTCGGGGCGCATGTACTGGCTGAACAGGGCGCGGTAGGGCAGGGAGTAGGACAGGTGCTCGGTGACGAGGACGGAGTTCAGGGCGCTCCCGGACAGGTCCGCCCGCTCCGTGATGACGGCGGTGGGCGTGACGCAGGGCGCTCCCAGGCGCACGAGGTTGCGGAGCAACTCGTACTCGCGGTAGGCGACCGACTCGCCGATCTCCTTGACGGCGATGACTCGCTCGGAGAGGTTGACGAAGCGAACGATGTGCCGGGACAGGCCGCGGGGCAGGGCCGCGAGGACCTCGGGCGGCCACGTCTCCAGCGGGATCTCCCAGGGCAGGTCGAGTAACGCGGGGTCGATCGTGGCCGCGGTGATCTGCATGGACTGGGGCATGGGGCGATTCTCTCAGGAAACGGCCTCGACGGCGCGGTGACCGCCGGAGTGGCGGTGGAGCGGGGACCGGCGGGGCCTTGCATGCGAGCGAGGGGACCGAACCGAGAGGAGAGGGGGCCGACGAGCGCGGGGTCCCGCACGCGAGCGGCGGAGGCGCCCGCGCGGCTCGGGCGACGCAGGTTCATTCGCGCGGGCCGACGAGCGCGGGCCGCCCCGGTGCGCACCGGAGCGGCCCGCGGGGCCTTGGGCGATCCGAACGCCGGGCGGTCGGGCCCTCGGCCGGACATCGTACGGTCGAGTGGTCAGGCTCTCCGCCGGACCGGGCCCCTACCGGATACTCGGATGTCCGGGCGGCCGATTCTCAGACGGGCAGGCGCTCGCCCGTCGAGGCTGAGAAGATGTGCTCCTCGCCGGGCTTGATGCGCACGTAGACCGTCTCGCCGGGCTCGGGCGCGGTGCGCGGGGGGACGCGGACGATGATCTGGCTGGAGTCCTCGCCGGAGCCCAGCTTCTCCTCCGAGTCCTCGGCGCCGACGAGCTCGCCGTAGATGTAGGCGTCGCTCCCCAGCTCCTCCACGAAGGACAGGCGCACCGGGATGGAGTGCTCGTCCTCGGCGGAGACGACCTCGAGGGACTCGGGGCGGAACCCGATGGTGACCTTGCCGCCGTCCTCGGGCTTGATGGCGTCGACGGTGGCGCTGGACAGCTGGATCTTGGCGGCGCCGAGGGTGGCGACGTCGCCCTCGACCGCGAAGCGGCCCAGGTTCATGGCGGGCGAGCCGATGAAGCCGGCGACGAAGTCGTTGGCGGGCTTGTCGTACATCTCGCGCGGGGTGCCGACCTGCTGGAGGATGCCGTCCTTGAGGACCGCGATGCGGTCGCCCATGGTCAGGGCCTCGGTCTGGTCGTGGGTGACGTAGACCGTCGTGACGCCCAGCGAGCGCTGGAGGGAGGCGATCTGCGTGCGGGTCTGAACGCGCAGCTTGGCGTCGAGGTTCGACAGCGGCTCGTCCATGAGGAAGACCTTGGGCTTGCGCACGATCGCGCGCCCCATGGCGACGCGCTGGCGCTGCCCGCCGGAGAGGGCCTTCGGCTTGCGGTCCAGGTACTCGGTCAGGCCGAGGATCTTGGCGGCCTCCTTGACTCGCTTGTCGATCTCGGCCTTGGGAGTGCCTGCGATCTTGAGAGCGAAGCCCATATTGTCGTGCACACTCATGTGCGGGTAGAGGGCGTAGTTCTGGAAGACCATGGCGATGTCGCGGTCCTTGGGCTGGACATCGGTGACGTCCTTGTCTCCGATGAGAATGCGGCCGGAATTGACGTCCTCAAGGCCGGCGAGCATGCGCAAGGAGGTCGATTTGCCGCAGCCGGAGGGGCCGACGAGGACGAGGAACTCGCCGTCGGCGATCTCAAGATCGAGGGCATCCACGCTCGGGCGGTCATTGCCCGGGTAGATGCGGGTGGCGTGATCGAAAGTCACTGTTGCCATGAGCTTGGGTATCCCTTCACCGGCAGGTACGTGCCGGACGATCCGTAGTGAAAGGTGCCGATGCGTGTCCGCACTGACACATGCGCCCGGTCGGGCGACCAGGGGCGGAACTCATGCTGTCACATGATCAAGCCGATCAGGTAGGTTTTGCGGCGATCGGAGTCGCTTCCGGGGCGGTGAAGCCCCTCACATGCCGTGCTGAGATGGAGGGTACCGGTACTGTGTCGTCATGACGCAGAACCCGGATGCGGGGGCAGGCACCCCAATCTCCTTAGCGGGACTCCGTGCCGGCACGGACGTCGGAGGCTATCGATTGCTCCGGCGGCTGGGAGCCGGCGGCATGGGCGTGGTCTGGGAGGTCGCCGACGGCGAGGGCAACCACGTCGCCATGAAGATCCTCCACCCCCAGATCGCCGCGGACCCCATGGCGCGGCGTCGGCTGGATCGCGAGGCCTCGGTCCTGGCGCGCGTCAAGGACTCCCGCGTCGCCCGCATCCTCGACATCGAGACCGGCGACGGCGCCGACGGAAGCGGCGTCACCTTCGTCATCACCGAGCTCGTCGACGGGCCCACTCTTCAGCACGAGGTCGATCACGAGGGCGCCTACGACCTGTCCACCGACGCGCGCGACCTCTCCGATCTGGCCCACGGGCTGGTCGACTCGCTGTCCGCCGTCCACGCCGCGGGCGTGATCCATCGAGACCTCAAACCGTCCAACGTGATGCTCGGAGCGCAGGGCCCGGTCCTCATCGACTTCGGCATCGCCCAGGTCGCCGACGACGTCCGCCTGACCCAGACCGGTCAGGTGACCGGCACCCCCGGTTTCATCCCGCCGGAGATGCTCGACGGCGACGAGCCCAGCCCCGGTGTCGACTGGTACGCCTGCGCCGGTGTGCTCCTCTTCGCGGTCACCGGTCGCGCGCCCTTCGGCTCAGGGCCCTGGCAGGCGGTCTTCCGGCGCGTCTACGCCGGCACTCCGGAGCTCGGCACGCTTGAGGACGACTGCCCCGCGCTCGGACGCGCCTTTACGGCCGCGCTCGCTCCGGAGGCCGCCGACCGGCTCGGCGTCGACGACCTGCTGCGGGTCCTCGACGATATCGCCGATGGCGGAACGGGGGAGGAGGTGATCGAGGAGATCCTCGGGGAGGACGAGCCCTCCGAGGCCGACACGGCCACCGGCACCTATGCGCCCGGCTACGGAGTCATGGCCGTGCAGCAGCCCTCCGGGTACGGCAGCGGGCCCAGTGCCTCCTCCGCGGGAACGGGCCCGAGGCCCGGCATCCCCTCCGGCGGGTACGGGGGCGGCCCGGCCCCCGTCGGTACGGGGAGGCCCGGCGCATACGGATACCTCGGCGCCTCCGCGAGCGGCGCCCCGGGATCGGCGTCGTCGTCAATGCCGTCAGCTCCCTCGGTGCCGTCGGTGCCACCGACGTCGGGCGCTGCCGGTGCCGTTGGCGCGCCGCCCCGCTTCCCGCCGGATGACGGTCGTCCGGGCCCGGCGACGCCGCAGGCCGGGATGCGGATGGCCGGTGCGCCGGCCGCCTACGCGCCGGGCTCCGGTACGGGTCCGCAGCAGGTCCGGTTCGGCCCGCCCCAGTCCGGTCCGGCTCAATCCGCACCGACGCCGTCCGGCCCGGCGCGCCCCACCCCTCGGATGCACAGTCCCGCCCTCCCGGCGACGAAGGCCGCGCCGTCTCCGTCACCGGCGCTGGCGCCGACTCCCGCGCCGCAGGCGTCGCAGCCCGCCCGGCCCACCGGCGTCCAGCCCGCCGTCTCCGCGGCGCCGAGCGCATCGTTGCCGCAGTGGGCGAGCGAGCCGCGTCGCCACCCGATCGTGGTCTTCTCCCTGTTCGCACTCCTGGTGGCGCTGTCCGCGTGCATTCCCGTCTGGGTGGCGATCGTCTTCGCCATCGCCCTGCTCGTGGCGGGAACCGTGGGGCGCGCCGATGACGCTCGACGATGGCGCCGGCTGGAGGCCGGCCACGCCTCCGCGGGGGACACCGCGCGCATGTGGGCCGGGATGCCCTGGTACCTGCTGCGTTCGCTCGTGGCCAACGTGTTCACGGCCATCCCGGCCCTTCTGGTGACCGCCATCGTCTTCCTGGCGGGCAGGCCGTTGACCGGGACGGACTCGCAGGACGTGACTGTCCTGACGAGCTGGTCGGACTACCATCGCCTGGGGCTGCTCCTGTACGCCATGGCGGTGGTGCTGCTGCTCGTCGCCTGGTTCGTCCCGTGGGGAACGCCGACGCGGCGCGGCGCCGCGCGAATGATCGGGGCCGCCCTGGGCGACGGGTCCGGGCTCGTCTTCGGTACGGCCTTCCTGCTCGCGCTCGCCCTCGGTCTGTTCATCCTCCACACGATGGGAGCCCTCCCCGTCTACGGTTTGTAGGCTCTCCCGCCGTTCCCCCACCCGCTGGCGGCATCCTCCACCCCCTCATCTCCATCGTCTCGGCCGAGGGCGTGAGGCAGGCCGCAGCGATCGCACGGTGCTTATCGTCGGGTCGCCAGGCAGAATGACCGTGTCATGTCTGAGGACCCGTTGTCGGTGGGCTGTTGAGCCTCTCCGAGCATGGCGGTCCTGTGCCGATCTGAGGAGTTCTCCGTGGCCTCGAACACCCCCCGTCCGACCAAGGCCGAGCGTCGCGAGGCCGCCCGTGCCAAGGCGCAGGCGCTCCGCGAGGAGCAGGAGCGGCGCGAACGCCGTGCGAAGGTCACGCGTCGCGCTCTGCTCGGGGCGGGTGCGGTGGTCGTCGTCGGGGGCGGCGCCGGGCTCGTGATCGCCAGCCGTATGCGGGGGAAGCGGCAGTCCAACGGCACGATCGCCCAGGGCAAGGCGAACCGTGAGGGAGTCCCCGGCCTCGTGCTGTCCGACGGCGCCTGGACCTACGGCAGGGATTCGACCATCGACACCATCAATGATGATGCCGCTGTGCTCGATGTCTTCTTCGACTACGCCTGCCCCCACTGCGCGGAATTCGACAGTCTTCACGCCGACGAGATATCCACGCTTCTCGACGGCGGCAAGATCACTCTCGTTCTGCACCCCTGCAAGATCCTCAGGCAGGACTGGACGGATCTGGTGATGAACGCCCTGGGCCTGGTCATCGACGAGGCTCCGGATCGAGCGCTGGCCTTCCACAATGCGGCTTTCGCAGAGTACCTCTCGATCGCCCAGAGCGGTGACGCCTCGCGGCTGACGGTCGAGACCGTCGTCTCCATCGCCGAGAAGGCGGGGGTGAGCGAGGACGTGACCGCGCGGCTCAAGGACACGATCGTCGGCAGGGTGTACGACCCGTGGGTCTCGCTCGGGAACGAAACCTTCCAGAGCCGTGGCCTGACGGGGACCCCGACCGTGATGCTCAGGGGCGAGACGCTCGACCTCAATCAGACGAACACGGCCGACGGGCTGACGAAGCTCATCGGGTAGCGCGCCGAGCCGCGTCGGCGATCGGGCCCGGCCGGCTTCGGGCCTTCGGGCCGGTGCGCGCTCAGGACGGTCCGGGATCGGGTGAGGGCCGTCCGAGCTCGTCGGCCAGCCGGTCGACCCTGTAGGCTCGGGCGCGCATGCCGTGTTAGCTCAGTTGGTAGAGCAGCTGTCTTGTAAACAGCAGGTCATCGGTTCGAGTCCGATACGCGGCTCCAGGAAGACGGCGGAATCGCGACCAGTCGTGCGAGTCCCCCGGTGCTGGTCGGTTCTCCGGGCGCATTGAGAATGGCGCGTGGGATGGCATGCGTCTCCGGGGGCCTATGCGGTGTGTCGAGCGGCTGCGGATAGTTCCGTCGTTGGTTGCGGGTCGTGGGGAGGGCTTGACGACTGGCCCCCGCCCTCGCTCACCCGCCGCAGCGCCTCGTTGCGGGTCGTGGGGAGGGCTTGACGCCCGGATGCGGCCCTCGCTCTGGTTGACCTGGCGGGCCGGGTCCGGGTCGAAACTAGTGAGAGCATGCTCAGCGCCGCGGTGTCCTCCTCCGAGGTGCTGATGGCGCGCAGGGTGGGGGGCATGGTGCGGGCGGCGCCGGCGATGACGGCTGCGTCCTTCGCATCGGTCTTGGCGCTGTCCGGTGCCGGGTCGGCGGTGCGGCGCATCGACAGTTCGGGCGGGTAGCCCATGGTGATGCCCATGTCCTGGGCCACCGCCAGAGCCAGTGCCCCTGGTGGTGGCAGGCTGATCGACGACCACCAGCGGGCTCCCGTGGTCGGCCGGCTTTGTCGTATCGGCCGGCTTGTCGTAGAGGGTGCGCGGACGCGCCTCGTCGTCGGGCAGGGCCTTGTCGAGGGCCTTCCTGCCGGCCCGAGTCGGGGCTGTGGCCCAGTGCTCGCTCCGTGCCGACGCCGGAGCGATGAAGACGTCGATGTCCTCGATATCCATCCTTGTGCCGCCTCTCGCTCAAGTGGGTGAGGGCCAGCCGGCGGACGGAGCGGTCCCGCACCCGCGTCTGCGAAAGACCTCTCGAGCGGCTTCACGTCCGCGCACCGCTGCCAGCCCCGCACCCGCGTGAAAGACCTCTGCCGTTTTGCGGCGGGTCGTTCCCCTTAACGGCGGTCACCAGCGACCGGCTGCCACGGGTGACTTCCGCCTCTCAGCGTGGCGCTGACCCGAACCTCACTCGTCCTGTCACCAGTGTCCGGCTGCCACGGGTGACTTTTGCCTCCCGGATCATCTGCGGACAGGGGCAAGACTCCCGTGCCCATGGCAGTCGGCCCGGCCCCCGGCACCTACCACCGGGAACCACCAACAAGGTAACGGGCACGCCGCTTCGTCGCCGTGCGCCATCGGCCCTGCGCGGTCGTACGTAAAGCCGCGCGGTCGTACGTAATCCGGCGCGGTCGTACCCCCGGCGCTCCCGGTCGTACGCAACTCCCCGTGATCGTACCTTAGAGCCCCTCTAAGGTACGACCACGTGCCCTCGGGTACGACCGCGCGTCCCCGGGGTGCGACCGCGCGCTCCCAGGTACGACCACGCGGGGCTTTCGCGACGATCCGGCGTTGGACGGCCCGGCCCGCCGTGGCCTCCCGCCGCGAGTCCAGCGGTTCCAGCCCACCGACAGCTCCAGCCCTATGGGCGGCTCCACCGCCTCGCCCCGTGCTCGTGATCGCGTCGTCGATCGCGCCCAGGGCAGGAGGGGTCGAGGCCGGCCTCCCCGCAGCACTTGCCAAGGTCGGCTCCTCGCTCCCAGGGCGGAGGGCGGCGGGCCATCCCCCGGGCCAGGGGCACCGGCGTCGGCTCCTCGCGCCCGAGGCGGAGGGAGGTGACCGACGTCCTGGAGCGCCACCCGCCCGCGTCGTCGGTCGTGTCCGGGGCGGAAGGATTGGAGGGTAAGGTGCACCTTATAGATATCAGGATCATCTGCTGCAAGGAGTTCGCCCGTGATCAGTCGCTGGGACATCTACGACGCCCTCATCGACGACCTGCCGGAGGATGTGACCGTCACCGTCTCTGATCGCGGCACCCGGTGGACCCGGGTCGTCAATTCCGCCAATGGCATAGGTTCGGCCTGGTCGATGCGAGTCGCGAGCCGCCCGGCGCTCTCCGCCGACCTCCCGGACGAGGGCCGCACCATTCGTGATGTCGCGGCCCTGGTGAGGAGCTGGAACCTCGCCGAGGCGAGCGTCGGACTGGCGGCGATCAACTCGTGGTACTCCCTGGCCGAGGTCGCCGCCCGGAACGGATTCGTGCCCACCGGTGCGGGACTGACCTGGCGCGAGGTCTTCGATCCCTACGCCGATTCTGTGGAGGGCAAGGTCGTCGCGATCATCGGGCACTTCCCCTTCGCGCGCGGCGTGCTGTGGAAGGCCGCCGATCTCCAGATCCTCGAGCGCTTCCCCGAGCCGGGCGATTACCCGGACACCGCCTGCGAGTACCTGCTGCCCGATGCCGACTACGTCTTCATCTCCTCGTCGAGCTTCGTCAACAAGACGACTCCCCGCCTCCTCGACCTGGCGATCGGCGGCGGGGCGCACACTGTGCTCGTGGGCCCCTCCACGCCCATGCACCCGCTCCTGCTCGACCTGGGAGTGGACACCGTCACCGGGTACGTTCCCGATCCGGAGGTCGGGAGGGCCGACGTCATCGAGTCCCTGTCCCCCACCGGTCGGATCGGCCCGGGCACCCGCATGCATCAGCACAGCGCGGCATGACGCCCCTCCCGGGCGCGAGCGCGTCGACCTCAGGGCAGGCGCCAGTCCACGGGCTCCGCGCCCATTCGGGACAGCTCGTCATTGGCCCGGCTGAAGGGTCTGGACCCGAAGAAGCCGCGCGAGGCGCTCAACGGCGAGGGGTGCGGCGAGGCGATGATCGGCGTGGTGCCGAGCATCGGGGTCAGCGACTGCGCCGGCCGGCCCCACAGGATCGCGACGAGGGGCTCCGGGCGCTCGACCAGCGCCTCGATCGCCCGCTGGGTCACCGTCTCCCACCCCCAGCCGCGATGGGAGGCGGGCGCGCCGGGGCGCACCGTCAGGACCCGATTGAGAAGCATGACCCCCTGGCGGGACCACGGTGTGAGGTCCCCTGACGTCGGCCGATCCACGCCCAGATCGTCGACCAGTTCGGCGAAGATGTTCTCCAGGCTGCGTGGGGGCTTGACCCCGGGCTGCACCGAGAAGCTCAGCCCCATCGGGTGCCCGGGAGTGGGGTAGGGGTCCTGCCCCACGACGAGGACCTTGACCTCCTGCATCGGGTAGGTGAAGGCGCGCAGCACATCGGTGCCGGCCGGCAGGTACCCGTGTCCGGCCGAGACCTCCTGGCGCAGGCGGGCGCCGATCTCGTGGATGGTCTGCTCGACGGGCGCCAGGGGCTCGACCCATGAGGGATGGACGATCTCGGACAATGGCCTGGGACTGCTCATCCTGCAACCCTATCCGCAGCCTGTGCGTCCGGGCCCCTCGAGGTCTTCTGCGTTCCCATGAGCTCTCATGAGTGCCTCCGACCGATTCCGCGGGTCTCCCGTGCGCGGGAGCGGTCTCCCGCTATTCTCACAAGATGAGCAACTACCAGTACCCCGACGACGAGTTCGACGCAGCCGACGCCGACGGACCGGTTCCCGTCGGTGTGCATCGGGCTCAAGTGCCCGCATGGCGCAGTTGGATCCCGCTGCTGGCGGTGCTCATCATCGTGCCGCTCGTGGCCTGGGGCGCGGTCGCCCTGCTGAGGCACGGAGGCGCTCCCTCCTCGACCGCCACGTCCTCCGAGAGCGGGGCGGCGCCCGACGCCCCCGCGGCCTCCACCCGTCCCGCCGATACCGGCGACACCCCCGCGCCCGACGCGAGCGGCACCCCCGGGCAGCAGTCCCCCGACAACGCCGACCTGACCACCGGCATCACCGTGCACAACGGCACCGCCGTCAGCGGACTGGCCGGCCGCACTCGCAGCAAGCTCGGGAACGACGGCTTCACCTCGGTCAACGTCGCCGACGGTGTCTACGGCGCCACCGACCCGGCCACCACCACGGTCTTCTACGCCGCTCCGGAGAACGCCTCGACCGCTCGGACCGTGGCCGACTCCCTGGGCGTCACCAACGTCGTGGAGTCCGCCGAGGAGGCCTCGTCCAACCCGATCGTCGTCGTCCTGCGCGACGACTACCAGGAGTGAGCCGGGTCCTCCGTTCGCCCGTCCGCCGCGATCTCCTGCGCGCCGCCGTGCTGCTCCCCGCGACGGGCGCGGCCGTCGTGGGGAGCGCCGCCCTCGGCGCGCGTCCCTGGGCGCGACGGTCGGTCCCGCTCCTGTCGGAGGGGGTGGTCGTCGGGGCCGACGGCGCGGTGCGCCCGGTGCCGCCCGGCGGTACCGCCGTCTACGCGCCGGGGACTCGCGTGAGCTCCTCGGCGATGGGGCCTGCGTCGGCCTCCGTGCGGGCCTCCGCGAGGCGACGGCGCGACGGCGCCCGCCTTCCGGGCGGCAGGTGGGGAGCCCTGGCCGATGCGGCGCTGACCGACCTGCTCGTCCTGACCGGCCCGACCCTGGCCGAGGGCGGGGGGCGGGGACCGACCGCGTTCCCCGCCGGATCCGTCGTCGCCGGGCCGGTGAGCCCCTGGCGCTACACCTGGCCGCGCGACGCGTCCTTCGCGGCGGCCGCCTTCTCCGGCGTCGGCCTGCGCGGTGAGGCGCTCGGCATCCTGGCCCGACTGGCCGCGCTGCAGCTGCCCGGCGGCGGCTTCGAGGCGCGCTACGGCGCCGACGGCGGCACGCCCGATGACCGGCCCGCCCAGTCGGACGGCGCCGGCTGGATGCTGTGGGCGGCGGGCGGCGTCCTGGCCGACGGGACCGGGGCCGACGAGCTCGGGGCCGTCTGCGGGGCGGCGCTGGCGCGCGCCGCCGAGAACCTGGTGGCCCTGACCGACACGCCGTCGCACCTGCCCGCCGCCTCGCCCGACTACTGGGAGGTCGCCGAGCGAACCCTCACCCTGGGCATCGCGGCGCCGGTGCTCCTCGGCCTGGAGGCCGCGGCGGCCCTGGAGAAGGCGGGGCTCGATATCGGTATCCCGGGGGGACTGGCGGCCGAGCGGGCCGCGGTGGTGCGCGTCGCCGTGGAGCGGGCCTTCGCCCCCGCGTGGGGCCGCCACATGCGCGACGACGACATCGACGCCGCGATCGCCCTGGTCGGCCCGCCCTTCACGCGGGAGCTGTCGGGCGCGCGAGAGGCGCGGGCCGACGCCGTCCCGCGGATGCGCCGAAGGAGCGGGGGCGTGGCGCCGGGCGCGTCCTGGCGCGACGACGGCGTCTCGTGGACGCCTGAGACGGCGCTGCTGGCGTGGTCCGCGGTCGCGCAGGGACGTCCGCGGGAGGCCGGGCGGCTTCTGGAGTGGCTCGACTCCCACCGCACGGCGCTGGGGGCGCTGCCGGAGAAGGTCTCCGCCGACGGTGCCCCGGCCGGACCCGCGCCCCTGGCCTGGACCTGCGCGCTGGTCGTCCTCGCCGTCCTGGAGGAGGGGCCGGGGGCGGACCGACCGTCATGAGGCGGTGGTCGGCCGCGGCGCGGGCGCCGCGTGTCGATCCTGCCGAGGGCGAACCCGTGCGCCTTGCACTCGAAGGTGGAGAGTGCCAGCATTGCGGCTAGCACTCGGGGCCGTCGAGTGATAACCGCCCGATGGCTGCGTGTGAACGACCCAGGCCGCTAGGTGAGGGTCGGGACCGGGCGTGACGTGAACGCCGGGGACCGGCTCGTCCGTCGCGGGCACCGCACGGCCACCTGTCACGTAAGGAGCAGTAATGCCCAAGATCATCGCCTTCGACGAGGAGGCCCGTCGCGGTATGGAGCGGGGCCTGGACGCCCTCGCCGACACCGTCAAGGTCACCCTCGGCCCCAAGGGCCGCAACGTCGTGCTCGACAAGAAGTGGGGCGCCCCCACGATCACCAACGACGGCGTCACCATCGCCAAGGAGATCGAGCTCGAGGACCCCTACGAGAAGATCGGCGCCGAGCTCGTCAAGGAGGTCGCCAAGAAGACCGACGACGTCGCGGGCGACGGCACCACCACCGCCACCGTGCTCGCCCAGGCGCTCGTGCGCGAGGGTCTGCGCAACGTCGCCGCCGGCGCCAACCCGATCGCCGTGCGCCGCGGTATCGACAAGGCCGTGGCGGCCGTCGTCGAGCGCCTCCTGGCCGACGCCAAGGACGTCGAGACCCAGGACGAGATCGCGGCGACCGCCTCGATCTCCGCCGCCGACGAGCAGATCGGCGAGTTCATCGCCGAGGCCCTCGAGAAGGTCGGCCACGACGGCGTCATCACCGTCGAGGAGTCCAACACCTTCGGCCTCGAGCTCGAGGTCACCGAGGGCAT
>ERZ772967.1535-NODE-1535-length-15756-cov-60.049360_pt1 | contig 15756 bp, 14 predicted proteins | sample MGYA00511677_ERZ772967 | MGnify/ENA primary metagenome ERZ772967 (study PRJEB29015, sample SAMEA2737931) | human oral metagenome | biome: human oral; feature: human-associated habitat; material: dental | place: China | collected 2146 ...
GCGAGGCCGGTCGCACCGGCGGTCCCGGCCGCCGGCCCGCCTCTGGCGACGCGGGATCCCCGGGGCGGCGCGCGCGGGCTGGTCGTCGTCGGCGACACCGCGGACCGTCTCGGCGACCTGGGACGCGCGCTCGCCGAGCACCTGGACTGGCCGCTCCTGGCCGAGCCCACATCCGGTGCGCGCGGCGGTCCTCAGGCACTCGTCCGCTACGCGGAGCTCCTGGCCGCCCCGGCCGGCGCGGAGCTGAGCGCCCACGCGCAGCGCGTCCTCGTCCTCGGACGCCCCGGCCTCACCCGGGCCGTGACGGCGCTGCTGTCCCGCCGCGACCTATCCATCGACGTCCTGACCAGCGCGGCGCGGTGGACCGATGTCGCCGGCACGGCCGCGGCCGTCCACCCCGTCGAGCCCCGAGAGCAGGACGCCGCCGGGCTCGCGGCGGCCCTCGGGCTGGAGCCGGCGCCGCCGTCGTGGATGGCCGCCTGGCGCGAGGCCGTCGACCGGCTTCCGGCGCTGCCCGAGGACGGCGAGGCCCTGACCCCGGACAGCGCCGCCCTGGCCGTCTACGCCGCGTGCTCCGCGCCGCCGGCGGGAGCGGCTCCGGCGGAGGCGGTCCCGGACCTGGTGCTCGGCTCGTCCATGACGATCCGCCGCCTCGACCGGCTCGCCCCGCCGGCCGCGGGCCCCGCCCCCGCGCCGATCGCCAACCGGGGGTTGGCTGGCATCGACGGGACCCTGGCGACGGCCCTCGGAGTGGCGCTGGCGCAGGAACGGGGCGGAGCCGGTGTGCGAGCCGTCGTCGGGGACCTCACCTTCCTCCACGACGCCATGAGCCTGGGGCGAGGGCGGTGCGAGGCGGAGCCCGACCTGCAGGTCGTGGTCATCGATGACGCCGGCGGAGCGATCTTCTCGACACTGGAGTACCCCGCCGTGACCGCGCCGGAGGTGATCGACAGGTACTTCACCACTCCCCAGGGTGCCGATGTCGCGGCTCTCGCCCGCGCCCTGGGGGCGCGGGTCCACGGGCCGCGCACCGCGAGTGAATTGCGCCATGTGCTGGCCGAGCCGGTGCGGGGGCTCAGCGTCGTGCACGTGCGGGCGGACGATCACTCCCGACAGGCGCGACTGGCGTGATCCGGCGCCAGGACCGGGATGCAGATCGTTGAGATGATGGCCGAAACCTGCCAGCCGGGGTTGGGGCGGCGTCGGGCGGGCGGAACGGATGAGGATGATGACCGATGGTGTCGGCGTCGGGCCTCACGCACTATAGACTCGCAGCCGACACAGGAAAGTCCCAGACGAGAGTCGGCAGTGGTCCAGACCGGCCGTGTTGGGTGGGAGTCGATTGATGAAAGGGCTACGGTCCGAGGAGGAACCCAATGAGCACCTACGATGAGCAGCAGCCCGGCGCCCAGTCCGGCACCCCGCCCTACCGTGGGGGCGCGTCCGATTCGCCCTACGCCTCCTACACCTCGGCGCCTCAGGCCCCGGCGGGCTACGACTTCACTCGGACCGCCTCCGCCCCGGCCGGCGACTCCACGATGCCCGACGGCGCCTCGGGCGGGCTCGGCGCAGATGGCCGGTCGCCGTACGCCACTGGGCCGCTCCCGCCGTCGGCCTCCGCCGGCGATGGCGGCGGGCGCCGCGGTCCGGGGTGGGGCGGAGTCATCGGGACCTCCCTCGTCGTGGCCCTGCTCGCCTGCGGCGGCACGGCCGCGGGTCTTCAGTACTTCGGCCGGGGCCTTCCCACGGCCTCGCCCGCCTCCGCGCCGACATCCGTCGCCACCGGCGCCACCACCCAGACCGTCTCCTCGACCGGCACCGCACCCGACTGGGAGGCGGTCACGGCGGCCGTCTCCAACGCCGTCGTGTCCATCACCGTGGAGCAGGGGCAGTCGACGTCGGTCGGCTCGGGGGTCGTCTACGACTCCTCCGGGCACATCGTGACCAACAACCACGTCGTCGGCGGGGCCAGCCGGATCCAGGTCACCCTGGCCGACGGACGCATCTACGACGCGAAGCTGACCGGCACCGATCAGGCCACGGACCTGGCCGTCATCGCGCTGGAGAACCCGCCCTCGGATCTGACGGTGGCTCAGATCGGGGACTCCAGCGGACTCGTCACGGGCCAGGACGTCATGGCCATCGGAAACCCGCTGGGCCTGTCCTCCACCGCCACCACCGGTATCATCTCGGCCCTCGATCGGCCCGTCGTCACCACTCAGGAGGAGAAGAGCGACTCGGCGGACGACCCCTCCGGCAGCAAGCTCCGCGACCTGGGCAATCGACTGACCCAGAACGACAAGAAGTCCTCCCAGGTGTTCACCAGCGCCATTCAGATCGACGCCGCGATCAACCCCGGGAACTCCGGCGGTCCGCTCTTCGACGAGACGGGCACGGTCATCGGCATCACGAGCTCGATCGCCTCGACCGGGTCGTCCTCGTCCTCCTCCTCGGAGCCCTCCGGCTCGATCGGCATCGGTTTCGCCATCCCGTCGAACCTGGCCAAGAAGGTGGCCGACCAGCTCATCGCAACGGGGACGGCGACCCACGCCTACCTGGGCGTGAGCATCGGCAACGGCGGTGGCACCGCCGACGGCGTGACCCGTGCCGGCGCCGAGGTGGGCTCGGTCGAGTCCGGGTCGCCCGCGGAGACGGCGGGCCTGAGGGAGGGCGACGTCATCACCGCCATCGACGGCAAGCCGACCCGCGAGGGCTCCGCTCTCACGGGCTTCGTGCGGCAGTACTCCGCCGGAGACCAGGTGACTCTGACGCTGATCCGCGACGGCAAGGAGATCCAGGTGCCGGTGACGCTCGCCGAGCGCAAGGACTCCTGAGGGGGCCGTTCTCCCGCGCGTTCGCGCTCTGCATGTCGGTCCCGCCGGCGCATGCTGTCGGCCTTGCCGGCGCATTGGTCCCGCCGGCGCATCGGCTCCGACGGCGCCCGCCGTCCGATGACCGCGGGCGCCGGCGGTGTATTGGGGTATTGGGGGGCCGCTGCGTCAGGCTCCACCTCCGGGTTCGCGGTGGGATTCCCGGGCTCGCGGGCTCGTGGGGCTTACTTGCCCGGGCCGCGGCGGATCACCGCGACGTCCGGATCATCCCCGCTCGCGCGGGGCTCGCCTCGCCGTAGCCTTTGTCCTGGAGCGCGGTGAGGGATCATCCCCGCTCGCGCGGGGCTCGCGCCGCCGGGGCTCGCGCCGCCTCCAGCTCCAGGAGCCGTCGGTGAGTTCGTCGGGGGTGGGTTCCAGGATGGTCAGGACGGTGGTCAGGGCCTTGGGCCTGGCGAGGTCGGCGCGCAGTCGTGCGTTGGTGGAGAGGGCGCGCAGGAGGCGGTCGAGTTGGCGCAGCGTCAGTGGGAGGAAGGCGATGGGGTAGTGGACTTCCCGGTTCTTGGCGAGGGCGATGATGGCGTCGCCCTGGTAGCGGACCCCTACCAGGTGGGGCGGGTTCTCCATGGGATGGTGTCGGTGCGCCCGTTGATCCGGGTGACCTCCACCCCGTGCTTGGGGTGAGGGCGATCCTTCTGCGGGTCGGGCCGCCCGAGCGGATGATGGGCGTCGCATAGGAGAGCGCGGCTGTCCCAAGGGTGGCCAAGCCCGGCGGGTGCTATCCACTCGCCGCGTGATCTCGTCAGCCACACGAGCACGCCTGCAGCGCAGGAGCGGGCTGTACTGCGATCCCCAGCTGTATGGACGAAGTGGGAGATGAGGAACAATCCGACGGTGGAGAATTCGAATATCGAAGTATTATGCTTGCGCATTCTGTCTGCCTGTGGTGGCGAGAGCGCCCTGGATCGTCGTAAGCCGATCGTCACCCGAATATTCTCTTCCAGGCGGATGCCGTCTTATCGCCGATCCCTTCCGTACTGGTTTCGTAGACATCGGAAATGCCCTCGTCAATGCGTTCGCGTGTCTGCAGGGGTATCCAACTCCCGTAGGCTTTTCTGACGCTATAGGAAAGTGCTGCGCTGCCTAACACTCCTAATATGACTGCTCCCATTTCAGGAGCTAGGGCTGCTGCCCCTGCTATTACTATTGTACTGCCGACGTATCCTGCTGTTGTTTCGAGTGCCACCCTGCTCGGCGAGGTGCCGTTGGAGATCTCCCAGCCTGCGAGTGCGAGAGTCAGGACGGTCCCTGTGCCTCTGGCGAATTTTCCGGCTTTTGTCGCAATTCCGGTGTCGATGGCCTTCGATGAGGCCGATGCCTTTGCTCGTCTACTCACCGAATCGGGATTGGGTGACTTCTTCCCCGCTTTTTCTGCGGATTGTCTGACTTGAGAGCGGCTCTCTTCGTGGCGGTGGGGATGGCTTTGCGGGCAAGGGCGTCGAATGCGTGTCCGTAGTAGACATTCTCGATACCGTGCTCCGCGAACTTGATGGCGCCGTCCTGGAGCGATTTCGTGGTTAGTTCGAAGAGCGGCGAGTCCGGGCTGACCGTCATGTGCTCGGCCGCCCAGTCCGTCAGCTTCTTGTGGGCCTTGGAGACCTTCGTGGAGAGCTTGTCGAAGAGCTTCTTCTTCTCCAGGTAGCTCTCGTAGTCGTTGTTCGCGCTCTCCCACGCGCTCTTCTCGTCCGCGGTGCCCCCGTCGGGGCGCTTCCCCGGCGAGGAGACCGATTCCGGCGGGCTGATGTAGCGGTCGTCCTGGACGGTGAGGCCGCCCGTCGTCGCCTGGTCCCGATAATCGGCCATGTCCTGCTTGCGCCAGGAGACCTGGTCGCCCCACGACCGGATGACGTCGATCGTCGTCGTCAGTTCCTCGGACGCGCTATGGCAGCCCGAGGAGAGATCATCGATGTAGTCGTCCAGCGCGTCACCGAGCTTGCCCGAGATCTGCGCCCGGGACATGGCGCTGTCGAACATGCTGTGAAACCGGTCTTGAGCTTGTCGAGCCAGTCCGCTGCGGCTGGGATGTCCTCCATGTTCGCGTCGATGTGCGTGTCGACCTCCGCCAAGCGCACCCCGGCGTCACTCATCGGGCATCGTCTCCGCCACGGTGCGGCCGTTCGCGGCCGCGGACCCGCCGACTCGCGGGGCCGGCGCTTCCGGGCTCGCCGATCTCGATGCGGAACCGGACCGATCTCGATGCGGAACTGAACCGATCTCGGCGAAGGGGGGGGGCGGCGGCGGGTCAGTGGCGGGTCAGCGCCGGGTCAGTGGCGGGGAGAGCACGGTCGCCGTGGGCTCCACGCCGGGCGCCGCCCGGTACAGGGCGGCGGGTCGTCCCGCACCCGTCTGCGACACGCCCCCGGTCGGTTCGAGGAACCCCTCGGTGCGAGTGGCCTTGCGGTGGAAGTTGCGCGGATCGAGCCTCACCCCCCAGATCGCCTCGTAGACCGAGCGCAGCTGGGAGATCGTGAACTCGGGCGGGCAGAAGGCCGTGGCCAGGGGCGTGTACTCGATCTTGGAGCGCGCCCGCTCCACGCCGTCGGCGAGGATCCGCTCGTGGTCGAAGGCCAGACGGGACGCGCCGGCGCCCACCTCGCACCAGCGGGCGCCGCTCGCGTCCCCACCCGCCCGGGGCGCGGTGAAGCGGGGCGCCATGAGCAGGTGGGCCACCGACAGCACCGGCCCGCGCGGGTCGCGCCCCTGGGGCCCGTAGGTGGCGATCTGCTCCAGGTGGCCCGGCGGGACGATCCCCGTCTCCTCGGCGAGCTCGCGTCGCGCGGCGTCCATCGTCTGCTCGCCGGCCAGCAGGAAGCCGCCCGGCAGGGCCGCCTCGCCCTTGAACGGCTCCAGGGCGCGGTCCACCACGAGCACGTTGAGCCGTGCGTCGATGATCGTCAGCGCCACGATATCGACCGCGACGGGCACCAGCAGCGCGGTGGGGGGCGGGGCGGGGGCGGCGGCCGGGGCATGCATGCCCGCAGTCTATCGCGTCAGTTTGACGAGAACAGGTCGCCCTCGTTATCGTCTGACTGACGAAAAACCTGAGCTGAGGAGCCGACATGGGCATCATCCGAACCGTCCCCTTCATCCGCCACTACCAGGGGGCGCCGACCGAGTACGTCATCCGCCTGCGGCGCGGGCGCGTCGTGCGCAGCGGCGTCGGTCAGGCCTTCTGGTTCCGCCCCGCGAGCGCGGCCCTGTCCGAGCTGCGCGTGGTCGACCGCGAGCGCACCGTCCTGTTCCACGTGACCACGGCCGACCAGCAGGACGTCACCGTCCAGGCGACCCTGACCTACCGCGTCGCGGATCCCGGGCTCGCCGCCTCCCGCTTCGACTTCGACGTCTACCCCCGATCCATGGCCGGACCGCCCCGCGGCGAGGAGGAGATCGGCGAGCTCGTCGCCCGCATCGCGCACTCCCTGACGATCGACGTCGTCGGGGGCCTGGAGATGGTCGATGCGCTGCGCAGCGGGATCGAGCGGGTCGGCGAGGCGCTGGCCGCCGGCCTGCCCGGCCAGAGGCGCCTGACCGGCTCAGGCATCGAGGTCTGCGACGCGCGGGTCCTGTCGCTGCGTCCCGAGGGCGACATCGAGAAGGCTCTGCAGACGCCGCTGCGCGAGCAGCTCCAGGCCGAGGCGGACCGGGCGCTGTACGAACGACGGGCTCTGGCCGTCGAGCGCGAGCAGCGGATCTCCGTCAACGAGCTCGCCAGCAAGCTCGACCTCTCCCGGCGTCGTGAGGAGCTCGTCGCCCAGGAGGGGGCCAACGCCCGGCGCGAGGCCGAGGAGAAGGCCTCCGCCGCGCTCGTGGACACCAACGCCTCCGCCGAGCGCCGCCGCATCCGCTCCGAGGCCGAGGCGGCCGAGACCGAGCGGCTCGGCCGGGCCACCAACGAGGTCGAGGCGGCCCGCCTCAGTGCTCTGGCGTCGATCGGCACCGGGGCGCTGCGCGCCATCGCGCTGCAGGAGGCCGCCAGGCACCTGCCGCGGATCGGCCAGGTCAATCTCGCCCCCGACATGCTCCAGAGCCTCCTCGCCGGTCTGCTGCCGCGGGCCGAGGCGGAGGAGGGGCGCTCATGACGCTGCGTCGCCGGGCGGTCCTGGTCCGCCGTCGCACCGAGCTCGAGGAGCTGCTCGATCGGCACTCCACGCGCGGGCAGGCCGAGTTCTTCCTGCGCTCGCGCGGGCGCTCCCTGGACGAGGTCCAGCGCGCCCACGACTGCGCGCACGAGGCCCTCGCCGCCGTCGCGGCCCGTCTCCCCGAGGACTGGGCGCGCACGGGCGTCGAGCGCCGGGACCTGGCCGCCTTCCTCTTCGCGCCCGAGGACGTCGTCATCGTCGTCGGCCCCGACGGGCTCGTCGCCAACGTCGCCAAGTACCTGCGCGGCCAGGTCGTCATCGGGATCGACCCGCGCCCGGGGGCCGAGCGCGGCCCGCTGGTGCCCTGCGACGTGAGGACCGGCGGGGAGCTGATCGACCGGATCGCCGACGGCGAGTCCCCGTCCGTCTCCCGGCGGACCATGGTGCGCGCCCGCCTCGACGACGGCCAGGAGGTGACCGCCCTCAACGAGGTCTACCTCGGGCACGCCTCGCACCAGTCGGCGCGCTACCGCCTGGACTGGCGCGGTCGTCGCGAGTTCCAGTCCTCCTCGGGCGTGATCGTCTCGACCGGGACCGGCGCCACCGGCTGGAGCGCCTCCCTGGCGCACGACCGGGGCGGGCGGGAGCTGCCGGCCCCCGCCGAGCGCGGTCTGGCGTGGTTCGTCCGGGAGGCGTGGCCCTCGCCGGCCACGGGCGTCTCGATGACCGAGGGGCGGTTGGGGGAGGACGAGGAGCTGGGGCTCGTGGTGTCCTGCGAGCGCCTCGTCGTCTTCGGCGACGGGATCGAGGACGACTGCTGCGAGGCGGTCTGGGGCCAGCGGGTGCGGGTCTCGGTGGCCGGGTCCACCCTGGCGCTGGCCGATCCGCCCCGCGCCTGATCGCGCCGTCGCGCCCGGCGCGCTCGTCGCCGCTCAGCCCCGCCCCGACCCGACCGACCGCGCCCATCCGGCCGGCCTGGTGGCCCGGTGGACGGCGACGATCCCGCCCGACAGGTTCTTGTAGCCCACGCCCCGCCAGCCGGCCCGATGCATGAGCGCGGCCAGCCCCGTCTGATCGGGCCACGCCAGGATCGACTCGGCCAGGTAGTCGTAGGCCTCGGCGCTGGAGGACACGAGCCGCGCGGCCGCCGGCAGCGCCGTGCCCAGGTAGAAGCGGTACGCGCTGCGGAGCGAGCGGCGCACGGGCGTGGAGAACTCGGCGATGACCAGGCGCCCGCCCGGGCGCGTCACGCGCGCCATCTCCCGCAGGGCCCCGCCGGCGTCCTGAACGTTGCGCAGCCCGTAGGAGATGGTGACCGCATCGAAGCTCTCGTCGGCGAAGGGCAGTGCCGTGGCGTCGCCGGCGATGAAGGCGATGCCGGGGTGGCGGCGCCGGCCCTCGGCCACCATGCCGGTGGAGAAGTCGCAGGCGACGACGTCGGCGCCGTCGGCGGCGTAGTCCGCGGAGGAGGTCCCCGTGCCGGCGGCGAGGTCGAGCACCCGCGCGCCGGGCCGGGCGGCGACGGCGGCGCGGGTCGCGGTGCGCCACACGCGCACCTGCCACAGGCTCATGATGCTGTTCGTCAGGTCGTAGCGGCGCGCGACGGCGTCGAACATCCCCGCGACCTCACGGGGGTCCTTGGCAAGAGTGGCTCGGCTCATGCGGTCCATGATCTCAGGTCGCGCCATTCGGGGCCGCCGGTATATTCGTGAGGGGGAAGGGCCCTAATTTGATCGGCGCCCCGGCCGGAGCGCCGGGGCGCGCGCGCCGGCGCTGACGCCATGGCGCGGAATTGGGATTCCCCTCCCACCGGGGTTCGGGCGCCGGCCGCGGCCTCGGTAGAGTCGGTGCGGGTCCTCCTGGCCGGGAGGACTATTCGGCATGGGGGAACACGGGAGGAAGGGGCGCGGTGACTGACCGGGATGGCGGGAGCAGCGGGCGCGCCGCCCGTGCGGACGGCCCCGCCGGCGACATGCGCGCCGACGTCATCGTCGTCGGCGCGGGACCGGCCGGCTCGTCCGCCGCCTACCACCTGACCACGTGCGGCCTGGACGTCATCCTGATCGAGCGGCACGAGCTCGGCCGCGACAAGGTGTGCGGCGACGGCCTGACCCCCTCGGCCGTTCGCGAGCTCGTCCGCATGGGCGTGGACACGTCGACCTGGCAGCGCAACATGGGACTGCGCGTCATCGGGGGCGGGCACCGCCTCCACATCCCCTGGCCCGAGCAGGCCTCCCTGCCCTCCTACGGACTGGCGCGTCGGCGCGCCGAGCTCGACCGGGACCTGGCCGAGCACGCGGCCGATGCCGGGGCCCGCCTGCTGACCGGCGTCACCGTGACCGGTCCGGTCACCACCGCCGCGGGGCGCGTCGTCGGCGTCGAGGCCAGGCCGACGGCCCGGGTCGCCTATCCGGGGATCCCCGCCCCGGCCGTCCTGCGGGCCCCCCTGGTCATCGACGCCGGCGGAGTGTCGGCCCGCCTGGCCACTGCCGTGGGCCGGCACAAGGACGAGCGCAAGCCGCTGGGCGTGGCCGTGCGCGCCTACTTCCGCTCGCCGCGGGCCGAGGACGCCTGGATGGAGTCCCGTCTCGAGCTGTGGGACGGACCGGCGAACCGCTCCGACCTCCTGCCCGGATACGGGTGGTTGTGGAGCGTCGGCGACGGGCTGGTCAACGTGGGGCTGGGCTCGGTGTCCTCCCGCGCCGCGACCACCCGGGTCGACTACCGGGCCGTCTTCCGCCGCTGGGTGGCGAGCGCGCCCGCCTCCTGGGGCTTCGGCCCGCGGACCCGGGTCGGGCGCCTGTCCTCCGCCGCCCTGCCCATGGCCTTCAACCGCAAGCCCCACTACGCCGACGGCCTCATGCTGCTGGGCGACGCCGGCGGCATGGTCTCGCCCTTCAACGGCGAGGGCATCGCCCAGGCCCTCATGTCGGGGCGCCTGGCCGCCGAGGCGGCCGCGCAGGCCGCCGCCCGCTCCACGGCGATCGGCCGCGAGCGGGCCCTGGCGCAGTACCCCGCCGCCATGGAGGCCGAGATGGGCGGCTACTACACCCTTGGCCGCGTCTTCGTCTCCCTCATCGAGCACCCCGAGATCATGCGCGTGTGCACCCGGTACGGCCTGCCGCGCAGACGCCTCATGAGGCTCGTGGCCAAGCTCCTGTCCGATGGTTGGGAGCGTCGCGGAGGCGACGCGATCGACCGCTTCATCCAGCTCCTGACAAGAATGGTGCCGGCAGCATGAACCCCTACGTCTCCCTCCTCATCATGGCGGCGATGGCCCTGGTCGTGGCCATCGGCGGCCTCGTCCTGTCCGCGATCGTGAGCCCCAACCGGCGCAACCGGGTCAAGGTCGCCAACTACGAGTGCGGCATCGACCCCACGCCGACCAACACCGAGACCGGGCGCTTCCCCGTCGCCTTCTACCTGGTGGGCATGACCTTCATCATCTTCGACGTCGAGGTCGTCTTCCTCTACCCCTGGGCCACGGCCTTCACGCGCCTGGGCCTGTTCGGACTGAGCGCCGCCCTCGTCTTCGTCGCCCTGATCACGGTGCCCTACATCCTGGAGTGGCGCCGCGGCGGACTGGACTGGGACTGACGGGACCGGGGCGGCACATCATGAGAATGCGCGACTACAACGAGAAGATGCTCCGCATCCCCTCCAAGCGGGATGACCTCCAGCTCGCCGCCGAGCAGTCCGTCGAGGGCCCCGGCTTCCTGATCACCAGCGTCGAGCAGCTGTCGGGCCTGGCCCAGGCCCGCTCGCTGTGGCCGGTGACCATGGGCCTGGCCTGCTGCGCCATCGAGATGATGGGCGCCGGCACCCCCCGTTTCGACATGTCCCGCTTCGGCTGGGAGATCTTCCGCGCCTCGCCGCGCCACGCCGACGTCATGATCGTCTCGGGCCGCGTCTCCCACAAGATGGCGCCGATCGTCCGCAACGTCTACGACTCCATGCCCGAGCCCAAGTGGGTCATCTCCATGGGGGCCTGCGCCTCGTCCGGCGGTGTGTTCAACAACTACGCGATCGTCCAGGGCTGCGACCACATCGTCCCGGTCGATATCTATCTGCCCGGTTGCCCGCCGCGTCCCGAGATGCTCATCAACGCCATGCTCGAGCTGACCCGCCAGATCGAGCGCCGCCCCGTCTTCAAGCACCGCGAGGACATCGCGCGCGCCGTCGAGGCCGCGGCCCTGGCAGCCGTCCCCCTCTCCGAGATGAAGGGGCGGCTGGCATGAGTGAGAACAAGGGAGCCGCTCCCTCCGACGCCGCGGGCGAGGAGCTGGAGAGGCCCGCCGCGCCCGTTCCCGAGGTCGTTCCCGGCCGTCCGGTGCGTCCCGAGCTGGTCACCGAGGTCGTGGCCACCCACTCCGGCCAGTTCGGCGCCGCCGACGCCGGGGACACGACCGGCTACGGCCGGCAGCGCACCGTGGTCGCCCTCGCCCCGGCCGCCGCCCGCCCCTACGGCTCGTGGTTCGACGGCGTCGTCGACGCCCTCATCGAGGACCTCCAGGACGCCGGAATCGACCCGGCCGAGGCCATCGAGAAGGTCGTCGTCGAGCACGACGAGCTCACCCTGTTCATCACCCGCGAGCACCTCCTCGACGTGGTGCGCCCCCTGCGCGACGACCAGGACCTGCGCTTCGAGCTGTGCCTGGGCGTCGCCGGCGTCCACTACCCGCAGGACGCCGGCCGCGAGCTGCACGCCTGCTTCGCCCTGATGAGCCTGACCCACGGCGGGCGCCAGCTGCGCCTGGAGGTCGCCTGCCCCGCCTCCGACCCGCACGTGCCCTCGATCGTGCCGGTCTACCCGGGCGACGACTGGCACGAGCGCGAGGCCTGGGACCTCATGGGCATCGTCTTCGACGGGCACCCCAACCTCACGCGCTCGGCCATGCCCGACGACTGGGTGGGGCACCCGCAGCGCAAGGACTACCCGCTCGGCGGCATCCCCGTCGAGTACAAGGGGGCCACCACCCCGCCCGCCGACACCCGGAGGTCGTACCGCTGATGAGCACCCCCGCCTCCTCCACTCCCTCCTCCGGCTCCTTCCACGCGGCCGGACCCGCCACCGACGACATCGCGGACGGCGCCCCCCAGTACACCCTGTCCGGCGGTGACTGGGACGACGTCGTCGCCGCCATCGCCGCCCGCGACGAGGACGACCGCCTCCGCCACGACCGCATCGTGCTCAACATGGGTCCCGTCCACCCCTCCACCCACGGCGTGCTGCGTCTGGTCCTGGAGGTCGACGGCGAGACCGTCACCGAGGTCCGCGTGGGCACCGGCTACCTGCACACGGGCATCGAGAAGAACATGGAGTACCGCACCTGGGTCCAGGGCGAGACCTTCGTGACCCGCATGGACTACGTGGCGCCCTTCTTCCAGGAGGTCGGTTACGCCCTGGCCGTGGAGAAGCTGCTCGGCGTCACCGACGACGTTCCCGAGAAGGCCTCGGTCATGCGCGTGCTCCTCATGGAGCTCAACCGCATCGCCTCCCACGTCGTCGCCATCGGGTCCGGCGGCAACGAGATGGGCGGCACCACCCTCATGACCATCGCCTTCCGGTGCCGCGAGAACATCCTGCGCGCCTTCGAGATGGTCTCCGGGCTGCGCATGAATCACGCCTACGTCCGTCCCGGCGGCCTGGCCCAGGACGTCCCGCCGGGCTTCTCCGACTTCGTCCGCTCGGTCATGCCGAACATCAAGAACGATGTCGGCGAGCTCGAGGCCCTTCTCATGGAGAACCCGATCCTGAAGGCCCGTTTCGTCGGCGTGGGCGAGATCTCGCTGTCGGCCGCCATGGCCATGGGGCTGACCGGGCCGTGCGCGCGCGCCGCCGGCTACCCGCTGGACATGCGCAGGATCAAGCCCTACTGCGGCTACGAGACCTACGACTTCGACATCCCCGTCTACGACCGCTCCGACTGCTACAACCGCCTGGCCGTCCGCTTCGACGAGTGCTACCAGTCCCTGAAGATCGTCTCCCAGTGCGTGGACCGCCTCGATGAGATCACCGAGCGCGGCGACGACCCCTCCAACACGACCATGGTGGCCGACCCGACCATCGCCTGGCCCGCCCGCATGGCCATCGCCACCGATGGGCAGGGCCAGTCCCTGGAGCACGTGCGCGAGATCATGGGGACCTCCATGGAGTCCCTCATCCACCACTTCAAGCTGGTGACCCAGGGCTTCCGGGTCCCGGTCGGGCAGGTCTACCAGACCGTGGAGCACGCCAAGGGGGTCCTGGGCGTCCACGCCGTCTCCGACGGCGGCACCCGCCCCTACCGGGTCCACTTCCGCGACCCCTCATTCTCCAACCTGCAGTCGCTGGCCATGATGGGCGAGGGCGGCATGATCGCCGACCTCGTCCCCTCCCTGGCCTCCATCGACCCCGTCCTGGGAGGCGTGGACCGCTGATGAGCACCACCGAGAACGCCCGCACGACCGCCGCCGGTTACGAGGCCGCCGGCTACGACGCCGATCTGGGGGCTCGCGTCGGCGTCGAGATCGAGCAGATCAAGTCCCGCTACCCCGCGGGTCAGGAGCGCAGCGCCCTGATCCCGATGCTGCACCTGGTCCAGAGCATCGACGGCTACGTCTCCCCGCGCGGCATCGCGCTGTGCGCCGAGGCGCTGGGCCTGACGCGATCCGAAGTCTCCGCCGTCGCCACCTTCTACAGCCAGTTCCATCGCCACCCGGCCGGGGAGTACCACGTGGGCGTGTGCACCAACGCCCTGTGCGCCGTCATGGGCGGCGACGCGGTCTGGCGGGCCGTGAGCGAGCACACGGGCCTGGGCAACGACGAGACCAGCGAGGACGGCCGCATCAGCCTGGAGCGCGTGGAGTGCAACGCCGGCTGCGACTACGCCCCGGTCGTCATGGTCAACTGGGAGTTCTTCGACAACCAGACCCCGGCCTCCGCCGTCGAGCTGGTCTCGCGCCTGGAGCGCGGCGAGGACGTCGTCCCCACCCGCGGCCCCGAGACCCTGCCGACCTTCCGCGAGAACGAGCGCCTCCTGGCCGGCTTCGAGGACGGGCGCGCCGACGAGGGCGTCGGCGCGGGCGAGGCGAGCCTGCTGGGCCTGCGCATCGCCCGCGAGAGGGGCTGGACGGCCCCGGGGGAGGAGACCAAGTGAGCGGCGGCGCGAGCGGCGGCCGGCCGGCCGGTCCGGTCTTCACCGCACCGGGGACCCTCACCCCGGCCATCACCGACATGTGGGACAAGGACCGCTCCTGGACCCTGAGGACCTACCGGGCCAACGGCGGCTACCGAGGGCTGGAGCGGGCCAGGACCATGAGCCAGGACGAGCTCGTCGATCTGGTCAAGGCCTCCAACTTGCGCGGTCGCGGCGGCGCGGGCTTCCCCACAGGGCTGAAGTGGTCCTTCCTGCCCGCCCCCGACGGCGGGGCCCGCTACCTCGTCGTCAACGCCGACGAGTCCGAGCCGGGCACCTGCAAGGACATCCCCACCCTCATGGCCAACCCGCAGGCCCTCGTCGAGGGCGTGGCCATCTGCTCGCGCGCCATCGGCTGCGACCACGCCTTCGTCTACCTGCGCGGCGAGGTCGCCCACGTCTACCGCCGCCTGCTCCACGCCGTCGCCGAGGCCGAGCAGTCGGGGCTGCTGGACACCGGCTTCGGCCTGGACGGCTCCCGGCCGCTGACCATCACCGCGCACGCCGGCGCCGGCGCCTACATCTGCGGCGAGGAGACCGCGCTGCTCGACTCCCTCGAGGGCCGCCGCGGCCACCCGCGCCTCAAGCCCCCCTTCCCGGCGGTCCAGGGCCTGTACGCGCGCCCGACGGTCATCAACAACGTCGAGACCATCGCCTCCCTGCCGGGGATCCTCTCCCGCGGACCCGAGTGGTACTCGTCCATGGGCACCGAGCGCTCCAAGGGCCACGGCATCTTCTCCGTCTCCGGCCACGTGGCCCACCCCGGCCAGTTCGAGGCGCCCTTCGGCATCACGATGGGGGAGCTCATCGATCTCGCCGGCGGCGTCCGGGCCGGGCACAGGCTCAAGTTCTGGGTCCCGGGCGGATCCTCCACCCCGATCTTCGGGCCCGAGGAGCTCGATGTCCCCCTGGACTACGAGTCGGTCGGGGCGGCCGGCTCCATGCTGGGCACCCGCGCCCTCCAGGTCTTCGACGAGACGGTCTCCGTCGTGCGCGTCGTCGCCCGCTGGACCGAGTTCTACCAGCACGAGTCCTGCGGCAAGTGCACCCCCTGCCGCGAGGGCACCTACTGGATGCGCCAGATCATGCTGCGCCTGGAGGCCGGGCGGGGCCTGCCCGGGGACGTCGAGAAGCTGGAGTCCATCGCCTCCAACATCGCCGGCCGCTCCTTCTGCGCCCTCGGCGACGCCTCCGCCGTCCCGGTCCTGTCCGGCATCAAGCGGTTCCGCGCCGAGTTCGAGGCCGGGTACACCTCCGCGGCCCGCGAGCTCCTCCCCTATGAGGCCTCGGCAATCGTTGAAAGTGCACGGTGAGACATGACTGACACGGCCACCGACATGACCGACATGGTCCACATGACGATCGACGGCGTCCCCGTCGAGGTCGCCAAGGGCACGCTCCTCATCCGCGCCGCCGAGAAGATCGGCGTGCGCATCCCGCGCTTCTGCGACCACCCGCTGCTCGCGCCGTCGGCGAACTGCCGCCAGTGCCTGGTGGACGTGGCCATGCCCGGCCGCGACGGCGTGGTCCGCCCCATGCCCAAGCCCCAGCCCTCGTGCGCCATGACCGCCATGGAGGGCATGGAGATCTCCACCCAGGCCACCAGCGAGG